>Ga0316205_10000324_pt1 | contig 98720 bp, 74 predicted proteins | sample 3monthpyrite_MG_FD_204941 | JGI IMG/M metagenome (GOLD analysis project Ga0316205, IMG submission 204941) | Microbial mat bacterial communities from mineral coupon in-situ incubated in ocean water Damariscotta River, Maine, United States -... | ecosystem: Environmental > Aquatic > Marine >... | reverse complement strand
AGCGAGGGCACCGCTCGGGTCTATGTGGCCTGTGTCGCCCGATTCGCCAGTTTCTTCCACATGTCCCCAGCCCGGCTGGATCATCGGGATGTACGTCGATTCCTGCTCGACCTCGAGAAGACTGGCCTCGCGCCGGCGACTCGGGTGGTCTACCACGCCGCGCTGACCTTCCTATTCGTCCACACCCTCGGCCGCCCACAGGTCATGGCGTCCATTCCTCGGCCCCGGGTACCGTCCCGTGGCGAGCCGGTTCCGCTGACCCATGCAGAGATGCGGGCGCTTCTCGATGCCCTCGCTTCCAGCCCCTTCGACTACACCTTCTTCGCCACCATGCTCGCCACCGGGGCCAGGATCTCAGAGTGCTGTGCCCTCGCGGTTCAGGACATCGATCGCTGCGCCCGCCTTGTCCACATCCGTCATGGGAAGGGCGACAAGGCCCGCTCGGTCATGCTCTCGGACAAGCATCTGCGTCTGTTGGAGCGGTACTGGAAGGTCGAAGGTCTGCAGGGGGAGTGGCTCTTCCCCGCGCAGCGGCTGACCCAGCCCGGGGTCATCGACCCGGACCGTCGCTGGGCTGCCCATCCGGTCTCGAAGTCGACCATGAGTGGGCGCATGGCTGCGGCTGTGAAGCGTGCGGGGCTGAAGCGCTCGGTCACCTCTCACACTCTTCGCCGGACCTTCGCGACGTGGCTGCTGGAGGAGAAGCGCGACCTGCGCCTGGTTCAGGTCTTGCTCGGTCACGCCAGCCCAGCGACGACGGCCCGGTACACCCGGGTTCACGCCAACACCATCGCCAGCACGCCGTCTCCATACGACCTGCTGTAGCGGGTGTTCCCAAAGCCCCGGTCCCGTGACCGGGGCCCCGCGGTAGAGGCGACATCCTCCGTCATCGCGGCGCTATCGCGCCACGGTGCGGAGTACCTCCGTCGCTTCGGGGGCTCCCCGGCTCGGCTCTTCGTTCTCCAACGCCTCCTGGCGTGCCGCACCGGTGCGCTCGGCGGCCACCTCCTCGTCTGCGACCACTGCAAGCTCAAGCTCCCCGTCTACACCTCCTGCGACAACCGGCACTGTCCGCAGTGTGGCTCGGCCCGGGCAGCGAAGTGGCTTGAGGAACGGATGCAGCGCATGCTCCCCGTACCTCACTTCCAGGTCGTCTTCACGCTCCCAGCCCAGCTTCGTCCCGTCGCCCACGACAACCCCAAGCTCGTCTACGCCCTAATGTTCCGCGTCGGCGCCAGCGTGCTCGCAGACCTCGCTGAGCAGCGCCTCGACGCTCGACTCGGCATCACCTCTGTGCTCCACACCTGGGCGAGCAACCTCTCCCTGCACCCCCATGTTCACTGCCTGGTCACCGCCGGGGGCCTGCGCCTCGACGGCGAAGCCTGGGTGCCTACCGCCACCAACTTCCTCTTCCCGGTGGGGGTCATCGCCAAGATGTACCGTGGCCGCCTGCTCGAAGCGCTCATCGAGGCGCACAAGGCCGGAGAGCTCCGCCTGCGCGGCGAAGACCCTCAACAGGCCCGGCAGGACTTCGAGCGCATGCTGCGACGGGTCTCGCGACGCTACCGACAGTGGGGGGTTCATGTCGAGGCTCCGGGAGACCGGCCCGTCCATCTGGCCCTGAAATATTTGGCCCGCTACGTCTACCGCGTCGCCATCGGTGACCGACGCATGGTGACGACCACGGACACCCACGTGGCCTTCCGGGCCCGCGACAGCGACACGGACGGCAAGCAGCGCACCCTGTGGCTGAAGGGCCCGGAGTTCGTCCGCCGATTCCTGCTCCACGTCCTGCCCAAGGGCTTCCGCAAGGTCCGGCACTTCGGCCTGTACGCGGCGGGCGCCGCTGCGCGACGCCTCGCCAAGGCTCGCGATCTCCTCACAGAGCCCGACGCCCAAGGGCTGACAGACCTGGCGAAAGAGGCCGTGCTCATGACCGCGGAGCGCCTCATCGCCCAGCATGAGCTCCATGCACGCCGATGCCCTCGATGCGGCGACCGGATGGCGACCCTCCCACTGCCAACGACCGTGCCACGCGCGATGGCCCGGGGGTCGCCATGACCCCAGCTCCCTGTGGTCGCGGCTCGTCCTGGCGGGGCCACGCACCCGTGCGTCCAGAGTCCGCCAGCCGCACCGACTCCACCCCTTTCGCGCCGAGCATGACCCGCAATCCCCACCAAATCCACGCGGCACACCTCCCGCGCGAGCGCCTTCCTCGCACCCGCGGGCCGGTCGGGCCGGCTTTCTACCGTTAGGCGACCTCGGCTCCGGGGCCCCGCGGTCTCATTCAACGACGGAAAAGACCAGCCTACTTGGTCTTTCGGGTGCCGAGCGCCTGTCTATGCTGGTCCTTTCCGCTTTACGTTCTCTCCGGCCGACCTTCTGCGTCTGTACAGCGGCCGTTGGTCGAAGCAAGAGCACGTCTTCCGCGATGGTAACGGCCGAGTGGGTCTGGGTCGAAACCACGGATATGGTAAGAAGCGGGTGTCGAATATCGCGATCATCGACAAGCGTGAACGCCTCGACGGCCAGGGTCGAAGAGCGACCAAGGAGTACATCGATACGCAGGCGGCGCTCGCGCTCGCCCGGGAGGCCCGAGACCTCCAGGACTCTGCGGTTTCGCGGGCGGAAGCGGACATCGCCGAGCGGTCCGCGAAGCTCGGCGCGTCGGTGTCTCCCGGTGCGACGGTGACCCCTGAGTTCACCCGAGAATACGAGCTCATCCAGACATCACAGGCGTGGCTGCCCCAGGCCCGGGAGGAGCTCCGGACCCTTCAACAGACGGTAGAGTCCCTCCGTGAGAAAGCGGAGAAGGCAAGACAGCGGGGAGAGAAGCTCGTCACCCAATGGGAGGATCTCGCTGCGAAGACGCAGATCTACACGGTCGACACCGAGCTGGACGAGATCATGATGGGCTACAAGCTGACCTTCCTGAACCTCAGCCGGATGCTGATGCGCGATTATATGGGTGTCAACTGGCAAGTCGATCACTTGATCAACGCCGTCTTGAATCTCCCCGGTGATCGCCGCCGGACCTCGACGCAGGAGATCATCCGAATCTACCGCCAGGATCGTGATGCAGAGGCGATGAAAGCCATCGCTCGAGCCTGTGAAGTCCTCAACAAGCGCGAACTCCGTCGCGACGGACGCACGCTGGTCTACCGTCTGGTGCCGGGTCCTGGTTCGTAGCGAACGATCCAGCGATTGGGGAAGCGCTGGCCGGAATCCCTGAGACAGGAACTCCGGCCGCGAGGGACTCTCTGAACAGCGTCAATTGGAATGGCGTACGACGACAACTACTTTGGCGGACGTGTTGCCTCAAGCAGGAATGCCACCGCAGATCGCGGACTCCACGCTGGCGGAGAGAAAGATCGGCGGGTCAGTGGACAGCCGGACCGGTCCGCTTATATTCTTTACAAGCAAGCACTCACTTTCAAAGGAGCTCATCATGAACGGCCTCACTTCTGGACGGTGGAACCTGTCGATCGGCCTGCTCGGGCTCGCCTCCTTCATGGTCTACGGCTTCGTGCTGATCTACCTACGCGACTTCGCTCCCGGGGCCGAGCAGTGGGCGGCCGACTATGGCATCGGCACCCACTTCGAGACGCGGCTGGCTCATGTTCATGGGGCCTTGTTCAGCCTGCTCAACGTGATCATGGGGGTCGTGGTGTCCAAGCTCCACGTCTCCGATGGCGCCAAGGCAGGTATCGCCGGGCTGTCCATCGCCGGGCTGCTCATGCCCATCGGCATCCTCGCCGAGGTGTTGCTCGGAGCGCCGCCGGTTCTCGTGCTCGTCGGCGCCATCGCCATCCTGCTCTCCTTCGGCTGGGCCGGGCTGGCCGCCCTCAAGTCCCCCGCTGTGGCGTAGTCTCGCCTCCCAGGAGTGCTCCGATGTCCACCCGTCAATACGAGTCCACCGAGACCCGCCGCCGCCAGGTCGCCGAAGCCGCGCTGCACACCATCGCCGAAGACGGCGTGGCCCGGTTCACCACCCGGGCCGTGGCCAGCCGGGTCGGCATCAGCGATGGCACCCTGTTCCGGCACTTCGGCAACAAAGAAGAGATCGTGCTCGAGGCCATGTCGCTGCTCGAAGCCGAGATCGATGCCGGGTTGCTCGACACCGGCGACGATGCCGCCGATCTCGAGGGCTTCTTCCGCCACCGCGCCGCCTTCGTTGGGGCCCAGGGCTCGGTGGGTCGACTGATCTTCTCGGGCGAGCTGGTGCACCTCGCCGGAGAGGAAGGCCACGAGCGCATCGAAGCCTGGCGCCGCAAGAGCGTGGGCTATCTGCTCGACAAGCTCGGCTCACTCCACACCACCAGGCGCCTGCGCACCGACCTCGATCTGCCCGCCATGAGCATGCTCATCCAAGGGGCCCTGCTCACCTACGCGATGCAGGCTTCACTGGGCCGGGCTGGGACCGAAAAGCAGCTCCAGGCCCGCATCGACCACGGCTGGAACACCCTGCACACGGTGCTCTTCCTCTCCTGATCCCTCCACGCGGTCCCGCGCCGTAGCTTCTCATATCTTCTGGAACCTCCAATGCAAGCAAGTACACGCTTTACAGTCCTCGCCGCGCTGATCTTCAGCGGCTGCTCCTCCCCCGCGCCCAGCGGATCCCCCACCGCCCAGGCGGTTCGAGTCGCAGAGGTCCGGGTCGGCCCCATCGTCGAGGGACGCGAGCACCTCGCCACCGTGGTGCCCGCCCAGAGCGTTCGGGTGCTCGCCCAGGTCCCCGGAAGCATCTCCAGCCTCGGCGCTCCGGCCGGTCAGCCGCTCCAGCAGGGCGAGCTGGTGGCCCGGATCGCAGCGCCCGATGTCGTGGCCCGAGGCGCCCGGGTCTCCGCCGAGCGCCGTCGAGCCCAGCGGGAGCGGGACTTCGTCTGCGAGCAGCTCGACACCGACCGCCAGCTCGCGGCCTCGGGCGACCTGCCCGGGGTTCAGCTCGATCGCAGCGAGAAAGCCTGCGCGTCGGCCTCGCTGGCGGTGGACAGCGCGACAGCGGCCGAGCGCGAGGCTCGGGTCGCCGGGACCCGGGCCAAGGAGACGGCCCCCTTCGACGGCCAGGTCCTGGACTATCTGGTGGATGAAGGTCAGACGGTGATGCCCGGCACTCCGGTCGCCTTGTATGGCAGCGAGGCCCAGCAGCTCCAGGTGCGCGTGGTCGCATCCGATCTCTCGGAGATCGCGGTCGGCACCGAGGTCGAGACCCCCGCCGGGCCCGGCCAGGTGGTCGAGATCGGCGCTGTTGCCCAGGGCCCGGGCCGACTCTTCGAGGTCCGGATCGCCATCGACCCCGACACTCCGCTGTATATCGGCCAGACGCTCACCGCGGTCCTGGTGGTCGACTCCAGGGCCGACGCCACCGCGGTCCCCGCCTCCGCCATCGCCCAGGATGAAGAGGGGGTCGACTATGTGCTGGTGGAACAGAGCGGTCGAATCGACCGGGTCGGCATCGAGCCCGGGCCCCAACAGCAGGGCTGGGTCGCCATCGAGCCCGCCCTCCCCGCCGGGACCCGGGTGGTGACTGGCGCCGTTGCCCAGATCGACCCCAATCGCCCCGTGATGGCGGTGCTCCCATGAGCTTCACCGGCCTCATCCTCCGCAACCGCCACGCGGTGTGGGCCATCGTCATCGCGACGGTGATCCTCGGCTTCGTCGCCTACCGCGAGATCCCAGTACGGCTGTTCCCCGACACTGCCCCTCCTCTGGTCAATATCGTCACCTCCTGGCCCGGCGCGACCGCAGCCGACGTCGATCGCGAGCTCACCGATCCCCTCGAGACCGAGTTCGCCGCCCTCGAAGGGGTCGCGAGCACCCGCTCCACTTCCCAGGACAATGTCTCGATCATCCAGATCGAGTTCCACTACGGCACCGAGGTCCGCCTCGCAGCCGTCGATGTCGACAACGCCGTCTCCCGCATCGCGGCCGAGCTCCCCGACGGCTCCGATCCACCGCGCGTGCTCAGCTTCAGCACCGCGGATCGCCCGATCTACACGGTCGGAATCGCTGCGGATGACCTGCTCGTCGCCCGCCGGGCGGCCGAGGATCTCGTCGGGCCGCGCATCCAGGGGATCGACGGCGTCGCCGCGGTCGATGTATTCGGCGGACGCATCCCCACCGTGCTCGTCGAGGTCGATCCCGCCGCCGCCGAGGCCCACCACATCGCCCTGCCCCAGATCGCCGCGACGATCCGCTCCACCAACCTCTCCGCCCCAGCGGGCCGCATCCGGACCGCCGAACGCGAGACCATGCTCCGGATCGATCAGCGCGCACAGACGCCGAGCTCCCTCGAAAACCGAGTGATCCCACTCCCCGATGGCGGACAGCTCCGCCTCGGCTCTCTCGCTTCAATCCGCAGCGATGCCACCGAGGACGAGGCCTGGTTCGGCATCGACGGCGAGCGCGCCATCGCGGTCCAGGTCTACCGCTCCGAGGATGCCAACACCGTCGCCGTCGTCGCCGAGATCCAGTCCGTCGTCGAGGAGCTCGAAGCCGAGTTCCCCGAGCTGCGGTTCATCCCCGGAGAGGAGAGCGCGAGCTTCACCGAGCAGTCAGTCTCCAACCTGCTGAGCAATGTGTGGCAGGCCCTCGCCCTGGCCTCGTTGATCTTGTTCCTCTTCCTCGGACGCGCCCGAGCCGCCCTGGTCACCGCCTTCACCATGCCGCTCGCCTTCGGGCTGAGCTTCGCCCTGATGTGGGCCGCGGGCATGGAGTTCAACATGGTCACCCTCTCCGCGGTCATCCTCGCGGTCGGCATGGTGGTCGACGCGTCGGTCGTAGTTCTCGAGAATATCCTCCGCCTCCGGGACGAGGGCCTCGGACCGATCGAGGCCGCCGAGAAGGGCACCGATGAGGTTCGCCTCCCCGTGCTCGCCGGAGTCGCCACCACCGTGGTCGTGCTCGTGCCCCTGCTCACCCTGCCCGGATTCGTGGGCCGGGTCTTCGGCCCCCTCGCCACCACCCTGCTGATCGCCTTCTCCTCTTCGGTGCTGGTCGCCTTGGTGATGGTGCCGATCCTCAGCCTGCAGATCCGCGACCAGGGAAGACTCGAGGCGGTCGCCGCCAAGATCAGTCGACCCTTCCAGCGGCTGATGGACGCGACGCGCAGGGGCTACCTGGTGCTCCTGGACTTCGGGCTTCGCTGGCGAAAGCTGGTGCTCTCCGCAGCGCTGCTCTCCTTTGTCCTGGGGCTGATCGGGCTGCAGTCGGCCGGGATGGACCTGCTCCCCCGAATGGACAGCGGCAGCTTCAGCATCTCCATCCAGACCCCATCGGGCAGCTCCCTCGAGCGAACCACGGCGGTGCTCTCCTCGATCGAGGAGGTGCTGGACGCCCAACCCGAGGTGGTCCTGGTGCAGTCTCAAGCCGGCTTCGAGCCGGGCATGAAGTTCGCTGGAGGCTCGGGGGTGATGGGCCCGACCCAGGGATTCATCAGCGTCACACTGAGCCCCCGCACCGAGCGGGAGCGCACGATCTGGGAGATCGAGGATGTCGTTCGGGCGGGCATCGCCGAGGTCCCCGACATCGCCGAGGTGGTGGTGAAGGAGGTGGGCAATACCGCCAAGCCCACCACCCTGGCCCCGGTCGTCGCCCGGGTGAGCGGTCCCGATCCCCTGGTGCTGGACGCCCTCGCCGATGAGGTGGTGGACCGACTCGACACCGTGGACAACCTGGTGCAGCCCACGCGGACCTGGAACCGGGACATGGCCCGGGTGCGCGTCCAGGTCGACGAACGACAGGCCGCCGCGTGGGGCCAGAGCCCCCTCTCCCTCGCCCGCCACCTCGCCATGGGGGCCGAGGGGATCGATGCCGGAACCTGGTCTCCATCGCTGCGCTCCCCCGAGCCCATCGAGGTCCGATTCGCCCGCCCGGACGGAGCCGATGTGAACACCCACCTCTCCTGGCCCGTGGCCACACCCGGAGGCGAGATGATCCCCGCCCGCGCATTCGCAGAGCCGCTCACCATCATCGAGCAGGGCCTATTCACCTCGATCGATCTGGAGCCCGTGCTCGATGTGACCGCCCAGATCGATGGACGGCCCTTGAGCTTCGTCGTCGCCGACTCAGCCGCAGCCCTCGCCGATATGGAGCTGCCCCAGGGCTACCGGGTGCGGATCGAGGGCGAGAACAAGGACCTGATGGAGTCGCGGAGCTCGATCCTGCGGGCCCTGGCGGTGAGCGTGCTCGCCGTCTACCTGCTCCTCGTCGCCCAGTTCCGCTCCTGGATCCACCCTCTGACGGTGATGATGGCCGTGCCCCTCAGCCTCGCCGGGGTCTCCCTGGCGCTGTGGCTGACCGGAAAGGCCGTGTCGATGCCGGTCATGGTCGGACTGGTGCTCCTGGTCGGCACCGTGGTCAACAACTCCATCCTGCTGATCGACGTGATCACCAAGCACCGGGATGCGGGAGTCGAGCGCCGGCAGGCCATCCGCGAAGGGGTGAGCAGCCGCTTCCGGCCCATCATGATGACCTCCTTGTCCACGGTGATCGGAATGCTGCCCCTGGCGATGGAGCTCGCCCTGGGTGCGGAGCGCTTCTCTCCCCTGGCGACCGCGGTGATCGGGGGCCTGCTCGCCTCGACCCTGCTCACGATGGTGGTGATCCCCGTGCTCTACGACGCGGCGGATCGGCTGAGCCTGCGCTGGAGCGGCGGCAAGACCGCGGCGGTCGGGGCCATGCTCCTCGCCGCGCTGATCGCTCCGGTCGCCCAGGCCCAGACCACCCTGGACGAGGCCTGGATCCTGACCCTGGAGCACCCCGCTGCGCGGTCCGCAGATCTCCAGGTCGACGCGGCCCACGCACGCAAGCAGGCCGCGACCGGGCGCTTGCTGCCCCAGGTCGAGCTCTCGGCCAGCACCACCCGCCGAGACCCGTTCGAGGCCCCGATCTTCGCGCTGCCCATCCAGCTCCCCGACGGCACTCCAGCCGAACCGCTCCAGCTCGGGGATTCCTGGGACCAGCGCACGGCCTATAGCGCCACCCTCACCCAGCCGATCTTCGCCGGAGGGGCGCTGCACCAGGGTCGCCGGGCCGCCAGCGCGGCGGAGCGGATGCGCAGCGCGAGCCGGGAAGCGACCCGCTCGGAGCTGTGGATGAACCTGGTCGACGCCTGGTATGGCCTGTCGGTGGCCAGCGGCTCGGTCGAGATTCAGGCCGAGGTGGTCGAGTCGGCACGAGCCCGGGAGGCCTCGCTGAAGCGCCAGGTCGAGCAGGGGCGCGCGGTGCCGCTTCAGCTCACCCAGGTCTCGCTGAAGCGAGCCGAAGCAGAGCTCGCCCTCGCGGAGGCTCAGAGTCGCGAATCCTCCGCCAGAGACGGGCTCGCAGCCCTGCTCGGCCGCGAGATTCAGGCCGCACCCACCGACCCGGTCGAGGAGGCGAGCGCCTGGCTCAGCGCCCCGACCGAGACCGGCACCGCGGCTCGGGTGGCCGAGGCCCAGGCCCGCGCCGAGGTCGCCCGAGCCCAGGGGGCAGCCGCGACCGGCAAGCTGCTGCCGAGCGTGGCGCTCCGAGCCAGCGCGCTGTACGCCAACCCCGACCTCACCCAGTTCCCCGTGAAGACCCAGTGGGGCAGCTACTGGGACGCTTCCCTGGTCCTCCGCTGGACCCTGGATGGGGGCGTGCTCCTCAACGACGCCCGGGGCGCCCGGCTCGACGCCCGAGCTGCGGAGCAGGGCTCCCTGGCCCTGGAGCGCAACACCGAGGTCCAGCTCGCCCGCTCCCACGCCGCCACCGAGCTCGCCCCGACCCGCCTGGAGCTCGCCGCCGAGCGGGTCCAGCTCGCCGAGCAAGCGGTCCTCGCCGCCGAGCGAGCCCTGGATGCCGGCCGCATCACCCCGACCGAGCTCCTGGACCGAGAGGCGGACCGAGCCCGGGCCGCAGCGGCCCAGCTCCGGGTCGCCCGGGAGGTGCTGGTGGAGCTGGAGAGCGCCCGGGTGCTGGCCGGGGGCTACGGTCCGCGCTGATCGGTCACGCTTCTTCCGCACCGATTGCCTTGGGGTCGCGCGGAGCCCATGTATGGATCCAGCCCAGGAGTCTCGTCATGACAACCGCTCTCTCCCGTCCCCCCGTGCTCTGGGCCGCTCTCGCGGTCACCGCCCTGTTCTTCTCCCTCGGACCCGACACTGCGCGAGCCTGCGGAGGCGGGGGCGGCGGTGGGCCGATGGGAAGCTGTGCCATGGGAGGACGCGCTCCGGTCGGCTCCTACCCAGTGGAAGATCTCCCAGAACCCGACTCTACCGGGGCAATCGCCTTCTCCGCCTACTGCACGCAGTGCCACGGGCTGCCCTCGCCGAAGACCCACATCGCCGCCGAGTGGGACAGCACCATCGACCGCATGGCTGCTCGGATGTTCCGCATGGGGAGCCGGGGAATGCACGGGGTCGTCGCCCCATCCGAGTCCGAGCTCGGCGAGCTCCGGGCCTATCTCAAAGAACACGCCATGCGGGAAGCGCCCGACTTCTTCGCCACCGAGCAGAAGAGCCCCGGCCTGGAGGCCTTCTCCGAGGTCTGCTCCCAGTGCCACGCGCTGCCCGATCCCGCCCAGCACACCGCCGCGGAGTGGCCCGGAGTCGTGAGCCGGATGCAGCAGAATATGCAACGTATGGGCGTCGAGCAGGAAGAAGCACCGGTCATCGACTCCGTGGTGGAGTTTCTGAGCACCCACGCTCAGTCGCCCTCGCGCTGAGCCGGGGGCCAATCGGTGGACGCAGCCCTGCGGCCCCCTTATATTCAAATAGTTGTTTGAATATAGGATCAGATCGTGTCCCAGACCCCCCGCCAGTTCAAGGACGCCGTCTATGGCCAGCTCGGCCGTATCGGAAAAGCCCTGTCCAGCCCGCGTCGGCTGGAGCTGATCGATGTGCTCTCCCAGGGCGAGCGCACGGTCGAGGAGCTGGCGGGGCTCACCGGACAGAGCCTGGCCAACACCTCCCACCACCTGAAAATCCTCCGAGAGGCCCGGCTGGTCGAGAGCACCAAGCGTGGGCTCTATGTGCACTGCCGCCTGGGAGGACGGGATGTGGGGGCCCTGTGGCGCAGCCTCCGCCAGCTCGGAGAGGCCCGCCTCGCCGAGATCGAGGTGCTCAAGCGGGACTTCCTCGCGGACCGCGGTCAGCTCGACCGCGTCGATGCCGATGAGCTGGTCCGGCGGGTTGCCGATGGCCAGGCCCTGGTCCTCGATGTGCGCCCTGCCGAGGAGTTCGAGAGCTCCCACCTCCCCGGAGCCCAGAGCATGCCCCTCGACGAGCTCGAGCAGCGCATCGACGAGCTGCCCCGCGATCAGCAGATCGTGGCCTACTGCCGGGGCCCGTACTGCGTGTTCGCAGTCGAGGCTGTCGCCCTGCTCCGAGAGAAGGGCTTTGAAGCCGTTCGGCTGGAGGACGGGGTCGCCGAGTGGGCCGCCCGGGGCCTGGAGGTGGCCCGATGAGCGCCTGGCTGATGGCCCACGAGCCCGCGGTTCGCCTCGGCCTCTTCGTGGGGATCTTTGCGACCGTGGCGCTGTGGGAGTGGGCCGCCCCCCGACGGGAGCTGTCGCTGCCCAAGGGTTGGCGCTGGCTGAACAACCTCGGCCTGGTCGTGTTCAACACCTTCGTGCTCCGCCTCCTGGTACCCACCGCAGCGGTCGGTGCAGCGGTCCTCGCCGCCGAGCGAGGCTGGGGGGTGCTCAACACGGCGACGCTGCCCCCGATGGTCGCGATCCCCCTCGCCATCCTGCTCCTCGACCTCGCCATCTACCTGCAACATGTGATGTTCCACGCCGTGCCCCTGCTGTGGAGGCTGCACAGTGTTCACCACACCGACCTCGACTACGACCTCACCACCGGGGCTCGCTTCCACCCCATCGAGATCGTGCTCTCCATGGGCATCAAGCTCTCTCTGGTCGTGCTCATCGGCGCCGCACCCGTGGCGGTGCTGCTCTTCGAGGTCATCCTGGCCGGGGCCGCCCTGTTCAATCACGGCAATATCCGCCTGCCCCTGCCCGTCGATCGGGTGCTGCGCTGGCTGATCGTCACCCCGGATATGCACCGGGTGCATCACTCGGTGCGGCCTGCCGAGACCAATAGCAACTTCGGCTTCAATATCCCCTGGTGGGACCGGATCTTCGGCACCTACCAGGACCAGCCCGCCGCCGGTCACGAGGCCATGGAGATCGGGATCGAGCCCGTTCGACAGCGCCGGATCCAGAGCCTGCTGTGGATGCTGATCCTGCCCTTCGTCGGCGACCCCGGGGCCTATGCGATCAATCGGCGTGACTGGAAATGAAGCGCTCGACCCTGATCCGTATCCTCGGCACCGTGCTGCTCCTCGGAGCCATCGCCTGGACCCTCGCCCACCGCGACTCCATCGACGCCGAAGCGATCGGGGCCTGGCTCGATGGGCTGGGGGTCTGGGCCGCACCGGTGTTCGTGCTGATCTACGCCATCGGGGCGATGCTCTTCTTCCCCGCCTCCGTGCTCACCCTGGCCGGGGGAGCGGTCTTCGGGCCCTTCCTGGGCACCGCACTCAACCTCGCCGGAGCCACCCTGGGCGCTACCGGAGCATTTCTGATCGCCCGGAACCTCGGCGGAGAATGGATCGAGACCCGCATCGGCGAGCGCGGCGCGGAGCTGATGGACGGGGTCGAGCGGGAGGGGTGGCGCTTCGTCGCTTTCGTGCGGCTGGTCCCCGTATTCCCGTATGGGCTGCTGAATTATGCCCTGGGCCTGACCCGGATCGGGGTGCTGCCCTATGCGCTCACCACGGCGATCTGCATGGCGCCGGGGGCCGCGGCCTTCACCTACTTGGGCTACGCGGGGAGGGAGGCGATGCAGGGCTCGGGCACGGCGATCCGGGCGGGCATGGTGGGGTTGGGGCTGCTGGGGGTGGCGGTGGTGGCGCTGCCTCGGGTGGGGAGGAGGTTGCGAAGGGGGTGAGGTGTGGGGGCCGGGGAGGGCCCATCCGGTGCCCCCTATTCACCGAACCCCAACCCCGACCGTCGCCGAGTTCGACAATGAGATCGGCCCCTCTCCAAAGCGCTCTTCGAGGATAGACCGCATCGCATCGCGGATCCTTCCAGCGACCACCGGCCCCACAGAGTCGAGGAGCAGGCGGGCGGGCGGCGCGCTGGTGGTGAACACCTCGACCATCCAGTCGATGGACTCCGGCTCGAAGCGGTGGGTCACATACTCGACCTTGGCGGAGCGGAACCCCGCATCGAGCAGCATCTGCTCGAACTCGGCGGGCTCGGAGAGCGAGAACACCGGGGAGCGACCGACCGGCGTGGGCAGATCGGGTGCGGCGAGCTGGACTGCGCGGCTGAACACCCCAAAGCTCTCGAACCGATCGGGGCCGGCCCACCCGGAGAGCACGGCCCGACCGCCGGGGACCAGGACCCGGCACAGCTCGCGCATACCGGCGGAGGGGTCGTCGAAGAGCATGATTCCGAACTGACAGAGCGCCCGGTCGAAGCGGCCGTCTTCGAGGTCGAGCTTCATGCCATCCATCTGGCGGATGCGGACGTGGTCGTGCTCACCGAGCTTGTCGCGCAGCAGGTCGAGCATTCCCTCGGAGTAGTCGGTGCAGAGCAGCGACCCGACCCTGGGGGCGAGCTGTGCACTGAGCGCTCCGGAGCCGGCCGCGACCTCGAGCACGCTGTGGCCCGGCTCGAGCTCGGCCCGGTGAAGCAGCGCTTCGGAATACTGGGCCGTGAAGTCAGCGAGGTTGGCATCGTATCGAGCGCTGGACTCGGTCCAGTTGTCCGGGGTGTGTGGGCTGGGCATGGGTGGATCCTCGTGGAGCCGGACCCGAATCAGCCCGCTCGCGTAAACGCTACCCACCCCTAGCGCATAAGCTGGGTGGAGGTTTGCCTTGGTGGCTTCAATCGACCCGACAGAATCCGAGACCACGCTGCTCCAGGCCGCACGAGAGGGAGATGCTCCCAGCCTCGAGCGGTTCTGCCGCCATCGCTTCGCTTGGATGCGGCGCATCGCGCTGCTCGAGCTCGGCCAGGCCGCACTCGTCGACGACGCCGTCCAGGACGCGATGGTGCAGCTGATCAACCACCTGCATCGATGGGACCCGACCCGGCCCTTCGAGCCCTGGCTGGCGACCATCGTGCGCAACAGCGCCCGCCAGCAGCGGCGGAGATGGCGCCCCTGGAGTCCGCTGGTGGAGCGATTCACAGCACCCCGCCTGGACACCGACCTCGATCTCCAGCGCGCCGCGACCGCTACCCTGAAGGCATTCGCGACCCTCAGCCCGGGCCAGCGCCAGGCGCTCTACCACGTCGATATGCTCGAGCTGTCCGTCGCCGAGGTCGCAGAGCTGCTGGAGATGAACCCCTCCACCGTCCGCGTCCAGGTCCACAAGGCCCGCAAGAAACTCCGCCATCACCTGGGTGACTGGCGAACCGTACTGGAGATCTCATGACCGACCAGCCCCTGTCCGAGCCCGTCCGGGAGATCCTCTCCGACCACGTGGAGAGCGTGGCCGAGTCGGGAGACTTCGATGCGATGTGGAACCGCAGACAGAGCCCCGCTCGTCGATCGAGCTGGCCCAACCTCGCCCTGGCTGCAGCAGCACTTCTGGTGATCGGCATCGCCACCAAGCAGGCGGCGGAGACCCTGCGGCCCGGCTCCTCCATGGAAGCGTCCGCCCCCTGGGTGGAGCCCTTCGCGCTCCGCTTCCCGGTACAGCCGCCCTCGGCCGGTGCCCGGGAGAAGGTGCGGGCGATGATGGAGGATCCCAGCGACGACTCGCTCTACGAAGCCGCGCTGGCGCTCACTCCGCCCAAGGACCACAGCCAGCTGGCGCTCCGACGAGCCCTGGCAGCCCATCACGATGCGGACCTCGACGGGGTCCTGGAGTGGGGCCAGAAGTCGGGTACCGCCACCGGCAAGCTGATGGCCGCCGAGGTCCACATCGTCGATCTCGAACCAGACAGCGCCCTCATGCTATTTCGAGAGGTGCAGCGCTCCACCGATTCCACCGCGGCTCCCATCGCCAAGCAATACCTGAACCTGCTCACCGCCGGGCCTCCAGTGCTCCAGGGTATCGCAGAGCTCCGCGCGCTCATCCTGCTCAACGATGGACAGAGCGCGTGCAAGCACCTGCCCGAGATGTGGCCAGATCTGGGCCCCAAGGAGCTATCCCTGGTCCGCGACAACGCGCCCGAACTCGAGCGCTGCCGACCCGGCGATTTTCCCAGTCCCTGAACCGATGCTCCTGTGGAGAAGTCATGCCCGACGACTCGATCGCCACCCTGCTCCTGAACCGACCCGAGAAGCGCAACGCCCTCTCCCCCGAGGTCCTCCAGGGATTGATCGACCGCTGCACGACCCTCGCCGCAGACCCGTCGATCCGGGTCGTCGTGCTCCGAGGAGAGGGGCCGGACTTCTGCGCCGGGGCCGACCTCGGTCGCTTCCTCCCCGCCCTCACCGGACCGGACCGGGAGCAGCAGGCCGACCTCGGTCGCCGGGCCGCCGAGGCCATCGAAAACCTCCCCCAGGCCACCCTCGCTCGGGTCCAGGGCAACTGCGTGGGGGGTGGCGTGGTGCTCGCCGCCGCCTGCGATCTGGTCGTCGCGAGCCAGAGCGCCCGGTTCCGCGTGCCCGAGGTCGCCCTCGGTATCCCCCTGGCCTGGGGCGGTACCACCCGACTGGTCCACGCCTGTGGTCCCAAGATCACCGCAGATCTGGTGCTCACGGCCCGCTGGTTCGACGCCGAAGAGGCCCGCACCATCGGACTGATCAGCCGGGTGGTAACCGAAGAGGCCCTCGACGCCGAGGTCCAGTCCACCGCCCTCGCTCTGGCCGACAGAGCCCGGCTCCCGGTGCGCACCACCAAGGCTCAGATCCGCCGCGCGCTCTCGGGCCATCCCGATGACCCCGCCGACGCAGACGCACTCCTCGAAGCCCTCTCCGACCCGGAGTGCATGGCCGCCGCTCAGCGGGGGTTCGCAGGCCGCTGGAAGGGCTCTTGAACTGCGGGGGTGTGAGGGTTAGTCCCAGGCGTGCCCATCTCATACAAACCGGCAATCCTCCCCCTGTTCCTGCTGCTATCCGCCTGCAGATCTGGTCCCGAACCCACCGAGATCTATTGGCCCGGAGAGGACCAGCGGGTCCCCCTCGACTCCCCCTTCCTCGCGGGACTCGGGATCGACACGCTCTCCACCTATGCCCAGTCGGTACAAGGCCCCGTCGATGAGCGCCCCGACGCCGGACACCGCGGCGCCTACGCCGTCGGCAACGGCCGCGCCTTCGCCCTCTCGGGGCTGACCGACCCGATGAACACCCTGCACTCCCCAGTCGGCCCTCGCTACGATCGAGAAGCCCGGTTCTTCGGAGACCTCTCCCTGGTCATCGAGCGCGATGGACAGCGGGTGGACTTCGAGCGGGAATGGATCAGCCAGGTGCGCGGCGCCCCGGTGACCGTGACTCGGGGCGATATCGGCGACACATCACTATATACCGTCGATCTCGCACCTATCCCCTCCCAGGGAGAACCCCCGCCTGGGATCTTGCGCTGGGTGGTATTCGAGTCCGATACTCCCAACACCCGGGTCTGCCTCGACAGCTTCTCCGAGCCCTCGGATGAGCAGGGGGTTCCGGTCTTCATCCAGACCAGCGAGCGCTCCCTCGCCCTGGGCGGAGCCTGGATCCAGACCGCGGGGGGCTGGTGCCTCGAGGGGGGCACCCAGCCACTCTATCTCTCCTTTGGAGACAGCCCACAGGCCGCTCTCGATGGGCTGGTGGACGACCCGGCCCTGCTCATGGACTGGACCGAGCAGACCCTCGATCACTGGGCGGATTTTCAGGCCCAGGGGGTGCAGCTTCGCCTGCCCGATCCCCGCATCGAGGACTTCTATACCGGCCTGAGAGCGAGCATCCGCGTCCAGCAGACGGCCGCAGGCGGGATCTCCCCCATGAGCCGCTACACCGAGGTGTGGCTCCGGGACACCATTGGCCCGGTGCGCTTCTTCACCCGTGCCGGTATTCCCGGTCCCGCACGGGAGATGCTCGACTACCTCTACCTCTGCCACATCTATCGGGGAGATATCGGCAACGCCTGCTCCAGCGCCCTCACCTATGAAGACGTGCCCCCCGCACCCGACTGGGCAAACCTGCCCCCGCTCTCGGGGCGCGAGAAAGCGGAGGGTCCGTCCTATATCCCGCTGTCGTGGACGACCTGGGCGCGGTGGACCGGGGACTGGTCCCCCATCGAGGAGCACTGGGACTACCTCTCCCGCGCCCTGCTCGCCCAGCAGATGGACGAACAAGGCCGCCAGGGCTGGTCGGGGGACGAGACCTTCCGCCTGGCCATGAATGTGGCCTTCGGGCTCGGTGCCGACGAGCCCTGGCCCGAGCAGGCCTGGTCTTCGAACTCCTCGCTGCTCATGGCCGCGGCCGGCGACTCCATGGCCGAAGCCGCCCAGCAGCTCGGGCTCGACAGCACGCCCTTCGAAGAGCGAGCCGGACTCGCACGGCAGGCGCTGAGCGGCAGCTTTCTACAGCCCGAGGGTCATCTCGCGGCCGTCCGCTACTTCGATGACAGGACCGAGCCGCGCCCCTTCGAGGACGCCATGCTCAAGATGCTGTGGGTGCCCGCCTATGAGGTCGAAGACCCCACTGTTCTCCGGGCCTTCGACAGCCTACGCGCCCAGGTCCTGCCCGTGCCCGGTGCACTGCAGTCCCCCCTCGACCCGCTCTACCAGGACAACCCCCTGCTCGGAGCGCAAGAGGGCTACGCCACGGGTATGGCCCCCGGATACGCGCTGTTCACTCTCAACCAGCTCGGGGCCCTGGACAGCGAGGCGGCCTTCAACCTCGTCCCGCACTACGCGGACACCGCAGGGCAGAGCAGCGAGGGGGTGATCTGGGATGACGGCTCGGCGGTACAGCCCTCCTACGATCCCGGCGGACTGGTGGGCGACTTCGCCGCGCGCTACCGCCCGTGGGAGGGGGGAGTGGTCGGGGATGCGATGCTCTCCTACCTCGTGGGCACCGAGCCTACCGCGAACGGGCTCGCGCTCCGCCCCCACCTGCCCAATGGGCTGCCGTGGATGGAGGTCGAGCAGATCACCGTGAGGGACACCGTGGTCGACCTGCGTCTCGATCAAGACGCCAAGAGCCTGCTGCTGACCCTGACCGCCCGCACCCCCGCACGCGTGGAGCTCGAGCTCCCCATCCCCACTTGGATGGGTGAAGTCGAGGTGCGGCACGAAGGAGAGGAGCGGGTGCTTCCCGGAGGCGAACGGCTGGTCCGCTTCGAGCCCATCGAGCTCCAGGCGGGCGAGGTCTGGACCACGAGGCTGCGCCCACGCTCCAAATGAGCCCCAGCTCCACCACTCGTGTCAGTCGTCGAAGCCCACCATCTCGCGGTCCATGCTGGATGTCCACACGGGGCCATCATCGGTCATCTCGACAGAGACCGGCATCGCGCCGTCCCAACTGAGCAGGATCGCGTCGATGAGCCCCAGCACCGTTGGATCGTAGTCGAGAGCATCGTGGGGAAAGTCTCGATCGGGAAAGGCCTCGTTGAGTTCACCATCGAGGCCATCATTCTCGAGTTCAGAGGCGTCGAAGCTCAGGAAGTCCTCGCCATCGAGCTCGATGAATTCCTCGAAGATGGCGCGAACCACGGTGGTGACGAAGCCCCGGGGGTCGGGCATCTCCGATGTGGTGAGCGCGGTGATCTTCCCATCCAGTGCAGCTGAACGATCCACTCTTCCTCCCAAGCCGCTGAAGCTGCGGCGCTGCCATCGCATAGCGCTGCCCGAGCGGTCCCGCCTCTGTCGTTGGCTGCGTGGCGAACAATCCCTCCTGCTCCCCCTCTTTCAGGTGCCGAAATCGCGCTCTGAAAGCCACTGAAAGCGCACCCGATGAGGGATCCCATAGACTCCGAGCACGCCCCCCGAACAGGGAGCACACCCTATCGGCATCGTCCATACATGCGGAGGTCTCATGCGTATCCCCATTCTTCTCTCCATCTTCCTGCTCGGCTGTCCCAAGAGTGACACTGGGCCCGACACGGACACGGACACGGACACGGACACAGACTCGGATGCCGATACGGACACAGACGCCGACACAGACACAGACGCCGACACAGACACAGACGCCGACACAGACGCCGACACAGACCCCGTTCCCAACGGGAACTTCTTCGTCCAGCGCTCAGATCCAGAGGACGGGGAGTACGCCGTCTACGCCGATCGACAGGTAAAGCTCATCTTCAACGATCCGGCCGGCCCGGACCTCTCGACCCTGGTGTTGGGGGACACCATCACCATCACCCCCGCCCCACCGGCCTTCTCCCCCTGGGCGAGCCCGTTGAGCCGCGACGAGGTGCAGCTCAACCTCGGAGACCTCACCTACAACACCACCTACACGGTCACCGTCGACGGCGTGCTCTCCGAAGACAACACCGAGTCGGTCGACCCCTTCTCATTCGAGTTCAGCACCCGCCCATCCGTCGATGTGTACGGAAATTTCGGCGAGTTCGCGACCGACGGGGGCACGCTCTTCGATGTCCCCTTCCCCTACTCCGACTTTGCGGTGGGAGACCTCGATGGGGACGGCCTGACCGATGTCGTCGTGCTGTCCATCGAGGGCTCGACCTCGGTCACTGCCGGCACCCGTCACCTCCACGCCTTCCACAACACCTCCACCCCAGGAGCGGTGTCCTTCGCCGCCCCGGTGGAGCTGCTCTTCGCCGAGCTCTCGGACTTCGACATCGCGGATGTCGACGGAGATGGCAAGCATGACATCGTGGTCTTCGCCGGCAACTCGCCGACGCTGTGGCGCAGCACCGCCACCTCTGGGAGCCTTCAGGCGGATGACTTCGAGCTGAATGCGATTCCCTGGTCGCTCTACCCGCGTCTGTACAGCCAGCGCGAGCTCGATAGCCAGCTCCGCGACCTGAACGGCGATGGCAAGCCCGAGCTCCTCATCGCCCTCAACGACCGCGAGGTATCGGTCCTGATGAACACCAGCACGGCGGGCAGCCTCTCCTGGGGATCCACCACCGAGGTCTTCTTCCCACAGTCGATGGATCTCACGGCTCTGCGGATCGGAGACTTCGACGGCGATGGCCTCGCCGACATCGGGGCGGCAGGCACCTGGACCGACAGCGACTCCGAGGCTCTCGCGTTCCTTCCCGGAGATGGAGCGGGCGGCTTCGGTTCCGTGGTGAACGTCTTCGGGTCTGGAGACTCGACCACGACCGTCGATCTCCAGACCATGGCGGTCGGCGATCTGAATGGCGACGGCACCGATGAGATGATCTTCGGTCGCCAGTACATGACAGGATCCCCACCGGCCCTCGGCATCGTGCAGGGTGGAGGCACCTGGCCGGCCAGCCCGGCCTTCGAGTGGGTCGGAGGCGGGAACTTCGGGGCGATGGTGGCCGGGGACCTCAATGAGGACGGCACCGATGACGTGATCGCGCTTCAGCACAGCCAGACCGTACTGGCCGGCCTCACCTCGAGCCTCTACGTCGTGCTCGGCACCGGACCGGGCACCCCTGATATCGACTCCAGCAGCCTGAACGCGACCTACTGGCTGCGTCAGCTCAATCAGGTTCCGCCCCGGACGAGCCCGATGCTCGCGGACTTCGACGGGGATGGACACCTCGACATCGCCAGCCCGGTGAAGGTGGACTCCTCCGGCGATGGAACGGGCTTCGTGGTGACCCGAAACGCGACCTTCGACACGCCCTGATCGGGCGTTCGGCACCTCTCTACGGGTAGAGCCCCGTGTCCTGGGCGCAGATCGTCATCTCCACCGGCTCGGCTCCATCCGGGAGCACGACCCCGTGGAGCACCTCCATCGGCGCCCCGCAGCCCTGACCGAAGAGCAGGACCTCGATGCTGCCGGAGGTCTGCAGCCCGACATCCCGAAGCGTCGTGCCGCAGCTGGTCGGGGCGCCGACCACCACGCGCTGGGTGGCCCAGTCGACCGTTCCCGGCCACAGATCGTCGCAGATGTACACCGCGCCGAGCTCGCTCTCGTCATCGATCACGATGGGCCAGGTAAGGGCGGCATTGGCAAAGCAGCTCATCTCCACAGTGCTCAGATCGGTGTAGCTGACCGGAGTCGCCGAGGCCGGGAGAGCACAGGGGTCGGTGTCCGTGTCGGTGTCGGTGTCGGTGTCCGTGGGGGGAGCACTCTTACAAGCGCTGAGCAGGGAGAGCAGAAGGATGATCTGAGTACGCATCGGGAACCTCCACACCAAGAGTAGGGACTCATTCACCGATACGCCTGTCGTATATGCACAAAAACCCTGTCGGTAGTGCGACTCCTTGTGCAATGTCGACAGGCACCTAGGGCTTTGCTCAACAAGTCATCCCACCGGTCCACTTGTTGCTCACCGAGGCGAATTTTTGCTCAGCGTCGTCCTTCGTCACCTCGTCCCTTGCTCCGGCTGGGGGCGCAGCGTAAGCTCAATGCTCGATGGAGCTACGAAATGTGGATAGGACGGTCAAGATTCGGCACGCACGGCCTTGCTGTAGTTCTGGCGTTGGGGGGAACCTCGGCTCCGGCCATGGCTGGCGACACCGTCGCTTGCCCACCCATCACAGCAGCCCAGGTGCTCGCGGAACTCACTAATGGCACCGTCAACCGCCAACCCTCGGATGAGTACGCCGGTTCCTATGATGTGAGCGCGACCTTCAATGACCGCGAATGGCAGATGGAAACCAAGGTCGAGTGGACGGCCAAACCTGACGGGACCGGAGGTTCCAAGGTCTACATCGAGAACTCATATCTCAACTGGCGCAAGTTTGTACCGAAGGGAATGCTGTTGGGTGATTGGGTCGCCTCCCTTCCGAAGCGGCAGCAGAAGCAGTGGCGTGAACAGGAGGTCGCACACAAGGAGAACCTCCGCACCTACTACACGGGAACGGTGTCCCGCCTCACGACAACGTGCAAGGCAGGCGGTGGGTCCCTTGCGAGTGCGGACGCCGCGTCAACAGAGGTCGCCACCACCGGACGATCTGCTGAGGAAGCGTGTGCTCTTCTCGGCGGCACCTTGAAATCCGATCTCGTGCGGGGTTTGAGCCTGGGCCGCCAGATGGAGGTCGTTTCGGAGGGGTATCGGACCACCGACAGCCTGTTCAAGTGGAGTGGGGTCGCGGGGATCTCAGCGTGCGTTCGCGGGGGCAAGGTTCACGGCCCGTTGGTGGTGAAGGCGGGTGGCAGGCCCTCTGCGGCGGCGTTCTACGTGGACGGGCTCCTGACGGGAACGCTAACGACCTGGGAGGGCGCTCAGATCGACATGATATGCGAATATGATCAGGGCATCCGCCACGGTGCCGGCCGGTACTTCAGGCCAGATAGTGGGGAACCTCTCAGGTTCCTCACATACGAGTCCGGGCGCGTAATAGGATGCTCGGGTGCCTGCGTCGAGAAGTTCTCGGCAACCCACTACATCGGACCAGCCGAGTACGCCGGGCACCCCCAGCACAAGGACTTCCTTGATCGGATGGAGACCGCGAAGGAACGTGAGCAGGCCGAGATCAATGCCCGAGCGGAGGAGTTGGAGCGCCTCCGACGTGAGCGAGAGGCACGAGATGCGGCAAGGCTTGCTCGGGCGCGAGCCTCGTCCGAAGACAAGGCGCGGTCAGTGGGGTTCCAGTTCGTGAAGTCCGACTGTTCCCATGTGCGGTTGGGCGCATCAAGCCCAGACAGTACGGGTTGGTTCCGTGTCGAAGGAGATGCGATTTGCAACGAGGAGTTCAAGATCCTGGGGGAGCACAAGACGCTGCCTGTCCGAAAGAGGGTTTCGATGTTCGTCGCCCCTGCGGAGGATCAGGGCATGTGGGAGAGCTTGTTCGGGGTCAACTACTACGACTACTGACTTTGCTGGAAGGGGGCGTGAATGGCTTTGCGAAAGTGCTGCGAGTGCGAGCGGAAGGTCTCGGCCCACGCCGAGTCCTGTCCACACTGTGGCGCGCCTCATGACGTGATGTCGGTCAACTGGGCTGCCCAGGACATGGGGTCGTGCTTGGGCTGTGGTTGCCTCCTCCTACTTGGGTTGTTCTTCCTTGGCGGGGGCAGCGTGGGCGGCCTGCTTGCCGCCATTGGAGCTGGCGAAACGGACAATCCGGAGCACTGGCAGTTGTGCAAGGACGAGTGTGAGCGGTATGTCGGGGACTACCTCGGTGAGAACTGCCCGGACAGGCTTCGACAGCTTGACCTCGAAGGAACATGCCGGAACATCGCCAACGATCACGGGCACTCCATCGGGGATTGTCGGCTCATTTTCGGGTTGGGACGTTCGGAGCTTTGCAAGCAGTGAAGTTTCACCCGTCCTTCTTCTCCCTTGGCTCGCGATCCCAGTACGGGCTCTTGCACTGCGGACACACACGGGGCAGGTCGTTCCCGGAGGGTGGCTCCGGCCCCGTGAGCGATTTCCTCGGCTGCCACTCCCGTCCACACCGCAAGCACCGGAACGCCCACACCATCAACTGGAAGATCGGTTCCATCAGCCCGTCTCCTCGTCGGTGCTACCGCCCTTCCAGAACTCTGGCACGAGGTCATGTTCGTAGATCGAGTGCGTGAGCACCACGATGTTGTGGCACAGCACCTTCAAGTAGACCTCGTTCGCCTGCGAGACCGTGTCCTTCGACCGGACGGAGCCACCGAACTTCGCCTTCACCATGTGGAACATCGTCTCTACGTTCGACCGCCTGTGGTAGTGCTCAGCGAACTTCTCCTCGTGGCACCGGAAGTAGTAGAACATCTTCTTCCAGATGGCCGGTCCGGTCTTGGCTACCGTGTTCGACTTGTAGGGGATCCAGGGAACGGCTCCGAGATCATCGACCGCACGAAGGATCGCCTGCGTCGAGTACGCCTTGTCGGCCAACACCTCGCTGATATCAAAGTGCTGGTTCGTGCCGTTGAGCAGACCCTCGAACTGCGTGGTCTCGCCGGTGCCCTTGCCCTTGCTCTCGGTGACGATCAGGTCGGTGCAGATGTTCGACACCACGCCACACGCCGCGTGGCCACGCACGAAGTCCCGCTTGCCCCGTGCGGCCTTCTGCTCTTTCGTGCCGTGCTTATCGACGAAGTAGCGATCGTGGACACTGGTGCCGAACCCGGTCCCGTCGAACGCGAACACCTTTTCCAGGTCGGTGAGCGGTGCCGCGCTCTCCTGCACGAGCTTCCGCAGGAGGGGCGTCAGGGCCGGGTCACGCATGTAGAGCGAAATGGTGTTGTAGCGGATCGGGACCGAGATCAGTCCTTCCTCGTAGCAGCGGTCGATCTCGGACTGTGCTCGACGACCGCTCATGCCGGTGTAGACCTTCATCGCGGAGGCGAAGACCATGTCGGCCATCGGCTTGCGAGGACGGCCGCGTCCTTGCTGCTCCGGGCTTGTAATGCCCTGGCAGAGGCCGTTCAGAAGCTCGACAACGTGAGCACGCTCGTTGGTCTGCGCCTTGTTGTAGGCGGACCAGTTCTGCGTGTACTTCTTCTTGGGTGGGGTTTCGTCGGGCATACTGATTCGTCGCTCGTGGATCTCGATCGCGAAGATGTGCTTGCAGAAAGCCCACCGGTCGGCAAAATCCGGGCAGGTGCAGGTCGGAGCCCCGTCCTCGTTGTCGTAGTCCACGAGCCAGTTGCCCGAGTGGGACTGCGAGGGGACGAGCCACAGGTGCTCGGCACGCTGCCGGATTCCACCGGCCTTGGCGATCTGCGCTCCTCGGAGCTTCCTGGGTTCCATGATGGGTCGCCCTCCTACTCTTAGTTTCACACCTTAAAGGTGTTGAGTCAAGAGTAAGTGAGCAGAGAGTTGAGAATGTGGGTTTAGTTGCTGTGAATCAACCGGTCACTTCCAAGACGCCGGGCGGTGGAGGGCCGTGCTGCTCGTGTTGACCGGGTCCGGGAGTTGGCTGTTGCGGATCTTGTCCTGCCCGACCTTGGTGTGGGCTGAGGCCACGCGCTTCAACGCCTCCGAGTTGCGACGGGGCGGGAAGGCGATCACGACCCGCTTGTGCGGGAACCGCGTGAGCACCCGCCGAACGGGTGTCGTGAGGTCGCTGTCGCCGGAGATGATGATCGCGGTGTCGAACACATCGTCACTGGCGTCCAGAACAAGCTGGACAGCGAGATTCACGTCCGACATCTTCTCCTCGTAGGTCGTCCAGGTGCTCCCGCACTTCTTGCAGTTGGCGGTTTTCACAAGGAAGTGGCCGTAGTGGATGGTCAGCGGGCTGGTGGTGTCGAGCGCATCCAAGTAGACGCCCTGCCTGCGGACGCTGGCCCCGTTGAACCCGTTACTCCTGATCCGGGCCGTGAAGTAGTGGACGTGTTCCAAGGTCTGGCTCGGCAGCAGGAGAGCCTGGGAGAGCGCCACCACGTCGAGCCAGTAGTAGCGCTTCAGCCGTGCTGACCTAAGCCCGAAATAAAGGTTGAACCCGTCAATGTAGACGTTCGTTCGACTCATCCTCTCCCTCGAACTTCGCCGCTGGCATTGACAGATGACACAGCCCGTGGCACAATGACTTCAACCCCGCCGGGGAGAGTATCCCCGGCCCGACGCCTCGCATGGTTCGCCCAGCGAGGCGTCTCTACGTCTAGCTCTGCGATTCTGCCACCTTGAAGGTGTTGAGTCCAGGGGAGACCTCCCTCAACGCGGGTCATGGGTTCAGTTGCCCGTCTTGGTGGACGGGGACACCACCCGGAGTCCCTGCCCATGCCGGGCGTGGACCTGTGCACCCAGGTTGGCGAGCCGGTAGCGGCCGTGCCCTGCGGACTCGACGTACTGACGCTTCTTGCACTTCGCGAGCCGCGTATTGAGTACGGTGCGGCGCAGCTTGGTTGCGGCCTGGAGATCCGGGAAGCCGATGTCCCCGTTCAGCGGGATGGCGAGGATAACTTCCCGGAGGCTGTCGGGCGGCTCGACGTAGGGCACGGGGGCGACCGGGCTCGACACGACTGGGGGCGTGCCCGTGGCGGGTGGCGGCTTGGCAGCGACAGGTGGAGGTGTCGTGCTCGCAGTTGGAGGCGAGGCCGAGGTCGCGGTCGGAAGCTGGTCGGCGATCTCGACGGCACGGTCCAGCTTGTCTTCCAGATCAGCGACTTCCTTCTGGATGGCCTGCTCTTGGGCTACCGCCTGATCGACGGCATCCTTGAAGCGGGCCTTTACAGCGGCCGTGGCGTCCTGGGCATCGCGGAGCCGTGTGAGGGCATCGCGGTATCGGGTTCGGAGGTTCGTGGTGCTCATGGCCGGGAGGATCACCCGATCGATCCTCCCCGTCAACACGAAAAGAACCTTTCGATCCTCCACGCAATGGACCAACCCTGCAAATGGCTCGAAATCAAACCGATTCGGTATTTTATAGTCAGAAATCGGACCCCGAGGATCGGTAGGTTCACTTTCGCCTCGGTCCACGTACTGTCCAGTTGTTCAGGTTCATATACGCCGCAGACCGCGTACTGGCCGGGTGTTCAGTAGGTTCTATTTCGTGGCGGCCTGCGTAGTCGAGGATCGGTCGCCCTCGCACCGGGCAGTCGATCCTCCAGACCACGCTTGAAGCGGCAGTATCGTCGGAAACGGAACCCGCTCGGTATTTCTTGCTCAGTTTCCGAACCCCGAGGTTAGGTACTTCTTGCTCAGACCTCGACCTTGTTGCTCAGGTTCTATTTTTGGGGCAAAGCCGGCACCTATCGGGGCGCACCCGGGCTCGGGGAGTGGGGCAGGGAGTCGAAGTGCTCCCCCGCCGGCCCCGCCAGCAGAACCTCCCGAAAGGCCGCGATCAGTCGCTTGGTGGAGCTGTACACCTGACCGGTCATGTTCAGATCTTCGATGAGCAACCGAGGCGGACCCGAGCTCCCCTCGGACCACGCCGCAGCCAGCGAGGACTCGTAGGCATCACGGCAGTCCTGCAGGAGCTGGACGAGCACCGTGAGGGCTTCGGAGTCGAGCTCGTCTTCTGGTTGGTCGGGGGGCACGGAGTCGAGCAGCGCCGCCAGGCGGTCATAGGTGGTAGCAGGATTGCTCTGGACATCCTCGAGGCGGGCCATGCTGGTGGAATCCGGAGCCCCCTCGAGCTCTCGGATATTGTGCTCGACATCTCGCAGATCCTTGGCCGAGCGCCCCGCGTTCTGCAGCGCCCGACGGAGACCGCCGAGCTGCACCGTCTGTTCCCGACTGAGCTCCGTCTGCTCTACCTCGAGGGCGCGCTGCAGGATCTGCCCCTCGAGTTCTTTGTAGTCGGCGTACCGGGACAGGAAGTCGCGCTCGCCGACGATCCGGGAAGCCATCGGACCCGGGGACTGGGACAGGTGCAGCGCGCGGCGATTCAGCGCCGCGGTGCTGAGCAGGAACTTGCGAGTCAGGCTCTCCAGGATTCCCGTAGCGGCCGTCGGCACACGGGGATCGATATCCCGCAGACTCTCGTAGCCCACAGGGAGGTCGGTGGTGCCGTGGGTCCGCGCTTCGAGGAACCGTGCAAAAGGGCCCAGGAAGGGCAGGAAGATCAGGATACCGAGGATGTTGAAGGTCGAGTGGAAGGCGACGAGAGCGACGAGGGGATCCGCAGTGCCCACGACGCTCTGCACTCCCCGCAGCAGCAGGGGCAGCGAGGCCAGGGCGAGGAGATCGGTGACGAGGTTGAACAGGAACTGGCCCAGTGCCACCTGCTTCTTCTCAGCAGAACCCCGCAGACCCCCCAAGATCACGGTGAGCGTGGTGCCCAGATCCGCACCGACCACCAGAGCCGCGGCGGAGTGAAGATCGATCACCCCGGAGTGCAGGGCGGACAAGGTGATGATCATGGTGGCGGAGCTGGACTGGATGATGGCGGTGAAGACGAAGCCCGCCATGGCGAACGGCACCGCCCCGTACTGGGCGTACTGCACCAGATCGACCTGCTCGGCGAGGCCCGCCACGGCATCCTTGACCATGGCCAGGCCAAATAGCAGCAAGCCCAGACCGAGCAGAGCGCGACCCCAGCTCGCCAGGCGCCGGTAGGTGCCCTCGGTGAACACGAACACCAGGGAACCCACAGCCACCAGGGGCAGCACCCAGGCCTCGATATCGAACTTGAAGCCCAGATAGGTGACGATCCACCCGGTGATGGTGGTACCGAGGTTGGCCCCCATCACGATGCCAAGCGCATTGCGAAGCCCGATGACCCGGGCCCCCACCAGGGCCAGAAGGATGAGGCTGACCACAGAGCTGCTCTGGAGCACCGCAGTGGCCAGGGTGCCCACAGCGATCGCTGCGAGGGGGTTGTGGGTGTATCTCCGCAGCAACCGCTTGAACTGCCGACCCGATAGCTGCTTCAGCCCGTCCTCGAGCAGCCCGATCCCGAACAGGAACAAGCCCAGGCCCGCCAATCCCGACATGGTGCCTCCGCGGGGACCTCTAACGGGGACAAGACATCGGGAGCTCCGAAACGCGGGCTCGGCTGCCATCCGGCTATCGGAGCACTCCCGGGAGCGGGGGCTCGAGCTCAGGCCTGTGAACGGGACGGGTTCTTCGGCCGCTTGAGCTTCTTGGGAAGGGCCGCGGCCCACCCGAGCGCTTCGGTCGCGAGATCGGCCAATACCGAAGGATCGACCGTGGGGTCCAGCTGCACATAGTCGTCCCAGGACTTGCCCGGGGAGGGGGAGAATACCCGCATCCCCGGCTGCTGAACCAGAGCGGTGACCCGATCCGGCCCGACCCGCGCCACCAGAGTGTCCTCGAAGGTGCCGAAGAACATCTGGCGGTTCACGAAGGCGCAGGGCGAGCCGAACATCTTCTTGCGCTGGACCCGGGGGTCATCGGGCAAGGCGGTCTCGTAGGCAGTGGTCAGTTCGGGCGAGGGCATATTGGGGCTCCGGGTGGAGGCTCCTATCTCGGAGCTCCGGGTTGCGGCCAGCGCCCTCGAGTGGTCAGCCCTCTCGGCCCTCATCCCCCGAGCTCGGCAGCGTCAGGGTGAAGGTCGAGCCCACCCCCTCGGTCGACTCGCAGCTCACATCGCCCCCCATGGCGACGGCCAGCTCCCGGGAGATCACCAGACCCAGGCCGGTGCCGCCGTATTTCTTGGCCGTCCCCGAGCTGGCCTGGGAGAAGGGCTTGAACAGCCGCGCCAGGCCCTCGGCCGACATCCCGATGCCCGAGTCCTGGACATGGAGAGCGGTGGTCGGGCCCGAGCGGCTGAGGTGCAGCCGGATCGTCCCGCCCACGGTGAACTTGGCGGCATTCCCGATGAGATTGGTGAGGATCTGCCGCACCCGATGGGCATCCGCCTGGACCCGCGCCTCGCCCTCCAGCTCGACGACCAGCCGATTGTTCTTGGCATTGACCACGGGCTCGAGAGCGACGCCGACCTGGCGCGCGAGGTCTGCGAGATCGACCTCGGCGATCTGGAGCTCGAGCCGACCGGCTTCGATCTTGGAGAGGTCGAGCACATTGTTGATCAGGGCGAGCAGATGGGTCGCCGCAACCTCGATGCGGTCCATATCCTCGAGCAGGAAGTCGACGCCCTCGTCCCGAGCTTCTTCGGACATGAGCTGGGTGTAGCCGATGATGGCGTTGAGCGGCGTGCGGAGCTCGTGAGACATATCGGCGAGGTAGCGACTCTTTGCCGCAGAGGCCTGCTCGAGTTCTCCGGCCAGCCGCTCCAGCTCGGTGGTGCGCTCGAGGACCACCGACTCGAGGTGATCCCGGGCGGCCTCCAGACGACGGGTCCGGAGGCGGCCGATGAGCAGGCCCAGTCCCACCAGGCCCGAGGCGAACAAGCCCAGCGCGAGGGGAGAGCGATACCAGGGCGGGAGGACCGAGAACTCCAGGGTCTTCGACGCAGTGCGCCCATCCCGACCGCGGACCTCGACCTCGAGGGTGTGGGGACCCGGACCGAGCTCTGAGGCCCGTACCCACCGGTCCTGGGTCCACCCCGACCAGCTGCCCTCCGGCCCGATCCGCCACCGAAACCGCAAGCCATCGCGGTCCCGAAAGGTCTGGGCATCCAGACGCGCGACCAGAGCCCGCTCCGACCACGGCGCCCTCGCCTCTTCCAGGGGCTGCCCCCCGATCGAGGCGTCCACCACGAGCTGGAGCGGCCCCGGGTCGGGGATCTCCCGCCAGTCCGCATACCGCGCCAGACCCTCGGAGGTCCCGACCCAGAGCACGCCGTCGCGGTCCACCATCCCATCGTTGCTCTGCCGGCTGGGCAAGCCATCGAGCTCGGTCAGAACCCGGGTCACCCTCCCGCTCTCGACCCGTGCCACACCCTCGGATGTGCCCACCCAAGCCGCCGCTCCATCCGGGGCCACCCAGGCGATCTCTTCCGAAGGAAGACCCTGTTCAGACCCGATGGAGACGGCCTCACCGGTCGCATCGACCCAGTCCAGGCCCAGGGGTCGGCCGTACCACAACCAGGTTCCCCCTTCCCCCACGGCGACCCCCGCCACATCCCGGTCCCGCAGCGTCCACTCCACGGGCTGTAGGGAGCCGGTCCACCGAAACAGGCCAACCGTGCTCGCGACCCAGGTGTGCTCCCCGTCGAAGTAGATCTCATCCACAAAAGATCCCCCCGGTAGCGCTTCCTCTGCGACGATGGCGTCGTCTACGACCTCGATCAGGGTCGACCCGGAGTGGCGCTCGATCAGCCAGCCGCGGCGCGTCCGGCCGGCGGTATGACCCCAGCGCGGATCGGGACGGCCCCACGGGGCGGCGATGGTCGAGGTCTCGACGGACTCCCCGACCACGACCTTCGACACGCCCTCTCCATGGGCGGGGCCGGTCAATAGAGCCGTGTGGTCCGGTCCGATGATCACGTCCGTGAGGGTGGATGCGCCGAGCCCATCGCTGCGATCCCGGGTGACCCATCCCCCCTCGGTGCGCACCGCGACACCGGCCGCGGTCCCCACGATGAGCTCTCCACTGTCCAGCTGACCGATCGCACCGACCTCGGAAGCGCCGAGATCGGCGGCGGTCCACACGTCGAAAGCGAACTCCTGGAGCAGGTCGACTCCCGCAGCGGTGGTGACCCATAGCGAGCCCTCATCGTCGACGGAGAGCTTCTGCACGACCCCGCTCGACAGCCCATCTTCCCCAGAAGAGAGAGAGAGCTCGCCCTCGACCGGATCGTAGCGCACCAGCCCCGCTCCCCAGGTCGCACCAAAGACCAGGCCCCCGGTCACCTGAAGGCTGAACAGGCTCTGTTCGGGGCCGCGCCCCACGATCTCGACAGGAGCATCGGGCCGAAACCCCTCGACCCGGGCGAGCTCTCCCTTGCCGGTGCCGACATAGAGCGCCTCTCCATCGCGAACGAGCCCGGTGATGTAGTGCCCCCGGAGGGTTCGGGTCAGTGACTGACCGTCCCAGCGCGCCAGGCCGTCGGCGGTGCCGAAGTAGAGGACCTCGGAGCCGAGGGTCAGAAAAGGCCCGGCCTTGGAGCCCTCGGTACCGGGTACGAGGTGCAGCGACCCCTCCCGTACCTCGAACAAGCCGTCGTTGGTGCCGAGCAGAAAGCGGTCCCCGAGCACGGTCGCGTCTCGAGCGTGGACTCCTTCGGGCAGGGGGAGTGGCTCGGTGACCGGCTCTCCATCGCGTACATCGAGCACAGCCGCATAGGACACGCCCTGCACACAGGCGACGGCGCGCCCGCCGGGGCCCTCTCCGATGTTGTAGATCGGTCCTGGGACCCCCTCGACCGGCACGACCCGCTCGCCATCGACCCAAGCCAGCCCACGCTCGGTGCCGACCCAGGTCTGGCCCCGCCCATCCACCTCGACTGAGACCGCTCCGACATCGGGCAGCCCGTCCTCTGCGGTGAACACCCGGACCTCGTCCCCGCGGACCCGCGCAAGCCCCGCGCTGCTGGGCACCCACACCGTTCCATCCGCCGAGTGAACGGTGACCTCGGGGGTGCCGGGGATCGAGTCTGGGCCCGGGTTGAGCGGGAGACCGCCCAGAGCGATGGAGAGGACGAATAGCAAGGAGGCGATACTACCCGATGCTCGAGGCGACCCCTAGCTGAGCTGGCTGATCAGAAAGGCCCGACCGGTGCGCCAGTCCCGCTTCACGGTGGCCTCCGAGATGCCGAGGAGCTCGGCGACCTCGGTCACCTCCAGCCCACCCAGGATCCGCATCACCACCACCGAAGCGCACCGGGGCCGAACCGCCTCGAGCTTCTCGATGGCCTGGTTGAGGGCGAGAGCGTCGAGGTTGGGCACCAGTGGATCGACCTGGGAGAGCGTGACCCGTTGCCGATCTCCGCCCCTCTTCTCCCGGGTGCGAGCCCGGGCTCGATCGATGAGTACCTGACGCATGGCCATCGCCGCGACCGAGCGAAAGTGTTCCTCGGACTCCCAGGCATCCTTGTCGGACTTCCACAGCCGGATCAGGCTCTCCTGGAGCAACGAGCTGGGGCTGGCGGACCCCCCGGAACGCCGAACCAGCTTCGCTGCCCGGACATGGAGCTCCTTGTAGAGCGCAGGAATGAGGGCATCCGTATCAGGCATCGATATAAGCCTACCCGATGAATCCCCGTGTACTGGACCTGTTCGACTGCCTCTGCGATGCCGAGACCTCACAGATCGAGTCCATGCTGGCGGACGAAGCACCCGAAATCAGATCCGCAGTCCGCGCGATGCTCGAGGCGGATCGCGGCGCCACAGAGCTTCCCGAGCCCGAGCAGGTGCTCGACGCGATCGCTTCGGACTTCGCCACCGACCTCTCCCCGGCCCCAGACGTCGAGCTCAGCGCGCCCCCGGGCTACGTCCTGGTCAGCCGCATCGGACGGGGAACGATGGGGGAGGTCTGGGAAGCCCGTCAGATCGCCCCGGATCGCAAGGTCGCCATCAAGTTCCTCATCGACCCGCGCGGCAGCCGGCTCTCCAAGGAGGGTCAGGCTCTCGCCGATATCCGACATCCAGCCATTCCCGTGGTCTACGAGGTGGGAGAGCACAACGGGCTCGCCTATATCGTGATGGAGCGAGTGGAGGGGATCCCCCTGAACCGGTGGTCGGAGCACGCCACACCACAGCAGAAGCTGCGGCTGTTTCGCCTGCTCTGCGATGCCGTCCGAGCGGCCCACGACCGCGGCATCGTTCATCGAGACATCAAGCCCGCCAACATCCTGGTGGAGAACGACTCCCCGTGGTTGCTGGACTTCGGGTTCGCGGTCCCCATGGGCGGCGATGCGGCGGTCGCGGGAACCCCCGCCTATCTGGCTCCCGAGATCCTCGCCGGCGCCCCCCCGAGCATGAACACGGACCTCTTCTCCCTGGGGGTCGTCCTGGCAGAAATGATCGGTCGGCGCCCCACCCCCGACGAGCATTCGCTCTCCGGACAGCGCCATGGACGGAGGCGACATCCTCCCGAAGACTGGTCGGCCAACAACACTCCCCCCGATCTGATGGCGATCATCCGAAAGGCCCTCGGCCCCCCAAACACGCGCTATCGATCCTGCGCAGAGCTCGCCGCCGATCTCGACCGCTACCAAGTCATGCTGCCCGTTCAGGCCCGACCCCTCGATTGGGTCCAGCGAACTGGACTCGCGATCCGACGCAACGGGGTCTTGCTCCGTCGGAGCGCCCTGCTCGCCGCAGTCCTGCTCCTCGCCGGCGGGGGTTGGCTTCTGCTCAACCGAGTCTCCGAAGCCGCCCGGGAACGCTCCGCCGAGCACATCGTCAACCGAGCACTCGTGGAGATCGGCAACCCGACCGAGCGCGCCGAGAGCTTCGAAGCCGTACAGATGCTCAACGCACTGCTCGCCCTCCCGGGTCTGACCGGAACCCGCGCCGCCGCGCGCGCACAGATTCGCAAGTTCGAGCTCCTTCAGGCCCACGACCCAGATGAAGCACTGGGCGCACTCGCCCTCGCCTTCGTCGAGAGTGATGCCCCAGATACCCGGGCCGCCGTCGCCCTCCGTCTGGCGAGCTTGTTCGAAGAGCGGAGAGACTGGGAGGCGCTCTCCGTCCTCCTCCCCCACCTGCCCGACAACCCGACCCGCCGCCGGCTCTCCCGCCTGGCCGCCCTGGGGATGCGGGACTTCGGTTCCCCCGTGCTCGAGGGAGAGCCACATCTCCTGGCGCTGGGAAGGGGCATCCGGCTGCCCTACCGACCCCAGGTGGCGAGGAGCCTCGGTCCCGATCACCTCGTGTTCATCGAGCAGGAGGCACGCCGAATCACCTTACTGGACCGGTCGCTCCAGGTGGTCGAGCAGATCCCGATCGATCTCCCGATGCGCTTCAGCTTCGGTACTCCCTTTCCTACAGAGAAGACGAAGCAGCTCCTCGGCGCATCGGAGGACGGCACCCAGATGATCCTCTGGGACTACTCCAGCGGCCATCTGCAGGAGGTGACCCGAAAGCCCACCTCCGGTCCCCCTGTCCAGCCCCTGTGGACCGACCTCGATGAGGATGGTTCCCCGACGCTCTACGTGGGAACTCAGGCCTACGACCGCTCCCTGTACAGCTGGAACGGGTCCTGGGCGAACCCGTCTGTGGAGATCGAGCAATACCGCTCCGACGCCATGGGGCTAGCGGTGGGTGACTTCGATGACGACGGCCACCCCGAGCTCGCCTCGTCCTGGGGCCCGTGGAGCGCCTACGATGTCCGGATCCTCTCACCCGACCCCGACGACACCCACCTCCAGACCCGGGCGCGGTGGCGGACCCATGGCTCCTCGGTGATTCGAAGTCTCAGGACACCACGCGGCACGCGCCTCGCTGTCGCTACGTCCTTGGGATCCCGCGTACCTACGGCCGAGGATGCGTCCAGCGAGTCCGGAGTCCGGGTGCTAGCGCTCCAGGACGATGAGCTGGTGTCCGAGCAGTTCACACCCTTGCCGGTCCACAGCGACCTCCGCTCCATCCTCAGCGCCGACCTGGACGGAGATGGGGCCGACGAGCTGCTGGTCGCCATCGGCGATTCCGCCGATCACACTGCGGTGATCGACCTGAAGACGACCGCGCCCTGGTACCTGCACCCCGTGGTGCCACTGTGGGCTGGCCAACTCGACGACGACCCCGAAGACGAGCTGATCGTCCGCTTCACCGACGACGATATGCACGCATGGGTCCTCGGGATGGGCCAAACCCCGGTGCCCACCTCCAGGCGGCGGCAGCGCCCCCTCGACAGCCCCGATGTCGCGTCCGATTCTCTACACTGGGCGGAGTTCCTCGCCCAGCTGGGTCTGTTTCCCACCGCGGCGGAGCTCCTCGAGCGCACTGCCCCCGCGGAGCCAGACGACCGGATCGCCAGCGCTCAGCTCCGATATGCCGGAGATCTGTACTCCTTCACCGACCGCCTCGGCGACGCCAAGCGGGTGCTCACCACGGCCCTCGAGCGCAGTCCCCCTGATCGACGCAACGAGGTGCGAGAGCTCCTCACCCAGGTCCTCATCCGATGCCACCACTACGAAGCCATCGAGACCGTGGATACCCACCCGGAGATCGCAGCGCTGGCCGAAGCTCCACAGCTCGATCTCGATTTCAGCGAGCCCCTCCACCCCAACCTCGACATCCGAGCGCCGGAAGCGCTGCACAGGACATCGGAAGGCCTGGCCCTTCAGGCTGTGATGGCGGATGGAGTCCTCGCGCGGATGCCGCTGCGAAAGGTCGCGGAACGAGTCGGCATCGAGATCGAGATCGAGGTCGCGATGGCCGAGACCGGCGCGGATTTCGAGGTCGCTCTCGTCGATGACACGGGGACGGTCTGGCTGAGCGTAGGGGTGTTCCCATGGGGCGGGCACCACCAGATCGACCGCATGGTGCGGTGTCGCGGACGAAGCGCCAGCGACCACCTTCGCCAGTACGATCGGCTCCGCAGCACGATCCACTGGACCAGCGAGTACAAACTGCGCGTCGACTTCGCCCAGGGAGAGACACTATGCGGCCTGAGCATGGACGGGAACCGCGAGGGCGTGCTCCGGCATCCCTCTACCGAGTCCCCCCCCGACGAGCTCTGGCTGGAGCTTCGTATCGATCATCCCAGCGATGCCTACCTCGGCGCCGCCATCGATCTCGTCGTCCACCGAGTGGGGCTGATCGGGCTCGAGCCGCGTCCCAGCGGCCCGGTCGACCCGATCCGGAGACAATGGGCAGAAGGGGCCGGGGACCAAGCTCTCACATCACTCACACCGGGGACTCGCGACCATGCGCTGCTCTCCCTGGCTCTCGGAGATCTGGCCGGGGCGCGTCCGGGGCTCCACCTGTTCGACGATCGGACCTGGATCGGCGTGCTGCGCCGCTACCCCTCCATCGGCTTCAGCTTGCTCGGCGAGGCCCGGCCCGAGGACAGGGGGCGTCTGGCCGCAGCCGCATGGACCGAAGCCTATAACGGAACTACCGAAATACTCGACAGCACCCTGAATATACCCGGAATAGACGAGATTGCTCTCGAACGAGAGGTCCAGCAGCTGCTGCTCAACCGCGCCCGGGTTCTCGCCCAGGGTGGGCACGGGGATCGGGCCACCCGTCTGATGGATCGCCTGGTACAGAGATTCCCAACCTTCGAGGTGTATATGGAGCACGCCCAGGTCCTCGCTGGGATCGGGCGAGACACCGAGGCAGCGGCGTCCTGCGCAATGGCGAGCCAGCTGGCCTCCAATCCGATGCTCTACGAAGATGTGGTGCTGGGCGACCCGGCGCTCCGCGTGCTCTGCCAGGCCTCTACAGCCCCGCTCGACGCTCCATCTCAGCCAGATTGAACAGACGAATCGTGGTCTCGATATTGCTGGCCGAGCTCTGTAGAGAGGTGATCGACACCCGCTCGCCGGAGACCACCGCCAGAAACTCCTCGACGAGCTCGACCATCTGCGGATGCACTTCGTTCTGCTGGGTCTCTGAGTTGATTCGCTTGGCCTGAAAGCCCTCGAGGTAGGTCTCGAGCTTCATGAGGTCGGCCATACACTGGTCGTAGGCCTTGGTGACGGGCTCGAGCTCGGCGAGGTCTGGGACCTCTTCCACGGGGGCCTCCTTCGCATCGATCTGGGGCCTGATCTTCGTCAGCAGCTTCTCCATATCCCGCGCAGTCCTCTCCTCCTTGTGTACACGGGAGAGCGAAGCCTCGGCCTTGGCGAAGGCCTGGTTGAGGGCTTCGGGGTGCGTGTCGATGAGGCCCCCCTCGCTGACCGCGATGAAGTGCACATTCATCCAGGAGCGAATGGCGACCTTGGGCTTGCTGGTCTTCCGGGGCCAGTTCGAGCCGTCCTCGTAGTGCTTGTAGATCTGCACATCCTCGTTGTACAGCGTCTCGAGAAACTCCACGATCTTGTCGACACCCGCATCCTTGGACTGGAGCACGGTCCGGGTGAGCTTCACCTTCCGACCGGCCTCCAAGGCCACGGGGTCCTTTGCGATGAACATCCCATACGCGATGGTGTACTTGGCGAAGGTGGGGTTGATCTTCCGGGCGATCTGGTTGGTCTTCCGATCCCGGGGATTGGCCAGTGCGTACTTGGTCTCCTTCCAGCCTTCCTTGAGCACGTCCTCCTTGTAGGACGTGTACACGAGCTCTTCGACGCTGAGCGCCACCGATGCGGCTGCGTCGACCGCCTTGCCGATGCCGGCGACCGGGCCCGCCGCCTGGAGGATCTGTCCAGCCGCCTTCAGCGCATTGAGTGCGGCCTTGATGGTGTGGTGGGCGAGCTGAACCCCCAGATTCTTGCAGAAGTTCTGGATGGAAGCGAGGTAAGGACTGACCGCATTGCTGGCCCCGGTGCGGCTGTCGACCCACTTCCTGAGGTGGATGGTCCGCTCGACCGCGAGGGTCCCCTCCTTGACCACGGTGACCAGGGTCCCCGCCGCAGCCATCGGCCCAAAGAACTGCGAGGCCACCGCAGAGCCGGCGCTCCCGACCGCAAACAGCGTGTCGAGGATGGCTCGATCGCGCTTCATCTTCGCGATCATCCTGCCAAGAACCTCCTCGTCCTCGTCGGTGAGATCCCCCTTGGAGAGCAGATCGAGCTCCTCCTCGAAGGCCTTCTTCTCGTTCTCGACCTCTTCTTCGTAGGTCTCCGCAGCCTTGGCCTTCTCGTCCTCGAGACCCTGTTGGCTCTGCTCTTCCCACTCCTGCTGCTGTTCGAGCAGCCCTTGCTCCATACTCGCGCTGTCCAGCTCGATCAGGCTTCCCACGACCTCGGCATTGCCGGACGCAATCGCGTCAGCAACACTCGACAAGCCTGAATCTATAGCACCTTTGGCTCCGGACAACCCGCTCGCCAGGGCCTCCTTCCACTGATCCGCGTTGTTGGGATCGAGGCCGTCGATCTTCATCTGCTTTCTGACCGCCTCCTCCACCGCCTTGTGCTCGTCGGAGCTGGGATCATCGAGCTTGGCCTTGGCCTCTTTGGCCTGATGCAGGGCGAGGCCCTTGAGCCCCCCCTGGATGACCTCGGCGCTCATCCCCGCGACGATGCCTCGCACGCCCGCCCAGTCTCCCTGCTCCAGCTTGGAGGCCAGCTGCCCCTTCATCGCCACCGCGGTGGTGCTGTAGGTGGTGGTGACCGCGATCTTGAAGATCGACAGCGTCTCGGTGGTGGCATCATCCTGACCGATGGAGAGCGCGTCGAAAGCATCTCCCCACAGATCGCCGAGTGAACCGATGAACTTCCCAGCCCGGACCTCGGCGTCGTCGGGGCCCGGGTTGGCGAGGGCATCGACGAGGGTGGGAATACGGCTGGCCCCCTTCATCCCGACCGACACCCCCTTGGCGATATTCCCCGCCTCCGAGGGATCGACGCCGAGCATCGGCAGCGCCAGCTTGAGCGCCGCCTCGACACCTCCGGAGAGGCCATCCAGCACGCTCGATACGCCACCGCACACGTCGCTTCGGCTAATCTGGACCCCGAGGCCGATGCCGGTGTTGATGATCGCCTCGCTGATCGTGATGGCGGCGGTGGCGACCTCCTTGGTCTGGGTCGTGCCACCGCCCAGGCCCACGCCCGTGGTCGCCATGGTCGCCGAAGCGGAGATCACGGCCTGGATGGCGGGCCCGAAGCGCTCAGCCGGGTTGTCTTTCACCTTGGCGATGGTCTCGAGCTTCTGGATGTAGAGCGCATTGCTCTCGTCGATCATCCGCTGAACCGCGCTCACCTCGTCGGGCACGAGCTCCTCGGGGTAGAGCAGACACCGCACCAGCCGCGTGTAGAACTCGTTCTCGATGTCCCGGTCGGTGAACAGCGCCACCTCGCGCCGCTCCAGGCTCTCGACCGAGTAGCGGCCATCTTCGCCCACCTCGTCGCTGTACACCGGAAAGGTCCGCTCCATGGTGGAGGCGCGGAGCTCGGCCTCGATCCCGATCACCTCCTCCTGGGCCCGGTAGAGCTGGGTCATATTCTCGGGGCTCTTGAGGACCTTGGTCATGTCGCGGAGAAAGCCGAAGGCCTTGGTGGCGTCCGGGCCGATGAGGTCCATCTTCGTGTTCGCGAGCTTGCCCTCGATCTCGAGGCGCACCTTCCGGAACTCCTCGAGCTGTGACTCCACCACATTGACGCGATCGTGGGCCGCCTTGATATGGGCTCGCCGCCTGGCCTGGAGCTCGCGCTCCTCTTTGGCGTGAAGGATCTGGTATTCCTGATCGAGGCTGGGCTGGCGGTTGCCTGGAAGCGCGGAGACACCCGCGAACTCTGCAACCCAGAGCTCCTCATCGTTCAATACGGTCATGGGGTTCTCCGGTTCAGTGGGTGGGGACGGCCATCAGGAGCTGGCGCTCGAGCTCATCGAGACAGACTGCGACCTTTTCATGGCCGCCAAGCGCTGGCGCGTCTTCGTAGGGACACTGCGAGAGCAGCACCATCCGCCGCTGACGCAGCGCCTCGCGATGGCGCCGGACGGCATCGAGGGCCACCTCGCGCTGGGACCGACGAGTCGGCGCCGCGGTGGACTTCGCGCAGATGAGCTCGATCGGAGCCGTGAACACATCGGCCTGGAACTCCGAGACCAGCCCAGAGAGGACCTTGGGAATCTCGGTCTTCATGGGCGCTTCGAGGGTCTTGAAGAAGTCCGCGAACCCGTTGATCGAGTCCTGAAGCCCGCCGACGGCCTTGCGCCAGCGCGCCACGAGACCGGGAAGCTCGTCCAAGGCCGTGGCTCTTGGGGTGGGGCCCAGCTCCAGGAGCAGCACCACGCGCTCCTCGATGGAGTCGAGCCGCTTGAGGGCCTGCTCATAGCTCCCCTTCTCCGCCAGCGCGCTGGCCGTCTTGTACAGACTCTTGAGCTGCTCCTTGGCATCGGGGTTGACGACCTGCTTGAACAAGCCATTCGTCAAGGCATCGGAGCGGGCCTCCCATCGTCCCTGGAGCGCTTCGACCTCGCTCTGCTCGACCAGATGGAGCGCCTCCTGTGTGTCGAGGAACTCGGACTTGCTGTCTGCCGAGTCGAGATCCGAGAGGAAGGTCAACAGATCGGCGAGGACACCCCCTGCCTGGGGAATCTGCCCCTCGGCCTTGCTATAGCTGGTGGCGAGCTTCTTCTGCTCCTCGAGGTGCTTCCAGAGTACCGCATAGGGCTCGAGGTATGGCTTCTTCTCGAGCACCTTGGCCCAGACGCGCTCCCGCTCCTTCTTGAAGGCCGACAGGGACTTCACATCGGTGTCGACCATCTCCACCGTCTCGCGGAAGCTCTTTCGCACCGCATTGTAGGAGGCCACCTGGCGCGAATAGCTCTCTGTGGGCGAGGCGAGCTCGGTCTTCAGATCGTCGAGCTCTGCCCCGATGCGGTCCAGACGACTGGGGCGAAACCGCCGGAAGCGCTTGGTCTGGGCCTTGAGCCGCTGCTGAAGCTGCGCAACGGACGCGCTGATGTCGGTGCTGGGCTGGGGGGGAGACTTGTCTCCCTTCACCGCCGCGAGCCAATGGTCCACCTCGACATCGAGGTCCTCGAGTCGGCGCTCGGCCTTATGAAAGGCGGTCCACAGCCGGGTATCCGTCATGGCCCAGAAGGTGTCGCGCCAGTAGTTCAGACGTGGCAGGTTTTGAGTCGCCTCGGTCCGAGCGGCACGCAGCGCGAAGGAGAGGGTCGACTTGTTCGCCAGCCTCTCGAGCTCCTCCAGGTTGACACCGATGCGCTCATAGACCCTCTTGAGCGAATGCCGGATATCCCGTTGCAACGCCTCTTCGTGCCCCCACGCGCCCCGAAGATCGATGAGGAGCTGATCCCCCGCATCGAGCTGTTCGTCGAGCGCGTCGAAGTCCTCTGCGGCCACCGCCTTCGCAGCGGCACTCGACAGCTCATCCCAGCGCTTCTGGAGGCCATCCAGCCCCGCACCCGGGTAGGAGGCCAGGCGCTCCAGATTCTCAGGCACATCTGAGCGCAGCTTCTCGAGGCGCTTGAGCCGGGCTGCGTGGCTCTCCTGCTCGACCAGGCGCACCAGACCCGGCCCGGTGCCCAAGATTCCCGCCTTGGTCATGATCTGCACGAATGCCCCGAGCACCGCGGCGTTGGACAGCTGCTCGGGATCGGTGATGGAGGTGCGGGTGACCTCCCACTGGGCCATCGCCTGCTTCCGTTCCTCGACGAGGCCACCGATCCTCTCGGGCTTCTCGATCCCCTCGGTCACCAGCTTCTCCTCGAGCTCGGCGATGGCCTCCCCTGCCTCGGCGTCCGCGCTCAGCACCGCCTGGTGCAGCTCGGCCCGCTTCTGTACCAGCGCGGTATCGTTGAACCGGAGCTTGAGCGCCTTGGCCTTGTCCAGGTCGGTGCTGAGTTGAGCCAGGAGCGCGACCGCGTCGGTGAAGCTGAGGGTCTTGCCCGCGTCGGACTCGATGCGCTTGAGGGTGGCGGACATCGACCCGGGGGTGGGATCGTAGCCTGGGGCCTCCTTGCCCGTCTCGAGCAGACCGGAGATCCCGTTCTTCAGGCCGCCGATCTCCGACCGCGCATCCCGGTAGGCATCGGCGGCATTCTGAAGCAACACCGCGCGCTGATCGAGGTGCTGGGTGATCGATGCGATGTGCTTCATGCACAGGCTGAAGTTCCGAATACCGAGGGCTTTCTCTGCGAGATCGAAGAGCGAATAGGCCTCGATCAGCTCGCTGGCGAGGGCGATCTCCCGCAAGCTCGTCAACCGCAGGCGCTGCTCTTTCAGACCCTCCTTGCAGTGGATGAGCTTGTTGGAGGCCGTGGACAGGAAGGTGTCGATCTCCGACTTCGACTCTGTCAGGTTGCTGAGGGAGAGGTCGAAACTGGAGGCGTCTTTGCGGAGGTTCTCCAGGGTCCTCGTCAAATTCCGCTCGTGCTTTGCGAGCTTGGCCTCTCCGAGGAGGTCGGGGTATTCCTGCATCCGATCCCGAATATGGGTCACCAGGTCGCGGATGGCGTGCTTCTTGTCGTTCCGAAGCGCCTGCTTCTCCCAGCCATCGATCGCCTTGCGAACCTTCTTGAGCTTGGCTGCAGCGGTCTTCAGCTGGGCTTTTGCGGGGCCCAGGCTGTCCATATTCAGCGCATCATCGGCGGTGTCGAGTGCGGAGACCCCCTCGTCGAGAAGGGTCTTGGCGGCCGTATGGACCCGGAAGGTGGCCGCCCCATCGCGCTCGACCGCCACAACCTCTCTTTGCAAGCCCTTGGCCTCCTCGATGAGGGCAGCCTTGCGCTTGGCGAACTTACGGGCGTTCTTCTTCTCTTTTTCACGCTCTTTCGCCGACGCGAGCAACACCTTGCGGACCCGCTTGAGCTCGGTCTCCAGCTTGGACACCGTGGGCTTGAGCGAAGCGATCTTCTCGCCGATGGTGGACTTCCTTCCCGCTTCGACCAGGGCCTCTCGGGCCTCGGTGACGAGCGCCTCGGTATCGGGGATATACTCGAGGGACTCGATGGACCGGATGACTCGGGCCTGGAGGGAGTTGTACTCGGCGACCGCGCGCCTCTCCTTGCTGAGGCTGTCCAGTCCGAGCAGGGTCTCGATGAGGCCCGAGCGCTGGCCATAGGGCGGTAGAATCATCGGAATCGGAAACATCAGGCCCTCCCTTCAGCGCCTTGAAGATGAGAATCGAGCGAGCCGAGTGTGTCCCTGAGGTGCCCGAACACCTGGAACTTCCCGAAGGCGCTCTCATCGATCGACTGCAGCCCAGCCGAGGACTCGAGCTGTCTCTGGTAGCCAGCAAGGACCTTCCGCGCGGCCTTCGCCGCATCGGCCCTGTCCGCCCTCGGGAGGTTGGTCAGGTCCTCGAGCGCATCGGCGAGCTGAGTGCCGAAGTCCGGGATCATCGCGTCGAGCTGGTTGATCTTGCGCGCGATCTCGTCGAACCGGGGGTCGGCCTGGATCTCGTCATCCCCCAGGACCGCGGACTTGAAGCGCTGCATCTCGCCCGCCGCCGCCTTCTGGGCATCGCGCCAGGCGATCGCGAGCTTCGCGAACTCGACCCCACCCTTGCCGATCTCCGCTGCCGCCTCCTGGTTTCGTTCGTGTTTGTCCAGACGCCAGAGGATCTCGGTGTCGAGAACCCGCTGCGCCTCGGTGTATCGGCTGTTCGTCACCGCACGGGCCACCGCGTCGAAGAAGGGCAGCAGATCGTCCGGATTGTCGAGGGCATCCCAGCGCCTCTCCGCATCCTCGATCCCGATATCGAACTCATCGGCGCCCTCCAGATCCTCCGCAGAGTCCTGCTGTGCTTCGGGGTCCACAGGCTCGGCCCCATCGAGAATCTCGTGGCACCGGACCATGAGCGCATCGAGGCGCTCGATTCCGAGGGGAATATTGCCGCTCTTCCGGGCTGCAGCGGCGGACTTCCGGAGCTCGGACAGGGCTGCGAAGCCCTCGCCATTCTCGCCGATCTGTTCTCGAACCTTCTGATAGAGATCCCGAGCCTTGAGGACCTTCTCGTCCCAGTCCTGCTCGATAGAAGCCCTGAGCGTGTGTTGGCCATTCTCGAGCAGCTCATCGAGCAGCCGGATGGCTTCTGAGAGGTCGCCCGCTTTTCGGGCCTCGACGATGGGCTTGCGCGCTGCACGGAGCACCTTGAACCCCGGGTTGTCCGCCCCCATCACATCTCGTGCTTCGTTGACGAGCTCCTTGGCCTGGCCCATCTTCTGCTTGTAGAGGCTCTCGAGATCGTCGCGGTCGACCTCATCAACCGAGTCCTCCTCGAGCTCGGGCAGCTCGACCGACTCGAACTCCTGGGGTGTGAGGACCGAGGCCTTCCGCAACCGGCCGGCGATCTTCTTCAGCCCCTCGTCCGGGGCGAGCTTGGTGCGGAACAGCCTCTCGACCTTGGCACCCGGCAGCTTGTCGTTGTGGTTGACGAATAGCAGCCCATCCGGGCCGCGCTGCACCGTGCCGGCCGCGAACATCTTGATCTGGGCTTCCTTGCGAGCCAGGCGCGCCTGCTTCTTGAGGATCGCCTCCTTCTTCTCGACCAGGAGCACGGGCTCGCCGTCTGGCCCCTTGGGGCAGAACCAGAAGTAGTACGGTTTCTTGGCCTTGAAGGCCCGCTTGAGCTGCGCGACGAGATCTTCTTTCTGGGTGTCTAGCATGACAATCCCCCTCGGGAGGCCGCCGACTATACGTCCGAGATCGATTCTCACCCACCTGGCGACAGACCAAGTCCGATGGGTTCGACGTGGACGGGCTGAGGGCCCTGCCCCCGTCTCTGCCCAAATGGGCACAGCGTGGCGCCTATCCGAGGGAGACGATCCGGTTCCTCAGATTGGGTGACCTCTGTGCACAGCCGACGACGTGTACTCCACCAGAAGCGGGAGTCCCATGGTCGAAGATATCCTCCGAATCTGGAAGCTGGCCCACACCCCCTGTGCCACGAATATCGAGCGCGGCTGGGGGGGCCTGCTCAGCGCCCTCGGGAGCACGCTCAATGCCCCCACCCGCTTCATTACTCTTGCCGGTCGAACCGGACCCCACCGCGCCGTCAATGGGGGCTGGCGGCCTCTGTACCGCGTCGGCCATCCCCCCTCCACTGATGGGGAAGGCTCCGACCACAGCACCTGGAGCTCCAGCTCCGCCCAGCGATATAGCGAGGTGCTCACCGCGGCCATGGTCACCTCCGCCGGCCGAACCCGGGTCGTGCGTCACTCCAGCCTGCCCGAACAGGGGGATCGCAAGAATACCCGCCTCTACCTCGCCCACCGCAGGCATCGGGATCGCCTGATGGGTGGGCTGCCTCTCTCCCCCACGGTCGAGCTCCATGTCGGGCTCGATCGCACCGTCAGCCAGGCCTGCTTCACCGACCGCGATGTACAGCTGCTCGAGCAGATCCTACCCGCGCTGCGGCAGATGGGCCGGTGGCTTGCGCTCAGCAAGGGCGTGCTTCCCCATGGAAAGCGACTGACCGAGGACGAGCAGCGCGTCCTGGTCGAGCTGCTCCGAGGGATCACCCAGAACGAGGGGGCCGATCGACTCGAGATGAGCCCGACCGCCTTCCGGCACCGCTCCAAGAGCCTGTACAAGAAGCTCGGGGTCGCCGGACGGAACGAGCTCGCGGCCCTGTGGCTCGAGACCGCCTCCTCGGGAACCCACCTACCCGGCCGTCGCCTCGGTACCGGGTGATGCCCTGCGGCTATGCACGACACTTGTGCCTCCCCCAGCTCGGCGCGTAATGTGGGGAATGATCGGGAGAGGAATATGAAGCGGTGGTCAGCGACGCTCGGATTTTTCGTCGGGCTGGCGCTCCTCTCGAGCTGTGCCTCCCCTCCGGACAAGCCCTCTGCCCCGGGGGCTCGACGCACCTCCTCCGCTCCATCCGGAGAGATCTCCCTCACCGCCGCCGAGACCAGCTTAGACCGGTGTACCAACAACAGCGATGATGATGGAGACGGCAGCACCGACTGCGAGGACTCCGGCTGCGCGAGCTTCTGCACCGACGCCGATGGCGATGGCTACTGTCCGGTCGGCCAGGAGGGCGGCACCATCGACGGCGTCTGCACCAACGCCGATATCGACTCCGCCACCGAGGACTGCGACGACACCGTCGCGACCGGGACACCGATCTACCCCGGCGCTCCCGAGAATACCCTCACGCTGTGCACCGACACTGCCGACAACGACTGTGACGGGACCCAGGATGACGCCGAGCCGGACTGCGTTGGGTTCTACACCGACGACGACAACGACACCTACTGCGAGGTCGGCCGAGAGAAAAACCCACGGGACGGCAGCTGCGACTTCGGGGATGTAGACAACACCACCGAGGACTGCGATGACGGCGACGACACCCAGCACCCCGGGGCCCCAGAAGACACCTTCGCGCTGTGTACCAACGGAATCGACAACAACTGCGATGGCATCTCCGACAGCGCCGAGCCGTCTTGTGCGGTCTACTACACCGATGACGATGGCGATGGGTTCTGTGAGACCGGGCCCGTCTCCGTCGGTATCACTTGCCTGGCCGTAGACGCCGACCCGGCCAACCGGGACTGCGACGACGGCGACAGCGCACGGAACCCCGGTGCCCCTGAGAACACCCTGGCGCTGTGTACCAATACCATCGACGACGACTGCGACGGCCTCCTCGACGAGTCCGAGCCCTCTTGTGCCGTCTTCTACACCGATATCGACAACGATGGGTATTGCCAGACCGGGCCCGTCTCTGCCGGTGTCACCTGCCTCTTCGCCGACCTCGATCTGGTCAACGCCGACTGCGACGACTCCAACCCGTCCGCCAACCCGGGAGCAGCCGAGAACACCGTTTCCACCTGCACCGATAACTTCGACAACGACTGTGACGGAGATGTCGACCCCGCAGACACGGCGGGGTGTGGCGCGCTCTATCTCGATGACGATGGGGATGGGTATTGCGAGGTCGGTCAGGAGACCGGAACCATCGATGGCACCTGCGGGGTCGCCGATATCAACTCCACCACCCGGGACTGTGACGACGGGAATATCAACATCAGCCCCAGCGCCACCGAGCGCGACATCGATCAGTGCACCGATGGAGTCGACAACAACTGCGACGGCAGCATCGACAACGCCGCTGCGGACTGTATGGAGTTCTACACGGACGCCGACGGGGATGGCTATTGTCCCATCGGACAAGACAGCGGCGGCACCGGGACCTGTGTGTCCGCGGATGTCGATCTCGCCACCCGCGACTGCGACGACACCGACCCGACCCGCTCCCCCGGGATCCTCGAAGACAACCTGACCACCTGCACCGACGGCTCCGACAACGACTGCGATCTCGACCAGGATTGCGCCGATAGCGACTGCTTCACCCTGTGCACCGACAATGACAACGATGGGTATTGCGAGGTTGGCGAGCAGATCTCATCCGGCCCCCGCTGCCAGAACTCCGACATCGACAGCAGCACCCGCGATTGCGACGACCTCGCCGCGGTTCGCTACCCCACCCACACCGAGGTCCCCGGCGATGGCATCGACCAGGACTGCGACCTCGTCGACGATTGCTGGCCCGACCTCGACGATGACGGAGACGGGGACGACACCTCCACCGCCAGCGCTGCCATCGCCGACTGCTCGGGTCCGGGGGATGGCTGGGCCACCACCCAGACCGACTGCAATGATCTGGAGCCCACGGTCAGCCTCGCGAGCGGAGTCGAGAACACCGGCCCGCTCTGCTCCGACACCCTCGACAACGACTGCGACACCCTCAGCGATCTGGGGGATCCCGACTGCGGCCTGCCGAGCATCGACAATGATGGCGACGGATACTGCGAGTCTCTGGTCTCCTGCGACGCGGGAGCGATCCCCGGCGACTGTGACGACAGCGATCCCGACATCAGCCCCGTCGACCCCGAGGACGACGCCACACTCTGCCTCGATGGTGCCGACAACGACTGCGACGGGCTCGTCGACCAGCTCGACCTCGACTCCTGTTCCCTCGCGAATATCGACAACGACGGGGACGGGGTCTGCGAAGGGGGCCAGGCCGACACCGACGGCGATGGGCTGTGCACCGATCCCAGCCCCTCGCCGGACTGCGATGACAACGACCCTGCGGCCTTCCCCGGAAACCCGGAAGCCGACCCCGCCGTGTGCGCCGACGGGATCGACAACGACTGCGACGGCCTGATCGACTCGATCGACCCCGACTGCGGGGGCTACTTCGACGGCGATGGCGATGGCTACTGTGCCCAGTCCACCTGTACCGGCGGACTCAGCCCCAACGACTGCGACGACGGCGACAGCGCGATCTACCCCGGCGCTCCCGAGACCCCCGCCGACGATATCGACCAGGACTGCAACGGCGTCGACGACTGCTACCGCGACGACGACGACGACGACAACGGGGTCGACCAGATCCTCGCCGGGCTCAGCCTCGACTGCGATGCCGACGCCAATCGCTCCAGCACCCTCACCGACTGCGACGACACCAACCCCGCCGTGTACACCGGCGCCACCGAGGTCGTCGGTAACGGCATCGACGAGGACTGCGACGGCTTCGACACCTGCTTCCAGGACTTCGACGGAGATGGCTTCGGGAGCCTCACCCCCGTCATCGGAGCCGATCTCAGCTGCTCAGGCCCCGGGGAGTCGGTCCGAAGCGATGACTGCGATGACACCGACGCCTCGGAGTTCCCCTCCCAGAACTTCTACCCCGACTGCGATGCCGACGGCTTCTTCGTCGGAGTCGCCCTCGTCGCCTGCCAGCGAAGCGAAGCGGACGCGCTCTCGGGCTGTGGATCTCCCACGGGAGGCTACGTCTTCGCCGAGCCCGCCGTCCCCGACCAGGACTGCGACGACACCGACGACTCCGAGTTCCCCAACCAGGTCTGGTACGCCGACTGTGACGGGGACAGCATCGCCCAGTCCACCCCCCTCTCCGCCTGCTCCGCCGAGGCGGCCACCGCCGCCACTCCCTGTGCCGACACCGCTGCACCGGATGGGGGATGGGTGCACCTCGCGCCCGCCCCTGCGGACTGCGACGACGAGAACGCCGCCCGCTCCCCCCTGCTCGACGAGATCTGCGAGGCCACAGGAGAGGTCCAGGTCGACAACGACTGCGACGGCAGTGTGAACACCGATGCAGACGGCACCGAACCCGCCAATAGCCAGATCTTCTTCACCGACTGCGACCGCGATGGCTTCGGCGAGCCCTGCCCCGGCGGAGACTCCTCCTGCACCCAGCTGGCCTGCGAGGCCACCGGAACCATCGTCAGCCCCACCTGTCCCCAGGGCGCCGCCCTCGTCACCAACAACGCCGACTGCAACGACTCCAACGACACCGTATTCCCCGGTGCCAGCGAGATCTGTGACGACATCGACCAGAACTGCAACGGCCTGGTAGACGAGGTGGACTTCCTCGACCCCGACATCTCCCTGTGCATCGAGCTCTACCGCGACCGCGACGGGGATGGCTATGGCGACCAGGGGGCCACTCAGTGCCTGTGCGCCTCGGACGGAAATCTCTCCGTCGAATACGACAACGAGCTCTATGTCGCGACCTTCTCCGACTGCGACGATCTGCACGCCGATATCCGGCCCCACGAGTGCAATGACGGCCGTGACAACGACGGTGACGGGCTCATCGACGAAGGGGACAGCGACTGCGCGCCCCGACTCGACGGGGGTGTCCTCAAGCAGCCCGTGACCGAGAGCGGCACCGACGAGTTCCTCACCGAGCTGCTCGATGGACACGACAACGACTGCGACGGGTTCGTGCCGCTCATCGAGCTCGACTGCGACGACGACGGCGCTCTCCCCCTCCTCCCCATCCCCACCAACACCGGCTTCTACACCGCCGAAGAGGTCGGACTGGCGCGCTGCACAGGGGGCCCTATCCAACAAGCCTGCTGGGGAGAGACCCTCACCCTCGAGTGCGATGCCGTGTCCGGTCTGTGGGTCACCCGCTGGGCCGCGAGCGACGATGGCTTCGGTGGGCGCTACTCGAATGCCTACCGCAACCTGAACAGCACCGGCTGCGCGGGAACCAACGACTGCGACGACACCTGCGCCGCCCGCTGCGAGGGGGTCACCGAGGTCTGCGACGGCATCGACAACGACTGCTCGGGGATCGCGCCCGAGGTCGACGACGATGGGATCCCCGCCGCGCTGGGCGAAGAGATCGTCATCGGCACGGTCTCCGAGGCCGAAGAGGACAAGGATGGCGACGGCTACGCCGCCTGTATCGACGACTTCCGCACCACCGATGCCCAGATCCAGATCACCACCGCGGCCTGTGCATCCACCGTGGTTCCCGACTTCGACAGCGACTGCAACGACCTGTGCTACCTCGCCAATGCCCAGGCAACCGAGTCCTGCAATGGCTTCACCGATGTCTGCGATGCCGCGCTCGCCCTGGTCGAGGGCACCGACGCCGACCAGGACGGCCACTCCACCTGCGGCGCATTCGGTGTCGTCGACAACGAGCTCGATGAGCGCTTCTACGTGCCGGTCTGGCTCGCAGGGCCCGGGGCTCCCGCCGGAACCGAGCCATGGATCCCGCTCATGCTCCCCCGTGCAGACGAGCGGGCCACAGAGTGTGATGGGCGCCTCGCAGACAACCTCGCTTCGCTGCTCGCCGGCACGGGTACCGAGCTGGCTGACCTGATCGAAGACAGCGAGCTCGTCACCGCGGTCTGCCCGAGCGGGCTCGGCGGAGAGTGCGGGATCGTCGAGCTCACCTACGATCCAGCGGTCGACACCCTCGAAGCCGATGTGATCGAGGATGTGCTGGCGGCTGGCTTCACCGACATCGCCTGCGCAGACCGGCCCGAACAGTACCTCTCCCGATCGGTCTGGGGAGCCGAGCGCCTCACCTCGGTCCGCCGAGCGGTGGTCCAGGAAGAGTGCATCCGGCTGTACGGCACGGGCTGCGAAGAGATCCCCACCGGTGCGCCCCGTATCGGAAGCCCCCTCCAGCCCGATCTCAGCGTCGTCGTCGACGACGGGTACCGGTGGTGGCAGGAGGTCGGACGCTTCACTCCCCGCCTCGCGACGGGGGCGGTCATGACCTGCTGGGGAGACCCCCGTGACGGCCTCCGCACCATCGACGAGACCGTCGGTGGAGACTGCGCCGATGACCGTGGAATGGCCAACCGGGACACCCCCGAGGGCCCCGATGATCTGCTCGGCCTATACCTTGGCGAAGGGGGCGACTGCAGCCAGTGCACAGACGGTATCGACAACAACTGCGACGGCCGAATCGACTGCGAAGACCCCAGCTGTGCCGTGTGCTTCGTCGGGGTCGGGCGGGGCTGCAATGGCCTGAAGGACCCCTGTAATCCCGACGCGGACGGGGGCGGTTGCCAGTCCTCGCCGATGGACGGCGTGGCTCCGATCTTCGGGGTATTGTTGCTGCTGTTCCGGACCCGCACCCGTCGACGGAGCGCATCACTCCCCCGGTGATGCGGGGCTCACTTCACCTTCACCTTCGACTGACCCGCGCTGGAGATGGAGATCGAGCCGCTCCACATACAGTTGGCCTTGCTCGAGTCGTGCAGGGCGGCCTGCTTGTCGCACTTCACCTTGCTGGCTCCAGGGCTCCAGGGGCTGGTGATATTCGGCACACAAGGAGCCGGTGTGTGGACCCCCAAAGCCGCCGCAGTCGTCGCGATCACCATGGGGTTCGAGGTGGCGTTGCACATCCCGAAGGTCGGGATGTTCACGAAGGGCTTGTAGTCCATGACATTCGCTGCGGGCTTGTGGTCGACCAGGATCTTGGGCCGGATCACGAGCAAGGCGGTGGGAGTCGTTCCCATCGAGCAAGACAGCTGCGCGGTCGCACAGACAAGGTAGGCCATCGATCACTCCTGAGTGGTTTCGAGTTGGTAGGCAGCGAGCCTTCCAACCGCACGTAGCGCGTTATTCGCCCCGTTGGCGAGGGCATCCCGGGGCCATGGACAGCCCGGGGTCGGAGATGCGGAGACCTCGGCATCGCCCAGCGCGACCGCCACGATATCCGGAAGCAGTGCCTCTCCAGGAGCCGCCGGACTTCCCCCATCCGCCAGGTCTGAGAGCACCCGGGACAGGCACTGATCCATCGGCGCATCCAGCGTTCCGCCCGGAGTGGACGGCATATTGTTGTAGGCATCGAAGACAGCCAGCGACCACAGCTGGGCCTGGGATGGGAGCATGCTCGCTCGGTCGCCGGGCCCCCCGCGGAGCAAGCGCTCGGTCAGGTCGCGGTAGGCGATGGCGAGGGTGAACGCACTCCAGCGGTCCTCCATTCTGGGGTCGCCCAGCAGATCGTCGAGGGTCTCGGCGGTAGTGCCGGTGTTCTCGTTGCCCACCTTGCCGAACTCCCGCGCGATGCGCTCTGAGAGACCCCAGCGCCCCCGCCGGTCCACATTGGACTCCACGATCGAGTAGTCGAGAGGACAGGAGAGCTCGGGGTCGGGGTGGTAGAGCAACAGGAAGGAGGGCAGATCATTCGACAGCGCCGCGTTCTGCGCCAGACAGGCCGCTGGATCCCCTTGGGACTCCCCCATCTTGGCCACCACAGCGCTGATCAGACCGGGTCGAAGCAAGCCGTCGGCCTCGAGCAGGCGTTCGCTACCGAGCAGGTCCCCGCCGAGCTCGACCGCCACCTTGTTCGACAGCCCAAAAGACAGCGCCATCTCTGCCGCGAGCGCGTGTTGTGCCTCGATCTGGCCGAGCTTCCCAACCAGGTCCTTCCGCTGGGATAGGCACGCCATCTCGGTCGCGAGCGCCGCCTTCTGGGCCGCCTCGGCCCGGGCGAGAGCGGTCTCGGAACCCTCGGCTCGCTCTGTCGCTTCTTCGGCGCGCTGATACTGCCAGTAGGACGCGAGAGCGCCACCCACTGTCGCCAGCACGATCCCCCCCACAAAGGAGAGCACCCGGCTGTCGACGCCCATCGACATCATCCGGTCGCGGACCGCATCCCAGGCGTTGATGCCCAGGGTGACGACGATCCCCTTGGTATCGGTGATCAGCCACCAGACATTGTCGGCGCCATACACCACCCGCGAACGCTTGGTACCGCCTCCAGCAATGCCCACATCTGCGCCCTGGGCGAGCTGGCGGCGAAGCGCCACAGTCAGCTGCACCCGACTCTCATCGGGGAGAGTGAGCTCCAGATTGGCGGCCTGAGGGAGGCGCATACCCGCCACCACCTGGCTTCGGTGATCGGGCCGGATCAGCTCGGTGTGGACGCCACGCCCGGTGTCGGTCACCGTGAGTCCGTCCTGGGTGGCTCGCGCCCAGAACACCACCTGCGCCCCTGCCGGAGGATTGTCCTCGGCCCCCCGGAACACGGTGCGCCGCAGGCCTCGACCCCCATCCGGAGACAGCTGCAGAGCCCACAGGCTGATCTCCTGCCCTTCCTCGAGGCTGACGGTGCGGCGAACCGGGAGCCCGAACGGCTCGATTGAATCGACGTAGTAGGTCATGACGGCACCTTCGTGACCGACGCGAGGTGGGGGATCGCGCCCCCAATGAGCTCCGGACCGGCTCCGAGCGCCATGCGGATCGCGAACACCACGGCGGGCTGCATGGGCTGACGAAGCGCCCGCATCACGGTGGCCGCGTCGATATCGGTGAGATCGTGATGGGGGGTGAGGCCGACGGCGGTCTCGTTGTCCTCGTGGGCCAGGCGAACCGCCTCTTCCATATCCGCGGCGATCTCCTCGGGAGCCGCAGCAGCGAAGGCCTCGATCAGCCCGGATAGCTCGGCGGAGACCGGAGAGGGAGGCACAGTGGCGCGGAAGTAGCGCTCGATGCGGATCCCCCCGGCGAGCACCCCCAGGGCACGGAGGCGCTGGGCACCGATATCCGTGGACTCCCCTGCTGGATCGATGACCATGGCCGCATAGCGGATGACCAGAGAGAAGGGTTGACGCCACGAGATCTGCGGAAGCCGTCCGCGACCCTTCGCCGACCACGGCTCGCCCTGGGCCCGGTACCAGTCGGCGATGGGCTTGGGCATCCCGTCGAGGGGGGGCGCGGGATCGAGTGGCCCCAGTCCGGGCCCTTTGGCCGCCCGCTTGGGGAAGTCATCCACCAGCACCTGAGTCATGCCTTGGGCCAGCATCCGCCATGGACCGGGGATGGACTCACGCCCAGCCCCCTTGTTCATCGGTACCAGCGGAAGGAAGGGCACTCCGGCCTGGGACTCCAACACCGACTGATAGGGAAGCAGGACCAGGTGGGCGCCCGCCCCCACCTCTGGCACCGATCCGCACACCGGCAGCGGGTTCCCGGCCTGGTCGAGCAGACCCTTTCCCCAGGCCAACAGGCACTCGTGGACCGCGAGCATGGTCGCATCGATATGGGCGTAGACATTGCTCATTCAACCTCCGGGGGCGGGGGGGCCGCGGCATCGAGCCCGAAGTGGGTTCTGAGCCCGAAGAACAGGGTCTTGCTGTTGTCGAGCATGAGGAAGCGGAGCGGATCCGAACCATCCGTCAGCGGAATACCGAGCTGGAAGCGAAGGAAGGGACCGAGCAGCACTCGGGGGTGGTACGGGGTGAACGAGGCATGCTTGCCGCGGCGACCGCGGATCGAGCTCGCCGCCCACCCCTCGATGCCCAGCGTCCCCTCGAGCCCATTGAATCCCGGGCCGGCAAGCACCGAACCCCGGATTCCAACCTGGGTCCGAGAGAGCTTCGCGCGGCCATCCGCTCGTGATGCGCCCCAGGTGGTACCCCGGCTTCGGTGGCGCCACAATGGACCGGGACGCGGGGCGAAGTGCAGGCCCGTGATCAGACCGGCCCCAGGTCGAAGCGTCCAGTTGTAGCGAGTACCCTTGTTCCGCTCGTCCCAGAACCAGGACGAACCCCCGCGGCGGAGATCCATCCGCGCCTCGATCCCCACATCCAGCCCCACCCGAGGCAGGTCGTGGAACCACCAGGTTCCCAATCCCTGCACGTCGATCCCGAAGCCCTCGGAGGTCGTCGTGCCCGCCCCGACGCACTCATCCGCAACCCCAGCCTCAGCGGTGGCACACTGAAAACGCACCGATCGCCATGGAGTGAACGCCCCCCCGATTGTGAGAGTGTAGTCGGCCGTCGACCGGCGCGACCAGCGTGGAACCTGGTCCCCCGAGACGCTATCTTTCGGGGTGTAAGCGGGTGAGATCTGGATCGGTCTCTCCTCGGGCTGCACAAACCACATCCAACCCGCGGAGTTGATCCGGCGCTGCCCAGGATCCGCTCGCTCGCCCCGGGCGTTCTTCCCACGGACCTTCCCTCGGACCCGAGTGTATGGCGTACGGGGAACCCGGTCGTGGAGCGCGGCCGCCTCCCCCGGCGCCCCCACATCGGCCACGAATAGCAGGCCGCCGCGCTCGGTCAGGCGATGCTCGAGGGGGCGATAGGCCAGGCCCCGAAGGTACTCGGCCTCTGGCCGCAGATCCTCGAGCACGATCTCGTAAGCACCAGGCCCGACCGCAGGATTCATACCCGCGATCCCCTCGATCGCAGCAGGATCGGCCATCTCCTTGAGACCCTGGGCCTGAGCCAGAGCCCCCGCTGCCTTGTCCGGCGCTCCGGTGATCGCGCCGCTGACTCCCTCACTGTCCACTCCCTGGACCTGGAGCTTCGGAGCCCCCCGCTTCTCGGGCGTGGTGGGACGCAGGTTACCCTGGAGTAGCCCGGCTCGGATCACCGTAGGAGCGAGCTCGGGACTGGTGAGCACCATGTCATCACAGAGAGCGGCGGTACGAAGCATGAGGCGGTTCCTACCCTTGGACGCGGGGGCGAGATCCCAGAGCAGGTGCCAGCCGGTCCACACCTCCCAACGCACCCGGTAGAGCTGCTGGCCATTGCCGAGCAATACCAGAGGCTCGATGGTCGGCATATTGGTGTCCGGGTCGTCGACGAAGAGGAAGGGGACCTTGCCGCGCCCGGCGGCGAGGATGGCGTCATCCTCCGATCCCGGCGGGGCGGAGGTGAGGATGTCGACGGTGATGGGCCGAAATACGGGCTCATCGAGGCCTTCCAGCCCATCGCGGGTCGTGCAGATCGCCGTCGGGTCGACCGCGCCGAGCCCTTGGGCGAGCAGCTCGGTGGGGTAACCGTGCATGCCGAGGATCTGCTGCCACTGCACCGTGGCGGCCTCGACCACCTCGGCGGGAGTCGCCACCCGCGAATCATCGAATGTCGCGGCGATGCCGAGCCGCGTCTGATCGACCAGCATCCAGGTCTCGATACGATCCCGCATCTCTGCCGAGACCGCCTCGAGCATCCGCGCGAGCGCGATCCGGAGGATCTCCGCATCGACCTCTGTTCGATCATTACCCGGCAACAGGGCGTCGCGGAGCCACGTCCGGCGGGAGCTCAGCTCGAGGCTGGTGAGCGGGGGGCGATCGGGCCGGAGCATGGTGGGAAGAATGGCGGTGAGGTCGGCATCCAGAGCCGCGTAGAACTCGGGACCGAAGCGCTCGTCTTCGGTCAGCGAAGCGACCCAAGGAGAGACCACCGCAAAGGGTAGGCGCTCATAGCGAACGTGGATTCCCGAGGGCACACCCTTGAGGGCTCCCTCGTCGAAGTGGGTGAGGATCTCGGAGCTCGTGTCGGTCTCTCCACGAGCGGCGGCGACGAGATCCCGTGCGATTCCACCCTGATCCCCGATCACGCTGGGCGGTGTCGCCATCGCCGTGAGCGCGGCGACGACCCGCATCTGGTTCCGGGTCACGTCCTCCATGGCGTACTGAGCGGCCTGCACGTACACCACGCGCACGAACCGGTTGAACTGGGCGCCTGCGAGCTCCCGGGCCGACTGCATCTCCGAATCCGCTGTGGAGATATCAGAAAATGACTCGTCGAATGCTCGGATTGCCTCGAGCGGGTCCGAGGTTGCATCGTGGAGATGAGCCGGGAAACGGAACGCTGCCAAGGGGTCGCGCTCGTAGGCAGCGTACACCGCATCCGCCGACTGCCCGCGCGTACTGAGCTGTCGGTTGTATGGGAACATCTGCTCGAAGAACGGCCCCGAGCTCGCGGGATCCCCATCCATCACATCATAGTCGTGGCGACGTCCGTCGAAGCCGAGCCGCTCTGCAAATCTCCCCGCGAGCTTGACGGTCCGGGGAAGCGCCTGCTGCCCTTCCGGACCGCGGTAGCGGACGTGAGGGAAGAAGGTCCCCGGAGTGCGCTCTGCCTCAGGAGTTGCGAGGGGATCGAGCCACACCCCGACACCGAGGTAGGTGTCGCGGGCCGGGAGCGCATAGGCTCCGCGGCTCAGATCTGAGCGGTCCCAGGCCACGGAAGCCGAAGGAAGCTGGGTAAAGCCGGACGCACGGAGGGTCTGCTCCAGATCCGGGGCCGTCCATCGGTAGGCCAGATCTTCCCAGGCATATGCATACAGATCCGCTACCGTGCGCCAGGCCGCCAGGTCGACCAACCGCGGGGGTCGGGCTCCCCATGCACGCTCGAGATCGAGGAACTCCACCACATCGACGCACTCTCCACGGCGGGCCTGGGAGCGGTTCTCACACAAGCCCCCTGGCCGACCGAGAAAGCCCACCGAGTGAATCGGGGGCGACACGGTAGGAGGCGGCGCAGCGATGGCAGCCAGGAAGAGGAGCGGGATGATCATTCGATCCTCAGGTTCTCGAGTCGATGGAGCTCTCCGAGTTCGAGCGCCACTCGATCGAGGAGAGAGAGGGCTTGGGCATCCCCGTGGAGAAGACTCTCGAGCAGCTCCAACATCTCCTGCTGGCTGCGGGAGTCGAGCGCACTTCGCTTCTCACGACGGGATTCCCCGGCACGGGTCTTCTCGGTGGGGGTCTTCTCGGTGGGGGTCTTCTGGGTGCGGGACTCGCTCCCAGCTCTCGGTGGCTCGACGGTCCGGGAGGAGCCCCTCCGCTTGGGAGGAGGGGTCGCCCCGGGTGCAGTCCAGGACCGGTGTCCACCGAGCCTGGGCTTGGAGCTCGAGCGCGGGGAGCTCGGCTGAACCGGCGGCTTGCGGCGGATCCCGCTCGGAGAACTGGCCGAGGCCGAGAGCCAAGCCTGATCTGCGCTGCCGGTCACGGACTGAACGCCACGCGAACCGGCGAGCCAGGCGGGCGCTGGCGCCTTGTCGTGCAGCGCGGGCTGGCCAAGCCCTGGCGAGCCCCAACCCGGCGGCGGCCGACGAAGCGACCCCGGTACGGGCTCCGTGCGGACTCCCAGGGTGACCGGTGCCTCGCTCGAGCTCACCGCGGTTGGAGTGGGACGGGCCGAGACCCAGCTCAGCCCCGAAGTGCGGTGTGAACCGAGACGGGGAACACCGGGAGTCCGAGCACGGGAACCCCGTCGAGCAGAAGACCCGGCCTGGGCATCCGGAGCGGACACCGGGAGCGGCGTGGGGCGCGCATCGATCGATGTGTCGGAAGCCGTCTTTCGCTTCTTTCTGCGGAGTAGGCGCTCTGCGCGGCCCCGGATCGAGCGGATCCCATCGTCCGTGCGCTGCTTGCCCTTGGCGAGCACCCCTGCCCAGGTGGGGCCCTGACGAGCCCGTCGGACCACAGGCCCCCCGGGCGGACGCCGAGCCTGGGAGACATCCGACCTCGGGCTACCGAGATGGATCTCCTCCTCGGTCGAGCTCACCGAGGTCGGGGTCGGCCTTGGGGAGATCCACTTCAAGCCCGTCTGGCGATGTGCAGCCAGCTGGAGCGAGCCGGGGGGACGGATGCCGGAGAGCCGAGACGAGGACTCTCGCCAGGAGGAAGACTCCCGACCAGACGTGGACTCGCGACCAGACGTGGACCCGCGACGAGAAATCGGCTCGCGACGAGATGAGTACTCGCGCTGCGAGGTCGGCTCGCGCTGCGACTTCGGCTCGCGCTGCGACTTCGGCTCGCGCTGAGAAATCGGCTCGCGCTGCGACTTCGGCTCGCGCTGCGACTTCGGCTCGCGCTGAGAAGTGGACTCGCGACCAGACATGGACTCGCGACGAGAGCTCTGCTCAGGCTGCGACCCGGACTCGCGGCGCGACGAGGGCTCGCGACCAGACGTGGACTCGCGACGAGGCGTGGAGTCGGCATGCTCTGCTGATCCAGGCAAGGAGGAAGGAGCCGGTCTCCCGGACGGTGTCTCGAGTGAGCCCCCTGATCCGGTCTTGCTCTTCTTCCGGAGGAGCAGCTGCTCGGCGCGGCCCCGTATCGCTCGGATGCCCTCCTCCGCCCGCTGCTTGCCTTTGGCGAGCACCTCCGTTCGGGTGAGGACCTGACGCGCCCGCTTCCGCGGAGCCCCCGCGGGGGGGCGCCGAGCCTGGGGCCGCTCCGGGAATTCAGCCGGCCGTGGGCTATCGAGGTAGACCTCCTCCTCGCTGCCACGCACCGAGATTGGCGGTCCTGCGCGATGACTCGCCAGCAGAGGACGCGGGCTGCTCAGGCGAGGCGGCCGAACTGCACCCGAGCGCGCATCCCGCGGAGCGACCCGGCGAGGCTCCGAGTCGTGGGGAGCCCCCCCCCCACGGGGCTCGGAGTCGCGCCCGGCCGATCGACGGGAGACCCGACGAGCAGGGGTGCCTGCTCTCACCGCGGGTCGCCGAAAGCGCCGCACCTGTCGCCCCAGGTCGTCACGAAGGCCGACAAAGCGCTGACGAGCGAGCCGCTTCGCAGAGGCTCTCAGCTCGGACTTTCTGAGCTTCTTGCTTCGCTTGCGGAGGGCTTCACGGCGCTTGCGCGGGGAGAGGCCCATGATCTTGGCCCGTTCTGGATCCCGGGCCGGTCGGCGCAGCTGTGCAGGCTCTTCTCCGGTGTCCTTTCCCTGGAGCGTGACGAGCTCCTCCGTGCCGCGAACCGCTGTGATCGGAGCCGCGGCGTCAGAGCCGAGCAAGGCTGGGGAGCGGCTCAGCAGCGGCCGGAAGGAGTCTGTGGATTCTCCCCTCTCTCGAGGCTGGGCCGGGCTCCACGAAGTCGGCGTCTGTTCGACCGGCAGAGAGCGCCTGGCCTGCGCCAATAGGGACCGACCCGGTCGCCGACCCTGCTGTACCCACGGAGATCGGGGAACCAAGGGAGAGCCCGTGAGCAGTGAGCGGCTCCGGCCCCGGCCTGAGGTCGGGCGCTCGGGAGGAACCCGGACCCGACGAGTGGCGGAGCTCTCTGGTGCGGCTACGGCCCCCTCGGGATGAGCGGCACGACCAGGGGAAGCGACGCGCTCGGGGGAAGCGGCCCGTTCGGGACGAGCGACAGCTTCGGGCGAAGTGGCCCGTTCGGGACGAGCGGCAGGTTCGGGACGAGCGGCAGGTTCGGGCGAAGCGGCGTGGCCAGGGCGGGCGGCGCGATCCGGACGAGCGCCACGGTCAGGACGAGCGCCACGGTCAGGACGACCGGTCCGGTCAGGACGGCCGGTCCGGTCAGGACGACCGGTCCGGTCAGGACGACCGGTCCGGTCAGGACGACCGGTCCGGTCAGGACGACCGGTCCGGTCAGGACGACCGGTCCGGTCAGGACGACCAGTCCGGTCAGGACGACCGACAGGTTCGACTCGAGCGGAAGGTTCGGGCGCTGCCAGGTGAGCAGCCTCTGCCAATGGAGAACCGCTGACGCGACCCATCTGCGAGACCCCGAAGGCGGAGCGGGGAGCGCGCAGCGTAGCCGAAGATCGGGCCCGGACCCGACCGATTCTCATCTTCGGCTGCGCATCGGCCAGCCGTGGCTGACTCGGGAGAGCCTCGACCTCAGCCTGTGGCCCCTTCGAAGCGGCACGCTCTGGGCGGGCTCCTGGCGGCGTGTCGAGGAACACAGGCGGAGACCGGCTTAGCAGCGGGGCATGGGCCGGAGGGCGCCCCTGGGGACTCGAGAGACGCCTCGGCCGCAGCGGGCGGCCCGCAAACGAACCGACGATCGGTTGGTGTTCCGGATCCAGTCCCGGCAGGTGGGTACGGGACTCCGGCGCGGCCTCCGAGAAGTGAGTGGAGACCGGCTTGCTACGGTGCGACCGCCACCGAAGCGTGCGCTGGGCGCTGTCGAATAGACGCGAGGGCGCGAGCAGCCCACGACGACGACTGCGCACACGAAGCAGGGGCGCGAGCGGGCGAAGGAGATCAGCCATTCCCCCTCCTGTCGCCCCTGATCCGGTCCAGATCGAGCTCCTCTTCTCGCCGCTTCAGCACCAACGCGAGCGCCTCCGCGAACCGCGCCAGGGTCTCCGAACGATGCGATACCCGCTTGCTCTCCACGGGGTTGCCCGGGTCCCGCCGGCTCACTCTTCCACCTCGTCGGAAGCCATATTCGCAGGCGTATCCACGACTGCGGCATCTTCGAGGCCCGGCCAATAGTGGGCGCGTTCTTCGGGCAGCGGGTTCAGCAGATCCGGGAATCGCCGAATGCCCAGGATCAGCACCACGAACAAGATCGACCCACTGGCGAGCACGCCGGCCTGGACATGACCGCGTTGAGCACGGAGGGATTGGTCCCAGGTAGGGGGTTCGGTGCCGGCGGTGATGATCGGAGTCCGACCATGCAGCTCGCCCACGGTATAGCCCCAGGGCTGGGCGTAGAAAGAGCTCTGCAAGTTGGCAGACAGGTTCGGCCAGCTCTCGGCATCGGGGGACTCGGCCGCGAGCTGCACATACAGCAGCTCCGGGTGCTCGAGAACCTGCGCGACCCCATCGGCGACTGTCGGCGGAGGAGTGCGCATGGCTTGGTCTGGATGACCCGCCTCGAGACGGCGGAGGGCTTCGACGATCTGCCAGTCCGGAATGATCAGTACCGTGAACTGCCCCGGCCGGTCCGCAGTAGAGACCGTCGGATAGCGATAGGGCACCCGCGCCAGCACATCGATGAGCCCAGGAACCGTGTCTGTAGGGGTGAATAGCGCCTCGTCGGCGAACAGGACCTCTCCATTCCAGCTCACGTCGACCCGAGCGCGCTCCTCCTCGTCCTGACCTGGGCCATCCAGGGAGATATCGATCTCCAGAGCGGTCCACAGTCTCGGCGGATCCCGATAAACGCCCTCTTCGAGCCCAGACCGGAGCTGAAGCCAGCGGGACCGCTCTCCCAGAGCCATTCCAGCCGTCTCATTCGCCGCACACCGCCGGTTGCTCGCACCCCACACGTCGGTGGGGACCAGGGTGAGGCTCCCCTCGCCTCGCCCCGTCGTGGCGGCGCGCGGAGGCTCCCCATCTGCACGAATACAAGCATCTGGGGGTCCGATCAGGCCAGGAACCGGGTCCAGCTCCCCACCAAAGAACTTGCGCGATCGATCCGCCCCCGGGGGCGGGTCCAGCAGAAAGGCCTGCCGGATGCGCGCGGTATCATGACCGGTCCAGGCACGACCGGTCTTGTGCTCCATACAGGTCTCGGTCTCGAGCTGGGTGCGTACCAGCTGGACCACCCGCTCCGCCCCCTCCTCACCTTTCACCGCGATCTCGAGGTACCGCGGCTCGACCATCGGCTGCAGCATCACCTCGGGGCCGTCTCGCCCCAACGAGACCCGAACGCTCTCCGGGCCGAGGTCGACGCCCCCGTTGCGCTCGAGCACGATCATCAGGGTGGGCATGAGTCGGCTGGCGACGGCCTCCGCCTCGAATACGCCGAGTCCATCGGGGGATTTTGCGGGACCACAGCTCTCCACCATTCCCTCGCGCGGAATCCACACGAAGTCCGATTCCGCCTCCCCCAGCTGAGCAATGGAGGTGCCGTCGTACACCCCCGCGAGCCGCCAGGAGTACTCCCCCACGCTGGCGAAGGCGGCGCTGAGCCACATCAGGAGCATCACCCCACCCCCACGTAGTCTTCGAGCTGAGGAGGACGCTGATGCCCGAACGCGGCGCGATCGTAGACCGGCACACCGATCTCGAGCTCGAAAGCCCGGGCCACCCCTTCCGTCGACAGAATGAGGATGTCCCCATCCCGAAGCGAGAGCTGGGTGGTCGATGCATCCACCACCATCATGGCTCCCCGCGGAAGCGAGGTATCCCAGCGATAGGTCCGCCCGGTACGAAACAGGCTGTCGAGCACGCTACTGAAGGGGCGAAGCACAACCATCCTCCGCTGCTGCGCATTGAACTGGTGCAGCTGGCCCACATCGATCTGGTCCTTGAGACGAACGGTGATCTCGGCCCACTGAGGCTGCTGAGTGACCGGGTCGGGCTCGAACACGGCGTTGCCGAGCACGTGGTGAGACAGCGGCGGAGGGCGGCGGCGCCACAAGGGTCGGATGGGGTCGTCCAGATCCTCGATGCGCGGATCGCGCACCGCCACCACCCAGTGGTGGATGACCCGAAGACGCCGCACCCACACGGGGTTGATTCGCAGAGCGCCCACAGGTGGCGTATCAAAAGAGAGGGCCGCCCCCGGCTTCACTCCCGGGTCCTTTCCACCGCTCGGCACGACCTCGTGTAGTAGGCAGCTGACCGCAATCGGAGCCGGCCGAGGGAACAGGATCGCGGTCCAAGCGAGCACATGGAGGCTCACAACCAGTGCCTGGCCAAACCCGACCGGGCCGATGAGCACCTCGTGGAGCCAGAGCAGGAGGAGCAGACCGCTGCTGGGACCCACGATCGCCAGCAGGTAGCGGAACCGTACCGGAGAATAGCGACGCCCATCCCGACGCCCCGCTGCCCGCCGCTGCCGACGAGTCTGGAGGCGGTCCTCGAACAACCCGACGCTGTGCATCTGCAGTCCCACGAATAGACTCACGGGGAGCCACACGGCGAAGGTCGCGCTGAACACCCAGTGGAGCCCCCCGATCAGCAGCGCCGCCACCAGGGTCGCGAGTATCCGAACCCCCCACCAGGCGTTCGACACTCCCCTGTGTGGGGACCACGCCGTGGCGCCATCGCTCGACCCCCAATAGGCCAGCGCGACCCCCACCATGGCCCCCACCAGCGTGGCCCATCCCATCTCGATGGAGGCCTGAGCACCGGTATCATAGGCAAAGAAGATGGTTATCGGGCTGAGCACCCGAGCCGCACGGGTGAGGATTCTTCCGAGCATCCACCGACGCGGGGTGAGCGCGGGGGGCGGGGGGTCGCCGAGCGTGTTTGCGCGAAGCACCGCGACGATGACCACCATCACCGTGATCCACGGAGCCAGATCCGATCGCGCGATGATGGAGTCGGTGGGGATCAGGTGCACCCCACAGAGGATCACGCCGAAGACCACGATCAGGTCGATGTTCTTCCTGGGCGCACCCCACAGGTTTCGGAGCAACACCCTCATGGTGCCCCCTCGGCAAAGGAGCCGGCCGCGATCGTCCGGATCATCCCCTCGGTCCGCTGCCGCGATTCCTCGACACCGAGCGCACAGGGGAAGTCGAACTCGCCCTCGGGGAGCGTACCGTCTTCGCGAATATAGGGTTGAACCAGCCGGCACCACGGGCTGATCTCCGCCGCTCGCTGGGATGGAAGGCCCCGCACGCGCCTCCGCCACTGCTCCGCCCACTGATGCGACTCGAGCCGACGATCCGACAGCACATCCAGTAGCTCACCGGCAAAGCACTGAACCGCCACATATCCGCAAGTCGAAGAGGAGCGGTTGTGCCCGAAGGTGCCGAGGGCAAGAGCCGCACGCACCGCCGCACCCGACTCCCCACCTGCGACTCCCGACCCGCTGCTGAGCTCGCCAGCCCACAGCGGGGACGCGAGATCCTCTGGGACCGAGTCCAGCTGGCCCTGAGCGACCAGATTGAAGGCACAGACCTCTGCGGTGGACGGCTCGACCCACTCCCCGACGGTGGATTGATTCCACGGCAGGCGCAGCCGGTCGATGCGGTTCTCGGTGAGGCTGGAGGTATCCGATGGCGGAGCTTTCTGGGTGGTACACCAGCCCAGATCTGCACCAGGAGTAACCCAGTTACGTGGAGCCGAGGCGATGCGATAGTTGGCCGCACAGGCCTGAGCGCAGACCTGCTGCTCCGCGCTCGGCCAGCCCTCGGCATCCGGCTCCGAGAGCAGCGGATGCACGGGTTCATAGCTGCCCAACATGCCGGAAATCTCCGACCAACACGGGTCGTCCGTGCCCTCCTCTCTGAGCACGGCGAGCCCGGCATCCAGGCGTAGCTGGCTGCGCACACCGCGGTTGGCATAGGTCCGGGGACGGGGCAAGCTGAAGTCCCACTGGCCCTTGATGGGCGGCCCGCCCACACCCTCAGCGAGCTCGATATGGCAGGCCCAGAGCCCCCGAGCGGTGCCGGCATTGCCAAACCGCGCAGCGACATAGCGCTCGAGTGCCCCACTGTCGGCGGACCCGGCGAGCGCCGCCCAGCTCTTGCGCTCGGCAAAGAGCTGGTCTTGGGGATCGGGTCCGCAGATCCCATCGAGCTGGGGCTCTGCGCCCGCTCGATCCCTGCGCCCGGAATCGTAGCACTGAGCCTCGATCGCGCTGGCTCCCGTGGTGGCGTTGCGGAAGACGAGATCGGCGAGTTCGGTGCCCTCGGGACTGTTGTCGCCCACATGGGTCGCGAGCACCGCGCCCCCGACCCGGGACTCCAGCTTGTTGCGATAGACCCCGCAGACCGTGTCGAGTTCGCTCACCAGATCGACCAGGGCCGAGACCTTGAGCTGAGAGTCGTCGAGGAGCTTGGCGGGATCGGGAACCGTGCCATTGGTTCCCTGAACCGCGTACGGGAATGGCGTACCGAGCACTCGGAAACAAGCCGAGGCCGCAGCGACCTGGGCGAAGCCGTGACCGGTCTCGGTGGAGACCCAGCCGTCGATGCTGCGATCGCGGATCCCGCAATAGGCTGCCTGGAGATCCTCACCCGGATCTTCTCCGCACTCGGCCTCCCCCGGCTGGCCACCTGCTGCGAGGTGGCGAATCTCACAGCGGAAGGCGTCGACGAAGCGGGTGTGGTCGGCGGAGCACACGGACATCGCGGGCTGAGCGGCCACGGGTGGCACCGCTACAGCGGTCTGCAGTCGCGGCATCGCCGCCAGGTGTATGACAGCCGACACGCCCAACATGCTCACCAGGACGAGCAGCGTGATGGACACCGCGAGGGCCATCTGACCCCAGATCCGGCTGTGGATATCCCGAGACACCAGATTTCCTGGCAACACCTCTGTAGGATCCGAAGGGGACACCTCCAGATCCCGCGACAGCCAGCCGGTGATCGGAAAGCCCGCGCGCCCCCCGGGAAGCTGCACGGGATGCATCATCTCGTGGACCGCAGGGGGGGCCGTGACCTCCACGCTATCGACCCAGGTATCCAGAGGAATCCCCTTGGCCACCGCGCCGCTCGGCATGGGAATCGAAGCCAGGCGATAGCGCCCCTCGTGGATGCCCGCCCGCCGCCCCAGATCTCCCTGGATGACCGCGAGCAAGCTGCGCTGATCCGAGAGCGAGATCCACCGAAGCCGAGCGGTGGGGATGCGCTCGGGCTCGTCGAAGCCGGGTGCGATGGGAACCGCGGGCTCGATCCAGGTAGTGTCCGGGTCGACTTCCCAGTCCTCCTCGGCCTCCTGGAGTGAAGCCTCCGAGGGTCGGACCCCGGGAGGAGGCATGCTGCTGCGTTCGGCCAGCTCGCGGGGCCACTCCAGTACCACGATGGGGCTCCATCGCGAGCCTCGGAGCGGGGTGACCCGCAGCCTCTCCCACCAGATCTCCTCGGTCGCCGCCTCGAGGAGCTCTTCGGCGTAGGGGGGGATTCGCCCAGCCCCCACACCATCATCGAGGTAGGTGCTGCCGAACACGAGCCAGAACCCACGCAGGGCGTCACGGTCGTCGACGAGCAGGTACAGACCGGGCTCGTTGCCGTTGGACTCGCGAAATGCCTCGACGCTTCCGGGCTCCGCATCCGACGCAAACGCGGAGAGCACCATGCGCGCGCTCTGGGCGGGCGCAGCGAGATCGAAGGGGTGGGGACCGAGCAGCCGATAGGTCATCGGGCCACCAACACGAGGGCCTGCTGGCGCAGCATCTCGATCTGTTGCCACTCCATCCAGTCCCACTCGGAGAGCGAGTCGCCCGGCCGCTCGGCGACCAGGGGCTCGTGGGTGCGGAGGTCGACCGGAGCGCGAACGAGATCGAGGGCCCCGCCCTGTACCTCGCGCTGGACCTCGACCGAGGGCAGCACATAGGGGAGCGGCGTGCTCACCCCACGGACATCGCCGTCACGCATCCGGTCGAGGGAGAGCCACCGCCGCATCGCGGCCCCCTCGATCCGCGGGATCCAACGGCCCTCGAGCTTCTTGGTATTGGGGGCCACCGGGACCCAGATGTCCTGCTTGGTATTCTGTGTGAGCGGCGGCCTCTCGGCATCGAGGAAGGTCTTGTAGAAGGCCGAACGGAGCTCCACGGGCATCAGGCCGATCTCGAGCTGGAGCGTGAGCTCCTCGCCCGCATCGAGCATCAGATCACGCAGCCGGCTGGGCCCTAGAGCGAGCACGGTCTTCTCGGTCGGCATGGCGTAGGTGAGGCGATCCGACATCGGCCCCATCCACACCCAGGCGGCCAGCTTGCTGGCCCGATCCGATGCCAGCTGGTAGGCGACCTCCTCGTCCTCGGTCGCGTTGCCTCCCCAGCTCTTGAGCTGTTCGTGGACCAGCGCGAGGAGCTGGGCAACCGTGATGACATCGGGAACCTGGATGCGCCCGAGAGTGACCCACCTCTCCTGGCCCGACAACCGGGCGTCCGGGGGCATCGGTTCGCCGGGATCCCAGGCGAGCGCATCGAGCCTCTCCAGACCATTGAGCACGTCTACATCGGCGGTGAACAGCGACACCACATTGAAGCTGAGCTCGCGCTCGCAGCGCCGGTACACCTGAGAGCAGCGCAGGCACCACTCCCCCTGCTCGAACTCCTTGTCGGCCGGGTAGAGTTGGGCGCAGAGTTCCCCCCACAGGGTGGAGTTCCCGCAGCCCTGCACCCCGTTGGCCGCCGAGCCCCCAGAGACACTGGCGTTGCCCGATGCAGGGGCGAGGCGGAGCAGATCGGTGAGGTCCAGGCCCATCCGGGTCGGACGCAGCCGCATATCTCGCAGCCCGAGGGTGGCGCTGGTGCTGACGAACCCGAGCCACAACCACAGGGGTACGGGAATATGACCGCTCCAAGGCGCCCGGAGCAAGGCTCCCGGGAGGTAGGGGTTGTCCGGTACCCGCCCGACCTGACACACCAGAGCAGGGACCCCGCCCATCAGCGCCAGCGGCGTGGAGGCGACCCCTCCTGCCTCGGTGCAGTGCCCCTCGAAGCCATACTGGATGGACTTGCCTAGCGCGAAGGTGGAGCCTAGCGCCAGCGCCCCGCTGAGCACGACGAGGCGGCCGGGGCGGCGCTGGTTGAACAAGAACAGCTGACGGCTGCCATACCAGCTGAAGATCGCGACGAAGGCGGATAGCAAGAGCGTGAGCTCGAATAGGCTCAGCGGTCGTGTGGCGGTGAGATCTCCCATCAAACGCTTGGCAATCCACCACGCACCCGCACAGCTGGCAAGGGGTACCAGCACCTCCCGCACGGTCTCGGCGGTTCGGCGGGCGCCGAGGGTGAAAAGCGGATCGCTCATCGGGTGGAGGCCACCGCGGCATACGGCCCTGCGCCATCGGCGGGACCCACGAGCTGGAGGAGCTCGGTCGCCGTCCGCTCGACACTGCGCTCGAGCTGGAAGCGCAGCTGAGTGAGCACCCGGACCCGCTCGAGGGTGGTGGTCGAGCGCACCGCGAGCGCCATTCGACCCGACTGAAGCGCGCTGGCGGCGACGGTCTGGTAGCGGACCCAGCTGCGCCCCAGGATCTGACGATCCCAGACCGCGCCCTCGGGCTCGGCTTTCCACACACTCTGCTCGAGCCTCTCGAAGCGCTTCAGCAGGGAGACCACCGTCGGATGCTCCGGCTGGAGGATGCGATTGACATCGTTGGACCAGTCCTGCCCATTGCCCGTCGCCGCGGCGATGGGGAGGATGTTGTGCTGGGTCGCCATCTTGGGCTTCACGAAGCCCACCTGCACGGTGAGCTCTTCTCGGGCCACGGCGATGCCAGCCTCGGTCGCCCCCTCGGTGCTTGCGGCGTGCAGGGCGAGCACCCCCCGAACCCGGGGTCCGGTCGCGTCTGGCCATGGGATGTGCAGGTCGTGGACCACGCGAATCGGATGCAGCCTTCCCGCGCGATCGCAGAGGATGGCACGTCCCGGGGTGATGTGGGCCTCTGGGCTGCTCGCATCCGGACGCACACTGCCCGGTGGACCGTTGGGGCTGGGGGTTCCCTTCAGCTCGAGCCCTTCGAGGATCAGCCCCCGGCTGCCGGGCCACCGCGCAGACAATGAAGCCTGGAGCAGCTCGTTCGGGATATCCGCGAGCACCTGCAGGCTTCGGGTGTCGATAGCCGCTCCGTCCCGGGGGGCGAAGCGGTCGATGGTCAGTTCTCTCATGAGGTCTCCGGAGCCAGACGGACCGAGGTGAAGACGGGCAGCAGGCGGAGAAGTTCGTGCGGAAAGCGGTCGGTTGGAGTCCAGCCGAGGATGACATCCTCGGGGTCGTCGATGGGTTCCCCGGTCATGAGGTCGTCGCGCAGGACCCAGCTGGAGGGACGATTCCGACGGGACCACCAGTCGGCACTCTGGCAGGTGAACGCGGCGGGTGCATCGCTCCCGAGTCGGACCGGAACCTCACTGTCCATGGCCACGCCGAGGAGGTCGACGGCGGCCTGGGCCTCGCCTCGGCGGGGGTGCCAGGCGGGAAGATGGACCAGGAGGTTGGCGAGGGTGGCGCTGTCTCGGTCGTGGAGCTCGGCATCGATACCATAGGCCTCGACCAGGGGTGCGAGCAGCTGTGGCACCGGGGAGAATGGGGTCCATAGGTAGCGCCGGGCGCTCGTCAGCCACTGGGATCGGGCGATCATCCGCGTGAGGAACTCGGCGACGGTGGGCTCGCCGCGTTCCTGGGCGTCGGCTGCGCTCTCCTGCATCGGGCTCGGCAAGCGATCGGCCGGGGGAAGGTGGCGGAATCGCACGGTCTCGCCATCGCGTCGCAGCATCCATGGCTCGCCATCGCTGCGGAGCTCGGCATCGACCCAGTCTGTGCCCGAGAGTTCTCCCCGTGAGGACTGGAGCGCCCACTCGAGAACGGAATGGCGGGGCTCGAGCTTCATGGGCTGACCTCGGTGATGGCGCCATTCAGCAGCAGTGTGGCCCGAGGGGGCGCGGCCTCACGGCCGGTGCGATCGACCAACAAGCCCCGCACCCCACGCAGGCAATAGGCCGGCGTGGTGCGGGGCTCCTCGCTCCGCAGGCGCAGCGCCCAGATCGGCGACACGATGACGGAACGCACCAGGGGGACCCGCTGCGCCCACTCCCGAACGACCCCCGCGACGACCCCACGGGCCCAGTGCAGAGACTCGGGGTCCAGGACCCCACTCTTGGGCCCGAGGCAGACGAGCAGGCTGTCCGGACCCGCGCTCCGAAGCGCATCGCGCAGGGCGTCGGTCTCGGGCTCCTGGCCCGCCGAGGGAGGCGGCCACAGCGCCGTGCTCACCAGGCTGCGCTCGCTATAGCCCCAAGCCCGGATGAGCCAGCCCCGAGCCCGTGGCCCGAGGGCGCGGCGGATGACGCGTTCCCAGTCCGCCGGAGTGACCGGCATGGTGAGCTGGGGACCGAAGACCCGGTCCACCACCGACTCGTTGCTCTCCCGTGAGCCCCCGTGTGCAGTACCCAAGGGGTTGCTGACCTCGAGGAGCCGGGGGCGCACACTGGGAGCCTGCTCGACCAGGCGGATCTCCCCAGCGACCAGGTTTCCGACATTCGCATCGGTACGGCGGTACCACTGGAGGTGGACGCGCTCACCGCGACGGAACCGCTCGAAAGACCCAAAGGAATCGGGGGCATTGAGCACGATTCGCCCCTCGACCGGATCGACCTCGATGCCCTGAAAGTCGTCGATCACCTCGCCCCCGCCCTTGACCAGACGGGAGAGACGGAGCTTGGACAAGCACTCCGATGTGCTGGGATCGAGGCCGAGTCGAGAGAGGTTCTCCAGCACATCGCGGTCGACGATGTCCTGAAAGAGCAGGTGCATCGGCTCCGGTACGGCCCGGGTGAGGGTGAGACGTCGGCCATCCCGCACGACCGGAGCGTTGATCACCAGGAGGGGGTTGAGCAGCGCGGCTCGGCCCGCACCATCGCCAACCAGGAGGACTCCTCTCGCAGCATCGGGCAGCTCGAAGTCCACCGCGGTGACTCGCACGGGCTCCCCATCATCCGAGAAACGCTCGGTCCACACGGTACGGATGGGCACCGAGTCCGGGAGCACTCCCCTCCCGGGCTCGATCGCGAACACCCGCAGACGGGTGGGGCTCCCGACCCAACCCACCCGGACGGTACGCCCCCCCTCCTCGACCTCGAGCTCGGCGATGGACAGGTCTGCGCGGTCGACGATGCGCCCCCAGGCCCCATGACGCAGCGAAGCCGACACCCAGGAGGGCTCATCAGAGTCGACGATGACGCCTCGGACCAGAGAGGGCTCGAGGGGAGCGAGCCGAGTGTCGAGGTGGACCAAGGTGGACCAGATCGCGGCGGCCAGCTCGGCGGGCGCGGGGAGTGCATCGCGTACGAGGAGGTCGGCGGTGGACAGCCCCGCTGGAATATCGGGGAGCAGGACCTCTCCCGAGCTCTCACCGGCCAGGGGACGGGTGCCCCGCAGCGCCCGGGGCAGGAGCGGGTGGGCAGCGAGACGGCTCGGGGGGGTCCAGGTGCTGTCGTCGAGCACCCCCCAACGCCCCACGACATCCCCGCCAGTCGTCACCGGAGGCAGATGACCGAAAGCCCCTGCCACATCGATGGTCCCACGGAGCACCACGGTCTCGTCCACCCCTTCGACCTCCAGGGAGAGCCAGCCGACGCGACGCTCGGACCGAAGCTTCTCGATGGCCTCGGTGAACACCTGCTCGAGGCGCTCTCCGGCACTGGCGAGCACCGTCCAGGTGAAGCTCTCTCGACGGAAAGCGGTGCTCTTCCGAACGGGGCCGAAGCGCGCGGACCTCGTATCGAGACCCGCCTCGCTCGCGAGGCATAGCTCGCCATCATGGATTCGGGTGAGCTGGGTGATCCGCCCTGGAACGACCTGCACAGAGGCCTCGGCCAGGGCGAACTCCACCAGGCCACGGCTCTCGTTCTGTGGGGCAAAGAAGCGCCATCTTCCGGGATTATCTCCCAACGAGAGCTCTCCAGAGGTGCTGGGCTGCACCGCCAGGACCCCGATGGCGGGGTGGGCCGGCCGGACCTGGGCGCCGAGGAGGTGGGCGAATTGCTGAAGGACGGCCCACGGATAGTCGTCGAGCTGCTCCGAGAGCGTCTCGATCATCCAGGCGGACTCCTGGAGGATGAGCCAGGCCGGATGGGTCGAGTCCAGCTTCGCCGCGAAGTCCGGATGACGCTCCTCGAGTCGGTCCCGCACATCGCGGAGCAGATCGGCGGCGTCGAGCTTCAGGCTGTCTGGGGGAGAGGCGCGCACGAGGAATCCTAGGGCTGCATCAGGGCTTGGAAGTGGAGAGGACCGTCGGGGGTGGAGACCTCGATTCGGATCTCGAGGACGACACTGGCGCGCTGGCTGGCGAGGGCGGCCTCGGCGAGCGGGGTGCCTCGGTAGGACGAGTCGTGGGCCTGGGCCTCGACGAGCTCGACCTCTACAGAGGCGAGTCGCGCGTCGGGCAGGAAGCGATCGAGCGCCCCGGTGATCCGGCTGCGCGCCTCGGCGATGCGCGGCTTGGATGCCGTCGCCCCCACCAGGCCGCGGAGATCACAGCCGAGCCGCGGAGCGTAGGGTAGATCTCCGGGCTGGGTCTCGAGCACGAGACGGATCCGATCGGCCATGCGCTCTGCAGGAGAGCGCCGATCGACCCCACCGATGACCATCGCCAGTGCATCGTAGTCCGTCATGAGGCACTGGGGAGCGAGTCGCTCTGGAAGCCGATGCGGGTGCGATACCCGCTTCGGTCGTACACATGAGAGGTCTCTCGGATGAGGAAGGTGCCGTCCAGAGGCCAGCCCGCCCCGGTGATCGTGACGTTCTTGCCCGAGACCGCGTTCGGGTTCCCGTTGACGATGACCGTGCCCCGCACGAAGTCCTCGGCTCGGGCCTGGAGCTCGGCCTTGGCACGAGCCGTGGCGGTGGAGGTGTCGACATAGCCGGACTGGTTGAGGATCAGCTCCCGCGTCCCGAACAGGGTCTCGGCGAGGGAGACGCCGGTCTCCCCGCCCCCGATATTCTTGAGATCACTGGAGCTGGCCGTCCCGGTAAAGGTCTCGTCCTGCACATAGTTGCTGCCGTGGACGGTGACCTCGGTGATGATGCCCACGAGGCTGGCACGCTGGGAGATCTCGAGCACGTCGGCGACCATATCGACCTCTACCGCCGCGCCGGACCCCTCTTTTCGCCCGAAGTGGAGCTCTCCATCGAGGACCCGCAGGTAGTAGTTGTTCTGCTTGGCGAGGCGCCTGAGGAATAGGCCATCGCTCTCGTTGTTCTGGAGCTCGAGCTCGGCGGTGCCGTCCACGCCCTCGACCACGGGGGTGAGGCTGTTGCGGTCGGCGATCTCAGAGGCGATATCGTCATGGGCGACCTCCCAGACCTCGGCCTGGGCCTGCTTGTGATTGAGCCGATGCAGCTTGTCGAGCCCCACCACGGTGACCCGATGGGTGCCGGGCCTCCGGGAATGCCGCACCTCGACCACATCCCCGACTGCGGAGTGGACCGCGGTTCCGTCCTCCATCAGATCGAGGCTGAACTCCACGCCGGGCTTGAGCTTGGCGAGCAGCTCGGAACTATCGAGCTGGTGGGAGACCTCGAGATCGACCACCAACATATCGAGGGCGTCGAGGGCCTCGGTGAACACCACGCGCACCGCCGCGCCCCACATCGAGTCGTCCCCATCGAGCTTGAAGGCAATCGTGTTCCCCATCAGTCCTCCGGAGAATCCGAGTCGGTCGCATCGCCGGCTTGACGATCCCCGGTATCGGTCGTTGAGGGAGGTGTATGGTGGTTGTCGAGGAACTCCTCGAGGGTGAGGTTTCCCGAGAACGCCTGGCCTTCGATCTCGATCGAGATCTCGGCACGCTTCGCCTTCCCGGACTCGTCGAATAGCAGGAACTCGATGTCACACTTGGTGATGAAGCCCATGAACTCGAAGGTGTCCCAGATGAACGCGACCACCGGGGGGCGGGCCTCGGCCTCCTCCAGGCCAGAGGGCTTGATCGGAGTGGTGAGGCGGTAGTACTTCTGCACCTCGGGCAGGACAGACTCATCGTTCTCCTCCGAAGAGGAGAGCAGGCTGTTGAGGGCAGAGAGCATCTGGGCTTCAAAGTCCGCGGCGTCCGCGAGATCGATCTCCCCTGCCATCGATGTATCGACCAGGGTCTTGAAGGTGAGGCTGTCGCTCTCCCCCGCCTCGAAGTCCGGCGCCCCCCCCATCACCTCCCCGAAGCCAGAGGGCTCTTTCACCGAAGAGGTGCGGGAGATGTCGATCTCGCTGGGGTTGAACTGCAGCTCGATGCTCCAGTCGTTGTCTTCGAGGCACCACAGCCGTGCCTTGACGAGGTCCTTGGCCTGCATCAGTCCCCATCCTCGGGCGTGGCCTCACGCCCCTGCTGATCGACCGCATCCGCGATCTTCTCGTCCTCGGACTGGTCATCCTCCTGGCCCGCGCTCCCCCGAGCGGCCTTCTCGGTCTCTTCTCCGGCCTCGGCCGAGCCTGTCGCGGCGTAGTCGGTATCCGCGCCGGAGCCAGAGTCCTCTGCTTCGGCCGGGCCCGTCGCGGCGTGGTCGGTATCCGTGCCGGAGCCAGAGTCCTCCGCTGCCGCACTGCCAGACCGGCGCTCCAAGGCATCGACCACCTCCTTGGCCTGGACTTCTTCTTCGATCTCCGCGAGCAGCGCTTCGTAGCCCGGACTCCCGGGCTTGGCCCCCCTCTCTGCGGCGATGGCTTCGTATTCGCCAAGGGTCGACACGCGCGCGTAGCCCTCCTGCTCCTCCCCCTCCTCAGCCGCCTCGGCCTCCCGTGTCAGATCCCCCGCTTCCGCCTCGTAGCTGCGATCACCGGCCTTCATCTGACTGGGACCGACCGGCTTGCCGTCGACATAGGTGACCTTGGTATTGCGCAGATCCGCCGCGGCACCCTTGGGCCGGTAGCCCGGCGGCCGGTGCAGATTCAGCAGCTCGTTGATCGGAGAGGCGAGCAGCTGCCCCGCCATCGCGACCGCCGACAGGTTGAGCATATCGATCTGGTCGTAGACCAGGGTGAGCTGCTCGGTGGTCATCTCGGCCGCCTGCTCGGTGCTGAAGTTGCTGGTCTCCCAGTGCTTGGGCCACGCCCCGGTGAGGTGGTACACCCGAAATGGGAGCTTCTGCTGGGAGAGCTGGAAGATGTAGACGTTCTTGCGGAAGTCCCCGCCGACCTGCACCTTGTTCATCCAGTTGAACAGCTTGCTGCGGATGATCATGCCCCACCGCAGGGTGAGCTCTCCCGGCTTGCCCGGGCCATCGAAGGGCAGCATCACCGGGCTGTGGTTGCGGCCGAGCTCCTTGTATTCGTAGGGCTCCACCTCGTACTGCAAGCCCTCGATCGCGCTGAAGTCGCCCAGGGGATCGAGCCCCACCATGCAGTGGAACATGTACGAGATGTGGCCGCTCATGCCTCCGAGATCGACGTCGGGTGTGAACATCAGATCACCTCCACGATGGCGGCTTCACCGGGACGAACCGCCAGATCGATCCGCAGCTCGCGCAGCCAGGGCTTGAGAAAGGCGCGCACCGTCGCGATGAGCGCGGGCTGAGCGGGGTTCTTGTCGGGGATGGCGTGGACCTGGGGCGTGTCGGAGTCCCCGGGACCCCCGACGATATCCCGACGTACGAACTCCTGAAGCGCGAGGTTGAGCGCGGTCTGTAGAATGATGGCGGTCTCTTCGTTGGCCTGGCGGAACACGAACAGGTTCGCGGTGATTGCGATCCGCTGGTGCAGCACCTTGGCGGTGCGGATGAGGGGCAGATCCCACAAGCCCACCGGTGCGCGAAGGGTGGGCTGGTTGCGGATGGTGACCCGCCCTCGGGCGAGCATGAGCTCGGCGACCGCATTCTCAGCGAACTCCGGCAGGGTGCGCGCGGGTTCCTCGGCGCCGAGCCAGCGAGCCCGGCCCTGGGGCACGGCGCGTCCCCCGGGCAGTGCGGCGGATAGCCCCGCGATGGAGTCCATGGGCTGCTTGCGACAGACCGCCTGCCCCGCGAACCAAGCCGCACCCGAGCGCCACCCGTGCCGATCGATCTCCCGCTTGGACCCGGTCCAACACACCGCCACGAGATCGTGATGATGGAGCCCCTTCAAGGTGCGGAAGAGCTCGGGCTCCTCGAAGCTCGGCAGATCGACCAAGCCTAGCTGGAAGTGGGTCGACAGGGTGGGACCATAGGTCCGGGCGACCTGCACCAGCGCGTCTCCGACGGGGGATTCTGGAGTGATTCCCCTTGGAGAGGGCAGCGCGTCCGGAAACAAGACCATCGCCCCCTGGGCTTCTGCCAAGGCCCCGGTGAGCAGCTCCACAGCCCGAGGATCGCACAGATCCTGGGGACGCCCGCCGTCGATTCGTGCGAGCAGCACATCGACCGTAGGACTCCCCCCCGCCATCGCGAGGGCCGCAGTGTCCCGAAGCAGTGAGGGAGAGGCCCCACCCAGCCCCGGGAGCACCCCCACGGGCACCCCACGGGCGAACCGCAGATGCTCGACCCCGATATGGTGGGCGTCGTAGCGCGAGTCGCGAACCCGCGCGGCGGGGAGGAGCTCTCCCAGCCACGGGCTGCTGTAGTCCACCACCCCCAACAGCACGAGCCGTGGGCGCACCTTGTGCACATCGGTGCGCGGGCGAGCACCGACTTTGATGGAGACCTGGCGACGGGAACGCTGCACTGCTTACTTCTGGCTCATGACTTTTTTGTTCATCGCACTCACCTGGCCTACCCACGCCACCCTTTCGCGATGGGGGAGGTCGAGTAGCTCGGCGAGAGACCAGTGGAGGTGATACGCGATGAACGCCACCTCCGACCGGACCATCTCGACGGGATAGGCCAGCGTCACCCCCCCGGGGTGTTCGGGTCCTCCGGAGGCAGGTTCTCTTCGCCGTACGTCAGCCGGTACACGGCGTACTCGAGCGCCCGGATGTCGAGGGCGTGGAGCGAACCGATGTCGGCCGGCGTGAGCTTGGTCTTGGGACCGAGCTTGGTGACCGTCCGCGACAGCAACAAGGTCTTGTAGACCAGGTCGTTGGGGTGACGCGCGTACTGAGGAGACATCCCGATCCAGAGCTCATCGGCACCAGTGACGGGCCGCACTTCGGCCTCCTTGTGCAGAGTGCCCTCTTTGTCTTCGTAGCCAACGGGCAACGTGACGGGCTCTCGGTAGGAGGGGGGCTGGGGGCCACTCATCACGGCTCGGACTCGCGGACGCGCTCGACGGTGAGCGTGATGCGCTCCGTGGCCGGGCCCGAGCTCGAGGCGTCCATATCCGGCATCTCCCACTTGGAGGGCCATGCGCCCTCGAGGGTCATGGCGCGCACCGCGTTGAAGGCCGCATCCATCATGGTGACCGTGACATTCTTGCGCTCGATATTGCCATTCTCGACCTCGAGTCGCCAGCCGTAGAACTCGTCCACGCCCTTGTAGACGCGCTCGAGGGTGACGGGCTCGTAGGTGACCCGGCCCGCTCCACGGCGGACATAGGGATCGGTTCCGTGCATGAACTCGATCTCTTCGGACTCGCTGACGACCCCGGAGACACTGATGAACTCGGTATTGATCACGTCGATACCATCGATCGTGACCTGGAAGTTGTGGGTACCGACGTAGTTGTCGGTCTGGAGATCAAACTGGACCGGCATGGTCCCTCCTGGAGAAAAGCGGAACAGGAATCGATGGGACCCAGAGGACCTGGGAACCCATCAAGAGGAAGGGGCTACTCGACCTGCATGGCGGACTGCTGGAAGCGGATCCGCACGAACTCGGCCGGGTAGACGGGCCGGATGGACACATCGCAGGTCAACAGACCCGAGCGTACATCGACATCGGGGTTGTTCTCTTTGTCGCACTTGACCGTGAATGCCTCCTGCCAGGATCCCCCGTCCAACATGCCTTCGTTGTACAGGCGGATGAGGAAGGAGGAGATGGTCTGGCGGAGGTTGGTGCGGGTGTCGTCGTTGTTCGGGAGGAACACCGACCACTGAACCGCGTCGCGCACGGAGCGCTCGACGAACAAGAACAGCCGGCGGACATTGATGTAGGTCCACAGCGGGTCGGCGCCGATGGTGCGCGCACCCCAGATGCGGATTCCCGCCCCCGGCCGATGCCGGATGATGTTGATGCCCTTCATATTGAGAGCGCCCTGCTCGGCATCGCTGATATTGGTGGTGAGTTCAGCCACACCCAGCATCTGCTCATTGGCCGGCGCTTTGTGCACGCCGCCGCCGGCCTTGAGGTCGGTTCCGGCGATCACGCCCACCACATGGCCACCGGGAGGCGCCACGACGTAGCGGTCGTGGGAGCCCGTGGACAAGGGGTTCTCGACGATGATCCACGGGCCATAGGTGGCGCCATGGCCGGTGTCGTCGCGCGGAGCGCAGCGATCGAGCACCTCGTCACTGGAGAACCCGAGGAAGCGGAGCTCGCCGAGTGCGGGCTCGCTCAAGAACTCGAGGTCCTGGCTCTCGTAGGGAGTAGTGCCCTTCTGCCAGCGGAAGTCGTCGACATCGACGTGCCGCGGGTTCTGGGTGGTGAGGTAGCGAGGGGTCTCGAGTACGGCGAAGAGATCGCCGCGGCCCTTGGGACCCGCGTACTCGAGCATGGCCTGCTGCCAGCCGAAGTCGAGGCCAGGAGCGACGAGCATCGCGCAGGCCGACACCCCATCGAAGGCGGTCTGGAGGAAGCCGCGCTTGGGCGGGCCCGCCGCGCCATGGGGCTGAACCCCGCAGGCGATGTAGGCGTTGGCGCCCCCATTCGAGAAGAAGCCGATGAGCGCGATCTCGAGGCGACGGATTCCCGGATGGGCACGGAGCCACTTGTCCCATGCGTTGCGCGAGCTGGCAGGAAGCGTCTCCCAGAGCATCTCGGCCTGGGACGGAGAGAGCTTCTTGTTGGACTCGAGCAGGATCTCCATGAACAGCCGAGCGCCGAACTCACGACGCCACTGCTCGAAGCCGGTCATGTTGGTGATCTGGGGAGCGGTGCTGTGCATGCGACTGTGGATGCCATCCACGTCGATGGTCGCGGGCTTTCCGGACGGATCGACTGTGGGGAGGTCTCCGCCGTGCGGGATCTCCTGGCGAAGCGCATGACCCCCGATGAGTTCGATGACCTTCTGCTCGTCGGCCCCCCAGGACAGGTCCCACTCCTTGCTTCCGTCTTCCTTGACCTTGACGGAGAGCAGCGTACGGTTGGCACCGAAGCGCAGGATATCGCCCTTGTCTCCACGAAGGATGACCGAGTCGAGGCTCTCCGCAGGAGTGCTGATATCCCAGCTACCTGGAAGGCTCTCACCGATGAGCGCGGACAGCTTGTTGCCCTTGGACGCGGACGGCGCCGGAGCTGCAGCCTTGCCATCCTTGCCCTTTGCAGGGGGCTTGGCTGGAGGCGCCGCTTCGATGACCCCAGCGAGGGGTCGGAACGCGAGGGCGCGGTTCCAGGCGAGGGCCGGGTTGGCCTCGATCGCCGGGAGCATCATCCCTTTGGCGAGCCCACGGCCGGGAACGACCGATTTGGGCAGCGTGACCATGGCGATGAAACCGGTGTCGGTGGTCGAGGAGGGAGCGACGGGGCGTGGCCCCCCACTGATCTCTTCGATGTACACCCCGGGGGTGCGGTAGGCGGGCATTCAGATCCTCCCAATTGCTGACGGTCGATGTGGACAGGAAAACCGGGATACCCCAACCCGAAGCCCCGTCGATAAAACGGTGTAGCCTATCTACATTCAACGCCGATAATGATCGGCGATCACGATCTGCCCTTTTGGGCATTCCCCGCGCGAAAACGGTCGAGCTTGTCGACGAGCTCCTTGGCTTCCTCGGTGAGCTCGGGAGCGAAGGGGGCGTGGACCTCCAGGGTCCCGGCGATGGACCGCTGAGCCAGGGCATGCCGGACCGGACCGAGCCGTGAGATGGTGTGGATGGCCATCGTGGGCCGATAGATCCCCCGCTGACCGAAGATCCGCGCACGCTCCCAAGGAAGCTGCCTCTGGTGCTGCACCGAGATCTGCCGCGTCTCGCCGTGCAGCACCGCAAGCGCGGACCGTACCGGACGCAGGAGATCGGCCTCGTCGTCGCTCATCCGAGCTCGACCGAGCTTCCACTGATCTTCACCGTGCCGCTCCCCGTCACGTCGATATCCGAACCCAGGACCTCTACCGGGTTGGAGCCCCCATCGATGGTGATCGATGAAGAGCCCGTGAGCACGATATCCGCAGCCTCCACGGTGATCGTGTCGTCGGCGGTGACCGTGATCTCGGAGCCAGCGGTGATGGTGATGCTCGGGGTGGCGTTGTCGATGAGGATCTCGATGCCATCCTTGGTGGCGATCTTGATCTGCTCGGCGCCATCGGTGTCGTCGATGAGGATCTCGTTGCCCCCCATGGTGAGCAGGTGCTTGTGCTCGACCTTGGCCTCGCCCGGCGGCATGCGATTGCCGCTGTACAAGCAACCGAGAACCACCATTCCATCGACCCCACCGGGCCCACAGAGGACCACGACATTGTCGTCGATCTCGGGCAGCCAGACCAGACCGGAGTCGGAAGAACCCAGTGCCTGGATCACCCGGATCCAAGGAAGGATCACTTCGTCTCCGTGGTCGGAGAGAAGGACCTGGACCCGTCCGAGCCCCTCTTCGTCGACGTTGTCGTTCACCGTTCCGAACAGGACATCAGCCATATTTCACCAGTCCAGATCGTCGTCGTCGTCGTCATCGTCCGCAGTGGGAGCTGCACCGGGGGCGGGGGCCGACTCGTCATACTCGGGCGGCTCCTCGCCGAGGCCCTTGTTGATGAGGTCGGCGCACTCGGCCGCGAGCTTCTCCGCCTCGTCGCGGTCGTCGAGGGTAGCGACGACCAGGAAGCCATCGTCATCGGTCTTGACCACCACCGAGTACAGCATGGCGCTAGTGCGCTGCTGACGGTCCATGCGGACGTGTACCAGCTTCACGATATCGGGGTTTACACACATCCCATGGGGCAGCTCGACAAGCATCTGGCTCTCCGGTGAATCGGGGGGTGGAGGGGGCTCGGATCAGTCCCAGTCGTCGTCGTCGTCGTCGTCGTCGACCGGCTCATCATCATCATCATCATCATCATCCCAATCCCAGTCGTCGTCATCGTCGTCCTCGGGAGTCGGGGAAGGCTCGGGCTCGGGGACCGGCTCGGGCTCGGGGACCGGCTCGGGTTCGGGATGAGTGACCGCGACCGGAGTCCGGGGTGGACCCTCTTTGTGGGAAATGTACAGCGGGATGCGGTTCACCTCGAACACCTGCTCCTGCCCCTCGAGGGCGAAGCCGATCATCGCCGGGCGACCCGATTCGCCCCGCTCCGGCTGGGCCGATTGCCAGTCCTCGAGGGCAGCATTGACCTTGGACTTGCTCATGGACTCGAACAGAAGCTCGAGCATGCACCCATCTGGGTAGGTGATGTGAATACGGGTTCCGCGCTTGAAGTCGGCCATGGTCGGACCCTACCGCAGGAGGTGGATGAGAGGGGGTTGGGAGCAGCTGTCCGCTCTGTTAGCCTGGCGCAACGTGTCTGGGAACCCAGGAGAAAACATGCTCGTCAAGCTCAAGCATGGGATGTGTGTCAATCCCGAAGTCGTCAAGCTGTTCCATGTGCGCATCGATCGCAACCAGCGCAACGAGCCGTCGTATTCCGTGATCATGAAGACCGACGACGATGGCTTCATCGTGCTCAACGCATTCGACAACCACGAAGACGCGGTCGCGCTGTCGAGAGACTGCGCGCGCCGCATCAACGCCGCCTCAGCGGACTGAGCCCTCACCCGACCACGAACCAGGTGGGGTCTCCTTCGAGGCCCTGTCGCATCGCCGCTCTCAAGCGCTCTTCGGCGGTGTCGAACAGGGCGGCCAGCGGCTCGTCCATCTTGGAACGCTTCATCGGCAAGACGCCGTGTTTGTTCGGGTCGAACAGGGCCTCGTGCTGGCCCCGGAGATCCCCGAGCAGCCCGGTGATCGGATCCCCCGACGAGCACAGCGTCTGGAAAGGACCCTCGCTGAGCAGTCGGCTGAGCAGCGTGTTGAAGCGGGATCTCACCTCCAGATCCCAGTGTTCTTCCGCGTCGTAGTGGTCCTCATCCTCCAAGGGGGTGAAGATCGGGCTCCCATGGCCCTCGCCGATCCGCCTCGCTTCTTCCTGGAACATCTCATAGGCCTGCTCGAGCACCTCGTTGAGCAGATGGGTCCGACCTCGCCACCCGATCTCGAAGGCATCCGGCTGGGCATGTCGCTCCTGGTGGACCTGCCGCAGCGGCTTGAAGAACCTCGGTAGACCCGACCGGTGGAGCAGCGCCACCCCATCGAGGTCGTACCGCACGAACTTCTCTGCCTCCTTGCTGAGGTAGCGCGTACACAGCTTCCAGTGCGCCGTGGCATCGCCGACGAGGGCGAGCTCCTCGGGGCGACGGGAATCGTAGGGGTCGACACCGGACTCCGCACGGGTCTGGTCCACGATGGTGTCGAGGAAGGCATACCACCTGGGGATGTAGTCCCGGAGCAGGTCCGCATAGGGGAGCACCTCGGGCTTGTTGCTGACGATCCCATTGGCGATCAGCTGAAGCAGAGTGCTGACCTGGACCTGGGTCCGAGGCACGATCAAGTAGCCGGTCTCGGGGTCTGGGCGGGGTACAGCGAGGCGCGGAACCAGCCAACGCAGCATCACCACATCGGTGCCGATCCGGCGGACCGTCTGTTGGTCGGCGCTGTCGATATCCTCGCAGATATTGGCCGCTTCGAGCACCAGCTCCCGAATCGGTCGTGGCACAGCCATCGGATCGGCGAGTAGCCGCTCCATCACCGAGACCAGGGTCTCCCGCATGGTCTGGACGGTGATCTGACTGGCCTCCTGGAGCTGTTCGAGCTGCTCGGGCAGTCGATCCCGCGCCTCGGTCACTGCAGACAGGTTCTGATCGACCTGCTCGAAGATCGGCTCGGCCTGCTGTAGATCGATATCGAGCCCCACCTCGACCATCTTCTCCTGGACATCGCCGCGGAACAGAACCGAGGTCCAGTGGTCGAGATCGGGTACCCGCTCGATCACCGCGTCGACATCGAGCACGGGACCTTGTATTCCCGCGACCGCCTCTTCGACCACCGCGCGGGTCGCCGCGGGGTCCGGATCGGAGACCACGCTCTGGGCGATGAACCCACAGGCCGCGTCCACGACCGCGGCGCGATGCTGGTCCTCCCGCTTCGGGTCTGCTTCCACCCACCGCTGGGCGAGCGCATCGAGATCGGGACGCTCGATGGCGTCGACAGCGCTCAAGGAGCCGGCGGGCAGGAGAAAGGCCGTGATCTCGTGGGACTCCACCGGCACACCGACCAATCGAGCGCTCAACAGCGGAGCGAGTCGCTCCGCAGCCTGCTGGATCTGAGCTCGAACGAGGCGTGTCTGTTGCTCGATCTGCCCATAGGCGAGTGTGGCCCCCGGCTCCTTGTCTTCGTCAAAGGAGTTCAGGGCGAGGTCGGGCTCTTCTTCGACCCGATCGAAGACCGGAGCCATCACCGCTTCCCCGAGCACCTCCCCCTCGTAGCGTGCCAGCCCCGCACGGAGCTTCGACGAGGTCGAGTTGCCCCGGAGGATGGCGCCGTTGAAGGTGCGGGCATCGGTCTGCTGGGCGGCGAACTCGAGCTCTCGACGCGTCGTCTGCACCGCAGCATCGCGGTGGGCATCCCGGAGCCGCTTGGAGGCCCCGACGCACTGGCCGCGATCGAGTCGCTCCCGGGTCATCGAGATCCGATCGACGACCGAGTTGACCTGTTGATCCCGAACCGCTGGATCGATCGCATCGGCGAGGAGCTGGTGCGACTGCTGCTCCACCTGCTCGAGCAGCTCTGGGGAGAGCTGGGACACATAGGGCTGTGCGGGGCCCGCGAGGCGGAGCTCCACCTCCATCTTGCCGAGGAGCGCATCCTGGAGCGCCGACTGTGCATCGAGGGCCGCCTCGGCCAGTCGCTGGCGCTCTCTCGGATCCCTCTGGTCCTCGGGCCGGTCTTGTTCCGCACGCCGTAGATCCCCGAGCTGAGTGCGCAGCCGCACAGCTTGCTGGTCGCACACCCCCTGGAGCTGATCGAGAGACTCGGTGAGCGCTACCAGCTCATCGGTGTCCTGGGTTCGGCCGATCCGGTCCCGCAGGGCCGCGGTCGCGCGCTGCACGAGGGCGGGCTCCACCGGCTCCCCATCAGCGAGCTGCTGGAGGACGTCGTCGGCCTCGTCATCGGCCGCCATGCGCTGCTCCAGATCGTTCAGGCGAGCTCGGGCGGCCGTGACTCCCGCCTTGATTCGCTCGATCTCGTCCTTGCGCCCCTGCTTGGCCGCATCATCCGCATGCTTGGCGAGCCACTTGTCGAGAGCCACCTCGGTCTTGTCGAGCCCCACCCGCGCCCGCGGGACCTGATCGGGGGTGACGTGGCGACCAAAGGTCTTGTGCCACTTCTTGAGCGACGCGAGGATCTGGGTCCAGCTGCTGCCGAAGGACTTGCTCTTCTTGCTGGCCCTGCCCCCTCGCTGCTCCGCGGTCTCGGCGTCGTCGAGACCGTCTTCCCCGTCGAGGTCGGCGCTGTCCATCCGGAAGCGGGCGCGAATCGCCTTGGAGAACTTGAGCTTCTGGTAGTCGGGCTCCTCGGCGAGGCGCCGCACGCTCTTCCGGAGGAGGGTCGGGCTCTTGCAGCGGCTCTCGGGCGAGATGTTGAAGGCGAGCTTGCCCTCTTCGACCGATACCCGGCCGATGATGATCTTCTTGGCCAGATCGAGGGACTTGTCGATCTTGGTGAGGTAGGCCCGGTCGAGGGGCTTCTCTCGATCGACCTGGAGCAGCGGGACCTGAGTCTCGTCCGCGGGAAACCCATTGGTCGCCAGGATGAAGTGGCCTCCTTTCTTGAGAACCCTGGGCCATTCTTTCTTGAGCTTCTTCAATGCTTTGGAATTCAACCCTACCTCCTGGATGCCGCACTTCCTCACACGTCAACGCTCCGCGCCACGGGTCACCCGAATCTGTCGCCCATCGCCCACACCCGAATCGAAGAAGGGTGAGCCCTACCGAGCGGCGATGGCGTAATTCAAGCTACCCGACCCTGGAGACTATCGATGGACAAGAGCGCAGCCAAAGCCCTGAAGAAGGGCCTGAAGAAGAACAGCAACACCCAGTTCGCCTTCGCGCCCAACAGCGGCGACCCCCTCTTCCTCATCGGCAGAGTGCCCTGGACGGTGGCCCGGGTGAAGAAGAAGGCCGAGCCCGAGGCCGGGGTCCTCTACAAGAACGGCGCTCTGTATATCGGTGAGATCACCCGAGACGGGACCACCCTCACGCTCCGCGTCGACACCGATGCCTCCAAGGGAAATATCAGCATCAAGAAGGCCTTGCTCGGGTTCAGGAAGCTGCGCAAGGAGCTGACCACCCTCGGGGAGGTCTCCCCGCTGCTCAAGTCCGCAATCTGGGAGCTCGGGGGGCAGTCAGAGCAGGATAGCGGCTCGGATGAAGGGGAAGGAGAGCAGGATATCGGCCTCGACGATGGGGACGAGATCGACCTCACCGCACAGTTCAACTACTGGCGCGACCGCATCGCCACAATCGAAGACCGAGAGCGGAACCTCTCAGCTGGAAACTTCCCAGAGGACCGAGACCCCGAGGAGCTGAAGGCCAGGCTGTCCAAGGCGACCCGAAAGGTCCATGAGGAGCTGAAGCTGGTCTACGATCAGGTCGACGGCGACTTCGGCGACCACACCGATGAGTATGCAGACTATCGGAGGCGGGTCGATGCGCTCCTCTCCCTGCTCGATGCCTCCCGCGCCGCAAAGCACGGAGAGTGGGGCGACGACTACGCTCCCATCGCCCCCATCGAGGTCCCCGCCGACCTGCCCCGGGTCGCCAACGACTGGGCCGACGAGCTCAACGACCTGCTCACCGGCGGTGGACGAAGCGCCAAAGAGCTCGCCGACGGCGCCTACGCCATCGCCCAGCGCTGCCTGGAGATGCGCCGCAGCCTCAAGGGCCCCTTCTGGAAGAAGAAGAAGCGCAACAAGCAGATCGCGGCCCTCGTCGAGCTCCAGCACAAAGCGACCGCAGCCGCAGATGCGGCCCTCGTCGAAGGGGCGATGCACGAGCGAGGAGAGGAGATCATGGCCTTGCTCGAGAGCGGAAACGTAGACCGGACCGCACTGGGGGGGAATGGAGCTCAGTTCATCCGGACCGACGACGACGAGATCCGCTTCATCGCCAAGTTCGCCAAGATGGACAACCCCGCTCAGATCATCGAGATGAAGCAGGAGATCGCGAGCGGAGCGGTGAGCGAGCTGCTCTCCATCCAGCTGGGCATGCCTCGAATGGTCTCACGCACGACGGGCGCAGTCGTCGAGTGGGAGGATGAGCCGCAGCTGATGGCGGTCCAGGACGCGTGGGATGCCCAGGGAGACTTCGGGGACGCGTCCTACCATCTCGTCGAAGCGCTCGACAAGACCTTCAAGGTTCGCTTCGGTGAGGCCCTGCTCATCCTGACCGAGAAAGACTCGGACCAAGTACTCCAACACAAGCTCCTCGCCAAGCACGACCTCGAGCTGTCCGAAGAGAACACCCAGATCCTCTTCGCCGCGATCGACGGCAAGGATTGGATGAGCTGTGAGTATGCGGCCCCAGAGGTGGACCCCGACCTCCTCGCCCAGGACATGGCCGATATGTGCTGCATCGACCTCATCCTCGGTCAGCGGGACCATCCCTCCGGAAAGGAGGACAACGTCCTGATCGTGCAGGAGGGTGGGGTGAATCGCGTGAAGCCCATCGACTTCGGAATGGCGCTCATGGATCCGGAGGTGGACGCGCAGTACTTCAACGATTTTGGTACCTGGTCCGATGAAGGTGCCGCTGCGGTCTCCTTCGACGAGGAGAGGATCGAGCGCCTCCTCGCCCTCGACCCCTCCCTGCTGGCGCAGACCGCCCGGCGCTCTCTGGAGCACCTGCAGACGACCACGAATGTGGAGGAGAGCGGCCCCCACGAGGCCTCCCTCATCAAGCTCGAGGTGAACACCCGCATGATCCAGCTCGCGTTGACAGCCGCCATCGAGAAGGATGTGGAGGTCTGCCCCCGCGATCTCGCCGCGATGATGGAGGTCGAAGGGAAAGAGGTAATCACCAACCTGGGGGCGACCTGGGCCGTGCGCAATCCCGATGTGGAGGGGTGGCGCGACAACGATGTCGAGGAGATCCTCGCGCAATTCACCGACTCCCTCGGCGACTGGGTCGACGAGATCTCAGTAGTGAAGGATGCCCGCATCGCTCTCGACCAGGCCTTCTCCGCCTGCTACGCGGCGGTCATCGCCGTGGAGAATGGAGAGGAGGTGGAAGACCTCGAGGAGCTCTTCGCCGCGGTAGAGAGCGCGATCGAGGAGATGGATAGGGTTGCTACCCGCGACCCCGACCAGCGAGCATTCGGCTTGATCGCAGGGCGTCTGCCCCGACTGCGAGCCCGCGTCGGTCTCGACTGACCCACCCAGTTCACGGCGCCGTCCGGAGGATCACCTCTCCCGGTGACCCGGGCGGCCCCGCCTGGCCCGAGCTCCCCGATGCTCCCTGAGATCCGCTCGACCCAGGCGAGCCCGCCGACGTGGTGCGGGTCTTGTAGGTGCCCGTTGTGGAGTCGTACTCGGAGCAGCTTCCCCCAGAGCCACCCGTCCCACCCGCGCCCCCGGCTCCTCCCGGGCCACCCCGGCCCCCTTGTCCGCCCGCCCCTCCCACAGAGCGGATCTGACGCAGCGCGAAGGCCCGTAGCGGAGCACAGTCGTCGCAGTGCAGGGTGACGAGGATATCCCCACCATCGCCCCCTGCTCCCCCCGGTCCACCGGTCCCCCCGGGCCCCCCGGGCCCACCCATCCCGCCCGTCCCACCCGGTGAATAGCAGCTACCCATGCTTCCAGCATACCCCGTAGACCCGGTCGAACCCGCGCTCCCAGTCGTACCCTGCGAGCCCATCGCCCCCTGGCTGATGACCTCGAAGCCGGCATCGGTCGCGGGCACGACCGCCGACTGGCGCTCCTCGGACCCCACCGGCTGTACCCCTACGATCAGACGGCCATTGCTGATCTGATAGATGTCCACCAGGAGATCCGTGCCACCGCCGTAGCGAATCGGTGGGACGGGGTCGAAGTGCAGTCGGAAGTCGAAGCCCTCGACCGCGAGCCCCCCGACCCGCAGCGGAGGCGCAAAGCGATCCCCGCTCCGGGCGAGCAGGACCACATCATCGAGGCTGAGGTCGGTCGCGAGCCCGATCCGGAGCCCATCCATAGAGGCGAAGCGGTCGTCGAGGTACAGGTGTGCCTCCCCCACGCAGGGGGTAGGATCCCACGGATCGGCCGACGGACACGGGCCGAGCCTCCCCTCTTCCATTCCTTCCACCGCAACCCGAAGCCCTTGGGAGAGGTCGAGGATGGGCTCGGCCGCGACCTCCCGATCTGAGCGCGCCCCGACGAGGCGAGCCGTGGAGGAAGGTGGATCGGCCTGTATCCGCACGATGCGCACCGCATCCTCCCGGGGCTCCCACCGCGCAGAGAGCACGGTCTGGGTGGGCGGGATCGCGAACTGATGCCGCTCCATCGTGGCGGCCAAGACCTCGGAGGCATGCTCGCGAACAAAAGCCCACCGCGAGCGCTCGATTCGCAGAGAGACCAGCAGCGCCTGGGCCTGGTAGCGAAGCGTCTCGTCGGGCAGGCGCCGTGCGAGGCGCAGCAGATCGGCCTCCGACATGCCCATCAGGCGCTGTTGGGTGATGGGCTCTCCGTGGAAGCGCCCCGCCTCGAGCTCGACATCGGCCAGGAGCTCGGCAGCGAGTGGGCTCGAGAGTTCCCCCAGGCGGCGCGACACGTCCACAGCGAGCCCTGTAGGGAGGCGCATCTCCACGGGCCGCTCGAGGAGCGTGCGGACGAGGGGACCGAGCACCGCCGGAGCGGGATCCTCACCGAGTTGCTCGATGCTGGTCTGGAGTAGATCTGCGAGCAGCCCATCGACTTCCTGGGAGGGAAGAGTTCGGAGCAGAGCCGCCCAACACTCTGCGGCGACCTCGGGGGGGATCGGGTCCTCTACGGCGGCCTTGCGGATCGCCCGGAGCACGGCCGGGTCGGCGCGCGGAAGGGTGGGCCCCTCGCGATGCAGATCGCAGACCGCCCCATCTGCGCCGGGCTGGGAGAGGTAGTGCACCGCAGCTCGGCTGTAGCGCCCGTCCATCTCCGAGAGCTGGGCTGCAGAGAAGGGGGTGGGCAGCCGACACCCGGAGGCTAGGGCGACGAGGCTTCCGAGAGCGAGCGATTGTACGAATCGATCCACTGGTCGGCCTCCTCCGGTGTGTACCCCCGACCCACGGGCAACCGACCGGCATCGGGCCCGCCACCGCGGGTATTCCCGAGCAGGACCATCGTGCTCCCCGCCAGCCCCAGGCCCGCTGCCCCGAGCAGGACCGGGACGCGATCTTCGCGGTCGGCCAGCAACGCCCCTGGGATCAGGGCTCCGCCGACCACCAGGCTCACCAAGCCGATACGGGCCAGGCCCTTGTTCTTCTTGGGAGGGGTCTCGGCCACGCCCTGAAGGCTGGCCAGGGTCGTCTCGTCCCCGACCAGCGTAGCGAACTGCCGAACGGTGACGATGCGGGCGCCCCCGTTGGTGAACACCCCGTACCGAAGACGCTCGGAGTCCCCCATCATATCGCGGGACCGGTCCCGCCACAGGGCCTGGGACCGGGCCGCGGGCACGGGCTGGTCGGCCCCCACCGCCCCATACTTGAGCAGGGCCTCGATCTCGCGCATCCGCACCGAAGTCACCGCGATCTTCTCGGCCTCGGAGAGCTCGATGGCGAGCCCATCGAGGACCTCTTCCACCAAGCGATTGACGAGCTCGAAGTACCCGGACCCGTCGGCCCCGATGGCCCCCGACACATCGGCGGCGCGGATGACCTCGCCGGTCTCGGTGTCGACGATGCGCATATTGACGGTGAGCACGCCGGTCTCGACGGTGAAGAGTGTGCCCATGACGATGAAGTCCGCCCCGATCAGCCGCCCCGCTTCGACTCGGGTGGCATCGTCGACCGCGCCCCCCTTGGACAGCTCGATCTCCTTCAAGACCTGCTGCAGCTGGGTGCGCTCGACCACCCTCATATCGTCGATCTGGGCGAGCTTGGTGACGATCATGGAGGCCGTTCCGGGCCCCGCAGCGTCGAACCGGGCCTGGCCGGTGTGGTTGGAGAGGTCGGCCACCGCGACAGCGGGCACGGCGAGGGCGATCTGGGCAAGGAGGGCGAGCAGCATGGGACCGGCACTGTATCCGATCGAGCAGGTCCGGGGGCCGGGATCAGGGCTCCCCCGCGGCCCCCAACAGCGCCTCCGAGACCCCGAACAGCTCGGCCAGGATGGCCACACGCATCCACATCCCGTTGCGCTCCTGTCGCCAATAGACCACGCGCTTGTCGTCGACATAGTCGATGGCTTCTTCGATCTCGTCGCGCTTGGGCAGCGGGTGGAGCAGGGCCGAGCTCGGCTTCATCCGGGCGAGGTGGCCGGTAGTGAAGACGAAGCGGTCATCCGCTCGCACATGGCCCCCGCCTTGGAGCCCGTCCCACTCGTCCTGGATGCGGGTCATATACACCGCGTCGGCTTGCTCGATCCCCGCGGAGATGCTGTCCACCATGCGCCAACAGACCCCGTGAGCGTCGAGGTGGGCGAGGATGTCGGGCTCCATCTGGTACCGGGCCGGGGCCGCGAGCAGCACGGTGATATCGCGGTAGTTGGGCATCAATAGACAGAGGCTGCGCACCGTGCGCCCCCGCTTGAGATCCCCGACCAGCATGAGCGTCTTGCCGTCGATGCGGCCCAGGCTTCGCTGCAGGGTGTACACATCGAGCAGCGCCTGGGTCGGGTGCTGCCTGGTGCCCGAGCCGGCGTTCACCACGGGGATCGGAACCTGGCGTCCGTCGGGAAGGGTGATGCGCCGGTGGGCCCGCATCGACGTCCACATCGCCGCCGCAGCCGCCTGGTCGTCGGCGTGACGCATCACCACCAGATCGACGTAGGAGATGAAGGTGCGCACGCTGTCGATGAGCGTCTCTCCCTTGCTCATCGAGGAGATCTTCAGGTCCCGCACGCTCATCCGGTTCATGCCCAGCCAGGCCTGAGCGGTGTTGAAGGACATGAAGGTGCGCGAGGAGGGCTGCACGAAGAAGTTCAGCGCCATCCGGAAGCGGCAGAGCTCGGCGAGGGCCTGTTGACCTGGACGGGTGCGATGGAGCTGGCGGGCGGCGTCGGCGAGGCGGCAGTGGCGATCGAGCTGGGCGCGGTCGAATTGCTCGGCACAGATGATTCCACTCCTCCCGATATGGGGCACCTTCTCGGCATCGGATAGCGCCAGGAAGTCAGGCAGGGACAGGTCGATCACGCATCACCTCTCGGGGAGGGCAGGCTAACCACCGCAGGTCGACCGACCCACTCGGGAGGGGCGGTCCCGGTCTAATCGACCGTCCAGTCGATGAGTGGATCCTCCGGTGTCCACTGGGAGTCCGCGCTGGGTTCTCCGCGCTGACTGGAGAGGAAGGCCGCGCTCGACTGATTCACCCACTTCGACACCACACTGGCCTCCATGAACTCCGCCCCACACCCGTCCCCCTCTTCGAGCAGGCAAGCGACCGGAGAGAAGCTGTAGTGCCCGGCGGTGTCGCCCACGCCGAAGACCCGCGGCGTGACCCCGAGCGGATTCCACAGACGCCGGACCTGAGCGAGGGGCGTGGTCTGGTCTTGCCTTCCCGTCAGGACCATCACCGGCACGTCGACCTCGGAGGTGCCATCGGTGATCGCTTCCGCATCCCACGGAGCCAGCGCGACCACTGCCCACACCCGCTGATCCCCCAGGTCGACATCGGCCCCCGCTGCGGTGGGGTCCTGGACCCGAGCCCCCGCCGCGGCGAAGGCGGTGTAGCCCCCAAAGCTGTGGCCGGTCGCGGCGTAGCCCTGGGCGGCATCCACGCAGTCTGGAAAGGCCTCTACGATGCCATCGAAGGCCGCTGCCATCTCGGCAGGTCGACGCAGGATGACCGGGGCGAGCTGGCTGTAGTCGGTGTCGAAGAGCCCGCTCCCGGGGTGGTCGACCGCGACCACGAAGAACCCGTGGGAGGCGAGAAACTCCACAAAGAAGGGGGACTGCCAGCGCACACCACCGAGGCCATGGCTGAAGACCACAGCCGGGCGCGGCACTGGACAGCTCGGGGATAGGCCGAGGGTGGCTTCCCCCTGAAGCAGCCCGTCATAGGAGACGCCCGCGCCCTGGGCATCGTCCGAGGGATACCAGACCTGGGCCTTCAAGAGCAGGCCTTCCGGGCCGGGGATCTCGAGCTCCTGCGTGCCCACCGAGGCCGGCCCCGCGACGGAATAGTCGACGAAGACCGCATCCGGAGCGAGTTCCTCCGGCTCGGTGCCCGTGCACCCCCCCAGCACCAACCAGCCGATCCAACCGCGCATGACTCTCCCCCTCAACCTGATCCAGCCGCCATGACCCCAGTCCGATGGCTTTCTCGATTCGCTGGTATCCTCTTGTACCGCCAACGGCTCCTCTCCTACAGAACAGGAGAATCCATGGATACCGCAGCACTCGTCGCCCGCTCCCGAACCTCCCCCGAGGCCGAGCTCGGAGCCCGACAGCCGGTCCCCCCACCCGTCCTCGACGACCTGGACGGAATCGATCTGGGAATCAAAGCCATCTCGGCCCTGGTTCCGCTGAAGCGCGGCGATATGGTGGCGGTGCACGGAGAAGCCGAGACCGGGCTCTATGTGCTGCTCTGCGAGCTCACCCGTCGCCTGGCAGACCGCGGCGCATCCGTGCTGTGGACCACCTGGGAGATGCGCGCCTGGCAAGCTCGGGAGCTGGAGACCGTGGCCGCTGCCGCGGGCATCCTCGAGGATGTCGAGATCCTCTGCGCCACAGGCCCCGCCCTACACCGCACAGATCGCTACCGATACGCGAATGGCAGCCCGGGGGCACTATCCCGCGCTGCACCCGCTCCGCACCCGGCGACTCAAACCGGCGTGCCCGGAGAGGTCGTGCCCTACCGGGAGGTCATGGCAGAGCTGGCGCAGCTCATTGGATAAGATCGGGTCGAGGAGGCGGGTCTGTTCGGAGTCCTGACGATCGAATGAAGCGCCGGCTCGCTGTGGGGCTGGTGGCGCTGGCCCTGATCCTGATGGGGCTCTATCTGTGGCTTCGGTCCAGCCCGGAGTCCCCGACAGAGCCCCTGCCCACCGAGGCTCCCGCACCCAAGCGGGTCGGGAGAGCCGCTCCTGCCGCTCCCGCTGCGGTGGCCGGTCTCCCCCTCGACTTCGACCCCGATACCCTGGCCGCAGCCGCATCCGGAGACCACGGCCTGGCGCTCCGAAACCGTGTCTGCAAGCTCTGTATCGGTGGGGTGATCGTCGAAGAGGGCTGCCGCTTCTGCCTCCAGGTCGCCGAGACCGGGCGGGTGAACCTCGACGTGGTCGGCACCGATGGCAGGCCCTTCCCCGACCACGATGTGATGGTCGGCTCGGACTGTGGGCGGGGGGCTTCGCTCGGGTCCGGCTTCCTGGACCTGCCCGCCGGGCCCTGCACCCTCACCGCCACCCGTGTCGAGGGCCCCTTCGACATCACCGGGCCCCCGAAGACCGTTCAGATCGTCGCCGGAGAAGAGCTCTATCTGCTGCTCGAGATCCCCGCCGAGGCCTGGGGAGGGGTCGGGGTCACCCTGCGCAGCGATGACCGCGGTCTGGTCATCGATGGGCTGGGTGGAGCAGGATCGGGTCCGCCGGGCTGAACCGCCCTACCCCAGCACCAGCCGGGTGCTGGCCGAGACCGATTCAGGCGTGTCTTCATCGATCTGGAGAAGCGTGTCGCCCGCGTAGAAGTCGTCGTCCTCGTTGGCCAGGTGCGCCCCGCTATTCGCGTACTCCGGGGTGGCCAGGACCTCTGCGACCCGGGCGTCGGGCAGGTAGACCTGTGTGGTGAGTTCGTCCCGTCCGGGAGCTCGGACCTTGACATGCAGGTGCACCGCACGACCGGGGTAGGCGCCCGGGACGATGGCTGTGAACCTCGCCACCCCGTCCTCTCCGGTGAGCTGCTGGCCTCGCAGCCAGGTCTCCCCCACCGAGTCGAACTGCGGGTAGCCGCTGTAGTCCCCAGAGGCGTCGGCGCACCACAGATCGACCTCAGCGCCCGGGATCGGGGTACAGCTGTCGACCTCGACGATCAGCAGATCGAGCTCGAGCTGCACTCCGGCGCGGTCCTCACGGATATCGACCCGACTCGTGGGCTCGCCCGGGTAGAAGGGCCCGGCGGTCTGGGGCCCGGTGGGAAGGGAGCAGTCCTCGGGAGACTGAGAGGAAGTGGGCGGGGGCTCCCGAGGACAGCCCACCAGGCTGACCGCGGCGAGGGTTGTGAGGGCTTGACGGCGGGTGAGATCAACAGACATGGGGCCTCGCACAGAGACGTGGGGTGGGGAGAAGGATGGGGCCAATCGGAATGCCATGGGCCGCGAGACCGGGCAGCACGACGCGCTCCAGGGTCTCGGTGAACAGGCTGGCGCGGGTGTCTCGGCACAGCCCTCCTGCGGCGAGGAAGGATGCGGGCTCGGTGCCCTCGGATTCTTCCTCGAGGCCCGCGATCGAGGCGTCGACCAGCTCCTGCAAGCGACCTGCGACTCCGGAGAGATCCCTGCGAGTGGCCTCATAGGCGAGGTGGCTCCACCCGAGCCGAGCGTGCTGGACCTCGTCCCGTAAGATCTCGGTGACCGTGGAATGGACCGGTGTGTTGCGGGTATTCTGCTGCATCTGCGCCAAGGCGGCCACGCTGACCGTCTCGTTGATGCAGCACATCCCGACGACCTCGAGCAGCACGGACTCCCGGGTGGGGTCTACAGCGGCGATCGGCGCCTCATCAGGCTCGGTCGGAGCCCCCCCGAAGTGGCGGACGAGCTCCTCGCACAGGTGCTGGTGCCGCCTCTCGTCATGGATGGCTCGCCGTCCGAGCGCGAGGGTCCGGGGGTGAGCCCCGACCGCCTCGAGTCCGGAGACCAGGTGGGTGAACAGGCTGGCGGCGCGCTTCTCGGCGCGAGCGCGGTACGCCCACAGCTCAGCAGCAGAGGTCACAGCACTCTCCACTGGTCCAGCAGCACACGGTGGTCTCGACGGTGCACTCCCAGGGGTTGTTCTCGCCGCTGATGGCGTAGTCGTCGGCCACACACTCGGCAGGGCAGCTACCCGATGTATCGGTGGTGGCGGTACGGGTGGGCTCGCCGGGCTCGATCTCGTCGACCTCCTCTGCCACACACCCCACCGTGAGCAGGGCGCCCTCCAGGACCAAGACTCGGAACAGGCGATCGATCTTCATGAAGCCTCCTTTTCTTCACCATCGCCAGATCTGGTTCGTTCGTCTATCCAAATAGTTCGTACTCGTTTATTTTGTTGGTCCAAACAATATGACCCCGACCGTATCGGACGCAGCCGAACAGGAAGAGATCGACGACCTCGAGGCGATCTTCATGGCGGCCGAGCATGCCACCCAACAGATGGACGAGGTCGCTCGCCGGGACTCCGACCAGCGGGCCTCGACTGATCGGACCCCGCAAGCCTCTCTGCTGCTACGCTCTGTGCGCTGTCCCGAGCGCGCGGCAGGAGGCACCGAGGACACCTCGTAGGATCCTCTCGAAGCATCATGGGTGGTCGGCGGCGGAGCCTCGAGCTGCCCGAGGGTACCGCGCTGCCCACCCATGACCATTCCCCATCTCGACGGATTTCCCTACAATCCCCCAATGAGAACCCTCCCCCTGCTCCTCCTGCTGGCTTGTACGGGCGACAAGCCTCCTGCAACACTCGTCGAAGCGGACGCCGACGCCGACACAGACACCGACGCGGACTCAGACACCGATGCCGACGCGGACTCAGATTCCGACGCCGACGCCGACACCGATTCCGACGCCGACACGGACACCGACACCACCGGGCTCCCCGCTGCCATCTGCACGCCTCCGCTCTCCCTGGTCGACACCTCCACACCCGATCAGATCGTCGGAACCGGGTCTCCGGGGAGCTGCACCGAGTCCGCGCTCCAGGCAGCCGTGACCGCCGGTGGCTCGATCCGTTTCGACTGCGGCGGGCCCGCCACCGTGTCCATCACCAGCGCCATCCTCCTCCCCCTCGATCGAGACGTGACCGTAGATGGCGAGGGGCTCATCACACTGGATGGAGGCGCCGATATGGGGCGCCAGACCCGGATCTTCGAGTTCGATTCCCCCGACTACCGCGCGACCACGACCGTCTTCACCATCCAGCGCCTCACCGTGCAGAACGCCCGCGCACCTGCATCCGACTTCGTCCCGCAGGACCTGAATAATCCCCGATGCTCCTACGGCTACCGGGACGGACAAGGGGGGGCGGTCTATATTCGGGATGGCATCCTCCATGTCATCGACAGCGTGTTTCGGGACAACCACGCTGCCAGCCCTGGTCCGGACACCGGCGGGGGCGCGATTTACGCCCTGGGCAGCCTGGAGGTGATCATCACGGGCAGTGTGTTCGAGGGCAACGACGGCTCGAATGCCGGGGCGATCGGGCTGCTACAGTCCGACGGGGTGGTTGTGAACAGCCGGCTGTCAGCGAATCAGGCACTGGGTACGGGGGCCAATTTCGGTGGGGCTGCGGAGTGCGGCGTGTTCAACCACGACAACCAGGGCGGCGCTGGTGGCAATGGGGGCGCCATCGCCATCGACGGCAGCTCGGTCAGCCTGGCGAGCTTCTGCGGGGTGAGCTTCGAGGACCACAGCGCCGGAGCCCTGGGCACCCTGTTCCGAACGCCAAATACCCAGCGGGAGACCACCACCCTGGACCGGTGCACCTTCCGTGGGAACCACGCCAACGACGGGGGTGGAGCGATCTACACCCAGGATATGGACCTCGTGATCGACGCGAGCGCCTTCATCGAGAACACGGCGAGCGGCGGGGGTGGGGCGGTTCGCCTGGAGCAGGGAGCTTGGGGAAGCAGCCTGATGGCGACCAACACCACCTTCCACCGCAACGCCGCCGACCTCGCGCTGGGCGGGGCCCTGGTGTTCAACGGCACGGGCACCCTGCTGAACTGCACCTTCTCCGAGAACGAGGCCATCGGGGGCTACGATGCCGCACTCAACGCGGCGTACTTCGGCGCGGCGATCTCGGGCGGAGGCATGACGGTCCAGAACACCCTGTTCGTCGACAACCGCGACACCCACCCCTACACCCCGATGACCTGCAACACCGGCATCATGGCGGGTAGCGGGAACCTGCAGTGGCCCCAGTTCCGCACCGCCGAGGACGGCTCGGTGAGCTCTATCGCCGACAACGAATGCACCGCTGGAATCACCTGGTCAGACGCAACCCTGCTGCCCCTCGCCGAAAACGGCGGACCCACCCCGAGCTTGTTGCCCGCGAGCGGAAGTCCGGCCCTGGGTATAGGGACCGGCTGCCCTGCGTTCGATCAGCGCGGTCTGCCGAGGCCGGCGACGGGTTGCGCAGCGGGGGCGGTACAGCCCTGAGGCGGGTCGAAGACCCTACCGGTCGCCCTGCCCGGCCAGTGAGAGCCCGAGCGCCGCGGCGACCGAGCTCTGCAGGATCTCGACCAGCTCCGGGTCCATGAAGCCGTAGTCATCCGGGATGTCGAGTACTTCGACCGGGGTCCGTCCCAGCGGGTCCCGAAACCGCTTCCGGAGCTGCTCCTTGTGGGAGTGCTCCATCACCAGGATGACATCTGCCCAGGCGATATCCGCAGCCCCCACCCGGCGGCGAGCGCTGGAGCTCGTGCCCGCAGAGCGGACCTCCAGATCGGGGTGTCGACGCCACACGGCCTCAGCGGTGGGGCTGCGCCATTGGTTCCGACTGCAGATGAACAGCACTCTGCTGCTCATGGCACTTTGCGCGAACGGTGGGTGCATTCCCCTACGTCTCCTCGAAGGTGCTATCCGTGAGGTCGCGCCCGAATGACCCGCCGACCCCCCAAGGATACACGGGTACGGATGCCGACACCGATGCGTGCTCGCTACGCCACTGCTGCAACGTAAAAACGTAAAGCGGAAAGGACCAGCATAGACAGGCGCTCGGCACTCGAAAGACCAAGTAGGCTGGTCTTTTCCGTCGTTGAATGAGACCGCGGGGACTCGGAGCCGAGGTCGCCTAACGGTAGAAAGCCGGCCCGACCGGCCCGCGGGCACGAGGAAGGCGCTCGCGCGGGAGGTGTGCCGCGTGGATTTGGTGGGGATTGCGGGTCATGCTCGGCGCGAAAGGGGTGGAGTCCGTGCGGCTGGCGGACTCTGGACGCACGGGTGCGTGGCCCCGCCAGGACGAGCCGCGACCACAGGGAGCTGGGGTCATGGCGACCCCCGGGCCGTCGCGCGTGGCGCGGTCGTTGGCAGTGGGAGGGTCGCCATCCGGTCGCCGCATCGAGGGCATCGGCGTGCATGGAGCTCATGCTGGGCGATGAGGCGCTCCGCGGTCATGAGCGCGGCCTCTTTCTCCAGGTCTGTCAGCCCTTGGGCGTCGGGCTCTGTGAGGAGATCGCGAGCCTTGGCGAGGCGTCGCGCAGCGGCGCCCGCCGCGTACAGGCCGAAGTGCCGGACCTTGCGGAAGCCCTTGGGCAAGACGTGGAGCAGGAATCGGCGGACGAACTCCGGGCCCTTCAGCCACAGGGTGCGCTGCTTGCCGTCCGTGTCGCTGTCGCGGGCCCGGAAGGCCACGTGGGTGTCCGTGGTCGCCACCATGCGCCGGTCACCGATGGCGACGCGGTAGCGTCGCGAGACCCATCGCAGCATGCGCTCGAAGTC
>Ga0316205_10000322_pt1 | contig 98949 bp, 128 predicted proteins | sample 3monthpyrite_MG_FD_204941 | JGI IMG/M metagenome (GOLD analysis project Ga0316205, IMG submission 204941) | Microbial mat bacterial communities from mineral coupon in-situ incubated in ocean water Damariscotta River, Maine, United States -... | ecosystem: Environmental > Aquatic > Marine >... | reverse complement strand
GAGTGCTTTTCTGTTTCATACTTTTCGCATTTAACATGGTGATGCTTGCCCCAGCTATCGTCACCATAACCGCACATATTTATACATTTGCAAGCCATCTATCTCTCCTTATATTCATTACAGCTAAAATCATCATCAACCTTTTTACTTAACTGGTTTAATGTACAGTGACCGTTTATTTTGTTTCTGTAGCCGCAGGTTTTGCAGGTTTTATGTGTGAGTTTATTGTAAATCCACATAATAAATCTGTATTTAATATTGCCTTTAAAGTATTTACCTTTGCACCCTTTGTATCTCTCGATATAGCAATCAATTACATTTGCAGTATAGGAATGATTTGTTACATGACTGGTTTCAATATACGCCGCTCTATGGCAATAATACGTATAGCCAATTTTGCGAGAGTGGATACATGATGTGCATGGTTTTTTAGTTATAGTCTTCATACCTCTGCCCCGTACCAGTAAATAAACTCAATACCGCCACTCTCAGCTGTTCTTGATTTACGTGTTAAATACCCAGACTTTGATAATTTAGTAAGCTTCGATGATGCGTTTTGAACGCTAATACATAAATCATCAGCTAATTGTGCTGCTGTAATTATTCCAGATTGCTTTATGTTCTGAATAATAACTATTTGTGAGTCACACAAAAGCAAATCTCTTACCTCGTCGCTACGGCCTTCTAAAACAAGTTTCCTTATTGCTTTTTTATTTAACATACCTCACCCCTTAAGACTGATAACTAAATCAGCATGTCGTTTGTATGCGTCTATAGATTCACTTTCTACATCTAAAGCCCCAAATTCATCACCATCAGGAATTTCATCACATGCAAGCCTCATGGCATCGTCTTCTGTTTGGCTATCTTCGATTTCAATCATTAATTCTTTTACAGCAATAACTGTAACATTTACCCATTTGCTCATGATCTACTCCCCCTCAATACATGTTCTATACATTTGGTCTTTGCCTGTCTCATTGATGGTTGTATGTGACCTATTCCAGTAAATTTACTTTTTAAAAAAGTACACATGTATTCTCCTTCAGTTACAGACATACAAACTTCTTCTACTAGTTTTTCAGATAACATCTTCTCAATCACACGATCAAGGTCGTTGCTGGCAGTGGCAGGTTTGAAATTTACATCGACAACGCCAAAAGAACCGCATGGTGTCTCTCTGTACTCTATCCCCATATACTCAGCACAGGAAATATTGAAAGCTTTTTGTTCTTCATCTGTCATGTTATTCATTGTCTACGAGCCTTTTTACTTAATTTACCTTTGTTTAGTGACTGGTAACTTTCTTGTTTAGCAATTGACGAAAAATCATAAACATCAGGCTGTCTTACAAAATCAATCCTGATTGAATAAGGGTCACTTACAAGCATAGACAATCTCTTTGTTACAATTAAAGAATCTATAAACTGAAGAATAGGCCCATTATCAGACATGCTTCTTATTAAATTCATTGCTGCTTTCTTATCAATAATATTCACACCCACACCTCATAAATAATTGTTAAAAGTAAACCCATTAAACCTATAGCGCCAATACCAGCTATGTAAGGTATTAATGAGCAGGTAACCTTTAAGCCGTATCTTTGAAGTACGGCAATAAGTAAAGGCAATAACGCCATTAGTGAGAAGGTTAGTTTTAGCATTGTTAATCCTTAATATCGGAGGTTGACTCACCTGTAAACGGGTCAAATGGCGGGTAAAAATATATAGTGTCTTTCTTGATTGTTACTCGCCCAGTCCTAGCCGTTTGCTTATATTTAATTTGCACAGGTAATCCAATTCGCCCGTTTAGTATGTTTTCTGATGAAAATAAAACTGAGCACAATTCCTGATTGTCTTTCAAATTATTCTTAGCGTACTCAGTTAGCTTTTCTAGCGCTATTTCTTTACTCATTCACTACTCCTTTGATATTGCTTTATTAAATCAAATCGTTTCCATATTAACAACCGGGTTCCAAATACCAGGGAGTGGCGCATTAGCACCAGCAGGCTTGTGTTGATATAAATTGCTTCGATTAGGGCCTGACTTATGAGAAAGTGCGCCCTGCTCTTTCATTCTGGTTAGTGCGCTTTGTACACTCGACTTTTTCTCATTAAGTATTTCAACTATTTCATTACAAGATAAGTATTTATCACGATTGATTTCATAATTATTTTCAAGCAGCTCAAAAATAAAATCTATTATCTCTCCCTTTCTTCTTTTTAAATTACTCATAAATCACCATTTACTATATCTATAATATTATTCCAATCAGAATAAGCCGCTTCAATACTAGTAGAGGCGGCCGCTTTACCACATCCATTACAACCACATAAAATCCACTGGCCCTCAAACCATGAAGTGGCTTTGTTGCCACAACTGCAATTTAATAACTCTTTGTCAGGTGCCAGCCCATAACACTCATTAGAAACAGGGCAGTTTTCTACACAGGCATTAACACCCAGCTTTCTCTTAAAACATGACGGTAAATTAATCGGCATTAGCTTCTACCCATGATTTAAGTAATTGCTCAGCGTATTCAGGTAAAGGCTTGTTATTTTCATATAAAGAAACATAGCCGTCTGAAACACCTACCTCTGTGGCCAGTGCTGACTGTGTTAAGCCATAAGCCAAACGAAGTGATTTTAATATTTCATGTGAACCAAAATCAGGGTGCTCACTCTTCATGTGATTAAGTAGGTTTTCAAACGTTCTGTTGCAGCATGGACAAACACCATTTTTGATTCGTTCACGTACTCTCTTATACGTTTTAGCTATATCGTCAAGCTGATTTTCAAGAATCATTGCTCTACCTGTCTGCACATTCAACTGATCTTGCTTAAGGCTTAACTGATCTTTTAATTTCTGAACTTCTGTTTTTCCTGTGTATGACTGACCGTGGCCTTTTGGGCAATAAAATGATTTACGATCGTTTAAACGTCTACGTCTAAAATCTTCAGTCATTGCAAATGGCACACCACAATTACAACACTGTTCTGTAACAAATCTTATTTCATCAACATAAACACTCATGATAAACCTCAGAATAATTTTAAATTAACATCAAAAAAAACACCGTTAAACCCGTAACCTACCTCACGATATGACATGCTAGTTTCATGTTTTAGCCCTGCCTGAACATATATAAAATCATCAAATTCATACATGTATTTAATACCGAAATAACCATTTGGGCTTAAACCGTCATAATCTGGTTCTGTGCCATTATCGCCATCGTTATAAGCAAAGGCACCGCCAAATACATAATAGCCATTAGCCTTAGCTGAACATGGGTGAAAAAATGAAAAGATAAATACCAAGGCAACTAAAATTATTAAAATTAGACGTTTCATTTTCTTGCACCCAATATAGCTATTGATGCCTGTGCACCTGCTATAAAGGCTGCTTCTAACCTCTCTTTTAAGTATTTTTGACCCGCTTCAGGGTTATATAAAATTTCAGGTTTCAAGCAGCTTTGGCCTACTTTTGATGCAAACCAGTCATTTTTAGCCTTAGCCATCTTGGAGCCATTAACCGGCCTTATTATTTGGTTATCTTCAAGCAGACCTTTTTTACGCAAATCTAAAAGAATAACGTTTTCAGCCGCTACTCTTTGTTGGCTCTTAATTTCATTAGTTAAATCACTCATTTCACTTTCCTATTATTAAAAAAACCACCCACCTACTTAGTACGAGAACAAAATATAGTTATGGTGTGCTGGTTTTATTTGTTAGTCTTCATCGCTCTATCAAATGCGCTTTGCTGCACAACTAACGAAGCGTTGAAGTGTGATTTTAAAGCCTGTAACAGAGCGTCATTTTCAATAACGTCATGATATTTTTTATTCAATTTTTCAGCCGCGGCTAAAAATTTAGTTTTCTTAGTGTCGGGTAACTCATCAACATATACATATCGACGCTTATCACTAACTAAACGAACTATAGGTTTCGCCTGAACATGGTCAGGCGACCAATAGCACGTACTTTTAGTAGCCACTAAGATATCTGCCAATTTTTTTGAACCAGGCAACACACAACAAACACGTTATGCTTATTGGCCATGTAAGCAGCAAAAACAAGCTCTTAAATAAACTGTCATCAACCCACAATTCAACGGCTCTATCTGCAGATTCCATAGACATAAGTAAAACCATCAGGCCTATGTATGCATATGCAAGGCCAGCTGTAAAAGCGTAATAAACTTCAATATTCATAATATTTTCTCCACTGATTAATAAAAGGTACTCGCCTTGCGGTTTTCCCTTATTAAAACTGGTTATAAGACACGCAGGAGGTTCGCTATTAGCACATGTCCAGGTCTACCAGATCTTTAAAGCATGACCATGCTTTAAAGCCGTCCCGAGCTTACTTTTTTAACCCTGCTAAACCCGAGCTCGGAAGCGGTTTTAGCAGGCAGTTTGTAATAATCGTTTAATGTGATGCTACCAACTACTCGCCCACCACCTTCACAGCAGTCACAAGGCTCAATAACGTTAGGTATTGCCTTATAACCTCTGCCCTTAAAAAACTCTGTTTGATGCATAGCATGCGAAACATAACCACATAAACCTGAGTGTGTGCAGGCCTGTATATAATCGTTCCAGTCAGCGTTATATTTCTCACCTAAACCATCACAAACAGGGCACTTTTGAATTGTATTAATCAGCTCCATTGTTATTAACCGCCATATTTTTTAAATCGTAAATAAATTCATTTCGATACTTACCTGGAAGCCCAGCAACAAAAGACGCTACATATGATTTAAAATAGCCGTGACAATATGCAGCAGAAACGTTACCTGTGCTTTCAATTGATAATGCCGCTAATGAATCAGTTATTGTTTTTGAAATATCATCAGCTGTTTTTAAACTCATGATGCAGCCTCCATGCTGAGCTCCATTTCTTCTTTATCTGGCATGGTATACACGCCACTACTGGTAATAGATGAATGCCCAAGAGCTACCTGCACAATAGCTAATGGGTTACGGCTAACAGATGTTTTAATAATTCGTTTTGCCAATGTGTGACGAAACCAGTGCGGTGATGCATCACAGCCTAAACCTGCAGCAATTCGCCAATGCTTCATACGCTCCTGATAACTGCGAATGCTCAAACCTTTATGATTTCTACTCATAACCAACGGCTTGTTTGGTAACTCAACATACCCCATTTCAAGCCGAATCAATAACAAAGCCCGTAAATGTGTTAATGCTTTTTTATTGGCTCTGCATGTATGCGCTTTACAGCCTTTATTGGTTTCAGCCCTGATATGAAAATAACCCGTAGATAATGTTTTACGTGCATCACTCACGGTAAATAGAGACATTGCTTTAACTCTCATTCCGCTTTGTCTCAATATTCCCATCCACGCATAATCTCGTCGTGACATAACATCAGCAAACTTAGCCACATATTTAAAAAGTTTATTTTCATCATCTTCTGTCAAATAACGTTCAAACTGTTTTCTTGAATAACTCATTGGCTTACCTCCTTCGGCTTAACCTTTAATTTGAAAATAAACTCTCTAATGTGCTTACTATTGAAAACTCTATTAAAACAGCTGTAGGTCTACCATCATCAGAATATGAAACAGCCATAGGTAACAACTTAACGCCTGTTTTAAATATGTAGTCTTTAACCCAACACCCATTTATTACTTCAATATTTTTCTGCTTGTTTTTACTAAAAAAGAACAAATGCAAAGAATAGTGGCTACCTTCATTACAAAAATACGGGAAAAATGTAATACCTTGCCCCTGTTCAACCAATTCGTTCGCTTTTACCCATGCCCGCATAGTTTTATTTTTCTTAGCTGGCATTTTTGTTGCTATTATTTTTATCAATTTCGCTGACATTTTTTAGCCCTCTTCATCTGTGCCTCGGCAATACGAACTAAACAAATTCGAATTGCACCTAACTCAACCCTAGAATTGAAGTCGCTCTTATTAACACCTGGCACACTTGCCCAGGCATTACGTAGCGCCACTTCATCACTTGCCAGATTTAACCCTGGCAGACTCATTTGTGTTGCCATGCTGGCCACCTTTAATAAATCGCGCTTGTAGTTCTTTGCTAAAAAATTGAAAAATTAATGAACCAGACACACACACCTCTTTACCTTCTGGTATGTTGTCTTTTGCCTGGGTAATGCCTTGATTTTTTAATGCTTCTGGTGGCGTAATTGCTAATGGACTGTTACTCATCACAAAGCACCTCCATTCGATGAAATAGCTCTAATTCGCGTTGAAAATCTTCAAACATTTCTTTACGAATTTTTTTCAAATGATCTTTTGTTATTGATTTTGATTTTAATGCTTCACTAATAGCTGTGCAGGTTTCTGCTGTGTCTTTATGCCATGCCGCCCAGGCGGCAATTAAATCAACATCAGAGGTATTATGAATTTCATCAGGCACCTGAATATAAACGCCACCTAACTCACGGCATTCGGCCTCAATTAAATAACGCACATCTTGAATTTTTTGAATTTTTAATGATTCATCAACCATTAAAAAATGGTTAGGTGATTTAACGTGCACCTTATTACACAAGGTGCCATATGAAATGCTGGTAAGCTCTGCGAGCTCTTTAGGTGTGAACTTGCCAGCATGCACAATATCGTGCTTTGCCTGGTCTATATCACTAATTGATTTATGTGACATTGTGAAAAACGCCCCTTATTCACGTAGAAATTAAATAAGGCACTGGTAAGCTCTTCTCGCAATGATTAAACTATTGCGGGAGGAGAAACGGTGTTCAAGCCAGTACCCTCAACAGGGCTAACAGGAGCTGTAACTCTTGTTAGCCCACTTATTACTTATCAGCTACTTTTTTCGTCAGAAGGCAATAGCTCTGTTTGCACTGGCAACCTAACAATGCCAGCAAGTTCTTTATTCAAAAGTTTATACATATTGTTTTTTGCAAATATGTCAGGTATACGGGTTGCTCTATCAACAATTTTTACTATTTTCTCAACCCGATTTATACCGGTATCATGCCGGTTTGCACCATCAACAACCCCACTAGCAACACGCCCCGCTTTTTCCATTTTTAACAAATACAGTTTTATCTGCTTTGCTGCATCGGTAGTGCCTGCCATGCCCGCAAGTAAAAAAACATCCCATGTCACTAAAACAGAACGGCCATCCTTAGGGTGTAAGCCGAGTTCATTTGAAATTAACTTCCGGACATTTTGTCCGAATGATGCGGGTGACAGGGTCTCTAAATCGTATCTCTGGCATAACTTGCGCAAACCAGACTCGTCTTTGTACCCCATAACAGTGGCTATTTCGGCCCTCATAGCGAATCTGCGTCCATGAAGTTCAACTGTTTTGAATCCACAATGTTCAGCAGCCTGCAAATACATCTTGCTTTCTGTTTTACGATCGAGCTCTTGAAGATATGTATTTATTTCTGCTTTATCGTCTTCAAGCACCGCTATTTGAATATCATTCAAAGTATTCACGCTACTTTCTCCTCTTCTAACTTCGCTTCAATTTCTTTAATTTTGGCTTGTTTTGCCTCATATGCCGCTAAGCCATCTTCAATAAAAATCTGGGTTTGCTGGTTAAAGTTGCGGCGCTCACGCTTTACTACTTTATTTAACTTGTCTGAAAGTTCAGCTGGCATACGCAATGCGCGTGTAACTGATTCTTTTTTCTGCTCTGTATTCATAACTAAGTCCTTGGTGTAATATGTATTACATTAACTACTGTATAAACAATAGTATGATAAATCATACTTGTCAAATAAATAATATGATAAATAATACGTTTTTTGGCCGGATCAGCTATATTCTCGGCAAAAGGAAAATGACGCCATGGGCTAAAAGCATTGGTTTAAAGGCCGCTGACGTTACCAGAATAAAAAACGGGCACACATTAGGGCCTGAAAAATTAATTCCTATCAGTAAGGCTGAAAACGTGTCTTTGTCCTGGTTGTTAAATGGTTCAGGTGAACCTTATATGGTGCATCACGCCACTACAGACGATGAAACAAGCCAGCTTTTAAGCACACATATAGAAGATGAAGGCTGGCAAATTGTGGTATTAAACAACCCACTTTATCCGGCAATTATTCTTACCTTGCCTTGCGTTATGCAGGTTTCTAAAAACGAATTTAGTTACACCGCTGTTGAAATTATCGCTGGGCCTATTGGGCCTGAAACCCTGTCCACTCTAAAAATGCAACCCATTGCAGCTAGTGAAATAGCATTAGATGAATTTACAATGCGCCGATTATATGCAGGGAAAATGGGTAACCAGGATATAATTGGTAATGCTGAAGATGCCCTTTTAAATTTTGAATCAAAATCATTTAAAGGCGAATCACAGCTATATGATTCATCTGAAAAAGAACCTGCAAAAATCAATTTAGAGTTATTAAAACTAGCTATTTCATACACAGAAGAAACGTGTACTGAAGATCAGATTAAACTCGATGCCGATCAAAAAAGCCGAGTTATTGCCGCGCTTTATAAAAACATGTTACGTACACATACTAAAACAATAACTAAAGAAATTTTGTTAATGACGCTTGATGCTATATAACTTAAAAATAAATACAATATTAAATGGGTTTATATAAGTGAAGAAAAATACAGAGACGATTCGCCAAAAAATCTAGTTCTAGTATCAGCAGAATCTCTTAGAGATCTAAAAAATGCATATCCTAACTATTTTGCTGATACAGACAATTTTACTAAATATGTAACTCAGGTTTATAAAGCCAACAACTAAGCGATATCACAAAACTAATAGTGGCACAGGACGCAAATATGACTCTTTTAAAATTCAGTTTATCAATTTCATTAATCATCACATTAACATCATGCATGATTCCAGCCGGGCAACTAAAAGAAACCGATTTTACCTGGTCTGAAAATCAATACAAACTTCCGTTAGCAACCGTTAAAATTAATTTGCTTGAAGGTTTCAGGCGTTGTGGACACAGAGTTAACTCTATTAACATAGGCCTTGATAAATGCTTTGATAAATCAGCTAATCAGCTATTTTGTGATATATATGCAGGCCCAGATTCAGGGGGCATTGGTGGCATTGTTTTAGGTAGAATCATCATTACAGAAACTAATGGCACATCAAAAATGCAAGCGGGTGTCTATTCTATGTTTGATTCAACATTAGGAAGCGAGAAAGGCGCAACTAGAAATGCCTGGTTAAATTTGGCTGAAGCAAATTACACCGTCTGCAAGCCGCTGATTAACAGCAATAAAGCAGACGATGATTTTGACTAGTTAACAATATTCTGACCAATATTTTTCAGCTTCAAGTCTCCACTCTACCAATAAAACGACCCGCTTTTCAGGGTCTTTAATATCATTAATGTTTTTTCTTTTTCTCATTATGGCAATGGCACTTAATGCCTGCTCATTATGATTATGACTATCTCTAACGTTATGCAAATTAACTATATTTTCAGAGCTGCCAGTCATTTGTTAATTCCTTATTATTCTTACTGACTTCGACTGCTCATGTGCTTTATTTATCCATTGAATCAGAACTTATCATTTTTTGTCATAATTCGTCATTATTGACGATATTATTATTTAATTGAGTATAGGTTGGGAATTTCTCCTGTCTATAACTCGTTTGGGTAATGATGCTGCGCTTCTCATATTTTATTTAATTAAAATAAGCCTAAATGAAATAGTGCCCATGAAAATTTATAAGACCACCAGCTGAAAACTGACCAACTGTTAACCCAATAGTGCCTAAAGAACTATTCCATAAATGGAGTGCCACTCTATTAGATCCAGCCACTACCTCTCCAGATATGTTCGTGCCAGCTGTAATATTTAACGAACCACCAGCATTACAATTTATTCCACCAGGCCTGCTGTTCGACTTTGAAGTATACGGCAAGCCTTTAATTTGGCAGGTACCTGCTGCAGAAAGCGCGCCTAATGAATTCAGCCAGACAACGCCTGAGATAAATACAATATTCCCAATTTTCATATAATGACCTGTTTGCTCGCTGTATGTCTGGCCTTCATCATCGGTAAAACTATTATCTATCAAAATTGGCGTCCAGTTTCCAGCTTCAAAACCATTATCTGAGGGCCCAACTCTCTCATCACTAATCATAGTATTTGTAATAACAGTTGTAGCAGGAGTATTTATTAAGAGCACCTGGCAACAAGGCTGCTTTCCTATAGGTATAGCCGGTGCCACAGGCGCGACATTTTCTACACCAGAAACAATAGAAATGGCACCCGTCACATTATCAATAACTACTCTATCAATTCTAGGGTTATTAATAGGTGCCACAAAAGCAACCGTTGTTTGTTGTGGCTGTATAACCAGACCACCTGCATACATAAAACGCCCATCATCAACTACAATTGTCATATCAGGCGCAGCCGCCTCATGCGGTGCAAACTGCCCGGCCACCTCATGGTTTACTTTAATAGATGCTTCAATGGCATTTTTATAAGCCGTTGCATCCGGGTGTGTTGTTACATGGTTAGGTTGTTCAAATGTTGCAACCATAATTAAGCCCCTTCAAATTCTGCGCTTATGGTGCCGCCAACTGAGGTGTTGGCGTTATCATAAACATTAATTAAACAATTCTGCTCTGTAATATTGGTAATAAATGGTTTTAACAGGCTGCCATCAACCATAAAGATGGTAATGGGAAATGGCACTGTATGAAATTGTTTATCAAATGGCACTGTTGTGCCGCCCGGGTCAATTACAATGTTTTTAAGTTTTTGTTTCCACTCTAATAAATCAACAGTAGGTGTAAACTCACTGATGTAGGCCAGCCCTACGCTAGTATCAAGCGTTAATTTTTGTTTAGTAAACCGACAAAATATATTGCCCACTGTCCAGCCTTCAAAACCGTCATAACTGCCCGCTGATAATCTATGATCAACTGAAACTTTAGGGTCTGCCTTGCCAATCTCACCAGGGCCTAATGCTGAAATTACGTTGCCCCAAATACGCACAGTGTCATCATAGCCAATGTCTTGCTCAGGTGCTGTGTAACTGCAATTTAAAGCGGGATCTGGTACAAATTCATCAAATACGCGCCAGCCTATGGCTGCATTATTTGAAGTGCTTGAAGGTACTAAAGTACCATCCCAACGCTTAACAAAATTAACGACTGTACCTAACCAGTCAGGTGCCTGGTCAACTTGGTCAATAATGTCATATGTACTAATAAAATTAACATTAGAGCTCACATCATTAAGGCTTTTATTATCTGTTGTATCAACGGCTTTAATATAAATTGTCCAGTCACCTGGTGGCACATCTTTTGTTGTCAGACTGGTACCTTTTGTTATCTCTGTGAAAGGCGTTGCATCTGCATAGCTGCTGTTACCCCTTGGGCCGTAACGAATATCATAACCCGATGCATCTATATCGGGCACTGCATTCCAGTGCATAACTACGGCTTCACCAACCTGAGAAGCCTGAAAACCTGTTACATCTGAAGGTGGCGCAGATTTACCCTGAATTACATAGGTTTTAGTGAATCGGCTATTAGAGCCAAACTGACCCTTTAAATTTGCCAGGGTTATTTCAATATCTATATTACCCTCAGCGTTCCAGTCAAACTGAAAGCTTCTGCCAATCGTTTTGCCAATTTCTTTTAATGGCTGGCCATAACTTGCCGCTCTAATTGTTGCGCTACCATATTGGCCAACAACATCCCAAACAGCACCAACACGCACACCAAAACCAGCACCAATTCTAATTAATGTGTCGCTAAAAATTACACCCGAAATAGACGGTAAATCTAAACCAAAATTTGCACCTGGTATATAGGTATAACTATTAAATTCAGATAAGTAATATGCGGGGCCTTCATCTGTTGCCGTGATTTTAACGCGAGTTGCTGAAAGTGGGCGTATATCCGTTATTTTTACTAACTTGCCCGGTGTTGCCTGTGGAGCAAACACAAAAAGATAATCTTCAGGGCGGTGATTTAAATCATTATCAGGGGCTAAAGGCAATGGGCTGGTAAGTGTTACAACATCACGTAAACCGCCTGCATAAAACAGGCTATAAACATCATAACTTCCATCGGGTGCTCTAACACCTATATAGTTAGTTATTGCCGGTGTCATTTCAATTTCACGGCCGAGTCTAAGCACGGTTGTGGTGCCACTTATTAAACGGCCAGAAACCCCCCATGTTGTTAAATCATGGCTCAGAACAGACACATCACCCCGCTGAACAACCATGCCCTCCATATCTGTTTCAAAATTAATTTGGCGGCGTCTATGGGCTTGCTCTGCTGCAATTAAATTAGCTTCACGGCCGGCCATTATTTCACTGGTGCAGCCAAATAAATCAATAGTTACCGGGTTTTGTGGGTTGGTTACACCGGGTACAGTTGAGCGCACGGTGTCGGGCTGCCAGTTATTGTTTGGGTTTATAAAATTAACAATAACTTCATCTGCAACTCGCCCGGTTAAATAATTTACCTGAAAAGTATTGCGCACTATATTGCCCATACCAAAAACAGTAACGGGTGACTGGTTTTCTGCATCCCACACCGCGCCTAATTTACCTGTTGCCCATGTAGGTGCAGCACGGCCACAACGTGCAATTAACTGCAGCACTTGCTGGCAGTTCATTGCCCTGTCAATAACTGCATCAAAAGTTAAACCTTTTGCATCACACCACACGGCCCACGCTTGAATGGCTGCAATATCAATTCTCGCATCTGGTAACCCCGCACCATATAAACGCAATGAGCCTGAAAAATCGCCCCTGGCAAACCATAAAAACCACCATGCCGGGTTACTGGTTGCCTGAGTTACCCATGCTGAGCCTGTCCACACTGGGCAACGTGCACTAGCAATAGCATTGAACTGTTCTATCTGGCCCTGTAGTTGACCATTAGCTTTAATGCTAATAGCCACTCTTTTTTGCCCTGTATAATCTGAGGTATCAGGTTGATAACTACGCAAAATACTCCAATTAACAACCGCACTTGCATTATCATCAGCTTCTGGGTCAACAGCTACTTCAACTGTATTACATACTGTTTCTTCAATAAAATCATCATACGAACAAAAAGTTCTAGGAATAGCCGCACTAACATATCTTGCCCTAACGTCATATTGACCACTTGGCACGTTAAATTTTGAGCCGCCTCTAAAAGGGTTTCTATCATCATTGTCAATTGTCCAGCTCGTTAGGTTTAGCCAGGTACCCGAACCAACTAAACGATATTCAAATAACAAAACAACTCTTAATGTAACAATGCCCCTTTTTTTATCACTGTAAAAAATAAGCCCTGATATATCAATGCCAATTGCCGTTGTATCTATTGAGGTAGTGCGCTGAACCCATGTGCCATCAAGTTCAAGTGTGCCGCCTTGAACGGTGTCTACATTTGCAGGAAAAGAAGTCAGGTTATAGTTTGATGTTGTTGTTTCTTCAATGCTTACATCATCAAAACTGGTGGTGGGTGTATCACCAATTTTAAAATCACTTAAAGTTACATTACTTAAACCAAAATTAAATATTTGATATAAAAACTGATCTTCACCCCTAATTTCAGTAAACGGCTTAGCCCCTAGATCTGCCACCACTTTATGTGTGCCCATAACTAAAGGCAGTGGCTGAAACAACCGCGCACGGTTTGAACCATTAGTAATAGAATAAGTCGGGCTTGTGTTATCACCAAAATCAGGTGGCTCAGGTGTAGGCACTAATGCGTTAACTAATAACATGCCACCAATAGCAACCAGTGCTGGGCCAGCAGCACCCGCACCCATAACAGCCGCCCAGCCACCAACCAATGTGCCAGATGATAAAGCAAGCACACCAATTGTTAATATTATGCGCAAAGGGTCCGACCCCTCATCACCACCTTGCACTATGGCTCTAACGGTTATTACATCACCTGTTTTAGGGTAGGTGTTTTGCCAGTATTCAGGTTTAATACGTTTGTCATTTAAGCAAAGCGCAACCGGTTGCGTAAATTTAATATTAAGCCTGATTAAATAATCTAATATAGATTCTCTGGGCAAAAACGGCACACAATGCACCTGCCTGTCTGTAGCGGCACTTATTGGGTGTGGGCTATAAACCAAATTAGGTGTAGGCCTAAAAGGCACAGGTAAATTAGTTAACTCGGGTTTTACTTCCATCTATAAAACCCCTCTAAATCTAAACCAATGTTTTTTAACTCTCGTAACTTATGTAAACACACACAGCCTGCATTTCTCATGGCATGTAAAACAAACGCTTCATTATTCATAAAGCAATAAATACCTATGTGATTAATGCGCCCTCTGCTGCGCATCAGAACAGCATCACCCTCTACAGGTTGTGAGGTTTTATCTGCAAAATCACTTTGTAAATTCTGAATTTGATTTGAAAGCTTACGTATACCTGTTTCACGATGATTCGGTAAATCTATAATTTTAGAAAATTCATTTTTTTGCACTCGTAAGGCCAGCTCAGCACAATCATTTTCTTTATAAGTAATGCCTATATATTTTTCAGCCCAATGTTTTGCCGGTTGGTTTTGTAAGTGCGCCATTAAAATAAACCACCCGCAATTTCAGGCCTGTAATTAACCGTAACAGCCGGCCTGTTTAAAATATCATCAAAACTTAATTCTCCACTTACCTCAATTTGAGTCATATTCACATCATCAAGGCCTAGTGTTATATCAATTTCTAAAACATTCGGGTCTGATCTGAGCACCTGCATTAACCTGACTTGTGCATCTTTGCCACCACCCGTGCTTTCTATCCAGTCGGTTAATTCATGGCCAATATTATCTATAACAATACGCGCCCTAGGCTGGCCCTTGCTTAAATCATCTGGCAGGGTGGCACGAAATGCCATTTTAGAAAAAACATCGCCATTAACGGTTATATCTTGCGTGTCATTAACCACTCTTACCGGCACAGTTAAACCAGCATGTGTAATTTCAAGCAAGGTAAGTGGCAGTTCTTTCGCATTACTAATAACCGCATCTAAATAATTATTCGATACATTACGAGGCATTAAAACTCCCAGCTCTCTAAAATAAAACTCACTTCAGCAGCCAGCTCTTTACCGTTGTTTTGATTAACAAATTTTGTTGAGTAAATGCTTTGCTTCATGCGCACTGAGGTAACAACACCACCAACCGGGTTTACCCAGTCAAAAAACAAACCGCCTTTAGCTTCTGCCTGAAACCATGTTTTAAAGTTAGCGTATTCAGATAACGTATAAAAATAAGTAACTGACCTGGGCACTAATACTCTGCTTCTAACCAGGCCTTCTTTGGCATAGCCATCTTCCATTTCTGTGCGCACAACAGGTGATTCAGGGCTTTCACTAAAACCTTTAAGTAAAAATTGACCATAATCAGGAAATGCCACTAGCTGCCCCCTTTAAAAAGTTGGCGAATGGGGCCGCCTCTGCGGTGATCATCCATAATCACTTTAACCACCATGCCATCAACATCAATAGACGTTTCAGCGCTGTTAATTTCAGAAGGCGTGCCCTTGTTTTCAATTTCTACTTTAACGCTGCCCCCGCCCTGGTTAAATTGGTGCCTTGGGTCGTTACGGGTAAGCACCTCTTCACCACGCTCTAAAATGGCTGGCACCTCATTGGTTTTTAAACCGGCTAAACCACCAGTGTGATATTTAGGCGCATTCAAAAAAACCGCCGGGTTAACAAGTTTGCTTGGCCCTGTGCCAGCAAGCCCACCTGTGTGATTTGTGCCTGCAGAAAAACCGGGAATGCGTAACCCTGCAAACAAAGGGGCGGTTATTTGTTGTTGAATCATTATGCGCAATAAATCATTAATAATTGAATCGGCTAATGATTTAAAATCAAGTTTTCCCTGCTGAACCATATCAGCAAGGGTGTTAGTAAACTGAGCACCCCAGCCACGGGTTGCCGCAATCAATTTATCCATTGATTTATCACCTGCATCAGCGAGTGAGTCAAACTCTTCATTAGCATTAAATACAGCCCGTGAATATGTATCCCAGTCAATAGCGCCTTTTTCTAATAATGAATCAAGGTTTTGCAGGCTGGCTGCTAATTGCTCTTGCTCTGTTCTGGTGTCTTTATAAATTTGTTCAGCTTCTAGAAAAAGATCATTTGCTTTTTTTTGTGCATCAATTGTATTAATTGTATTTTGTGCAAGCTGTAATTGTGCTTCATCAGCACCCAGCAGTTCTAATTTATAAAGAGCAACTTCCTCAGATGCTTTACCAAATGTTTCAGCCTGCTGTTTTAACGCATCATTAATAGCATTAATTTTTTCTAACTGTTTGGGGTCAATAGCTGGCTCATTGCTTGTAGTTTTTTCTATGCCTGCAGTGGCTTCAGGTGCAGTAACATCATCAATAATCTTCTGCATTTTTGAACGAATATCAGTTACGCGCTGTTGTAAATCATCTAATAATTTTGCTGATTTATCTGCTGAAGATATATTAATAAGCCCAAATTCAAGCGCAGCACGGCCATCTTCTGCAAGTGTCGAATTTTCACTTAATGAGGCCTTTAATATGTTTACCTGCTCAGTCGTGTGTTTAAGTTCATCTTGATATTTCTTTAAATCTTCACGCTGTTCAACTAATGGGTTACCGTCTAGCCTATCAATGGCCTGTGACCATGAATTCATAGCATTAGCAATGCTTGTCGTTAAGCCTAATGATTTATCTAATTTAGCCACCATTTTAGTCAGGCTGGTATTTAAGCTTGTGCCAGCGCGTTCAACAGAAAGGGGAATTTCTTTAAACTGGTCAGCTATTTCAGGGGCCTGCTTTATCAATGATTCAAATACGTCTTTAGATAAAACCTTACCATCTACAACCGCTTTTCTTAGTTCACCTGTTGTTTTACCCATGCCTTTGGCTATGCGGTTGGCTACTTCAGGTATATTTTCTAATAATGAATTAAACTCTTCTGCTCTAAAAACACCTGCAGATAAACCCTGGCTAAACTGTAATAAACCAGAATTTAGGCTTGATTCACTGGCACCAGAAATAATACCCAACTGCTGAACCAAATCAGTTAGCTGTATCATTTCATCATTAGTGGCCTGTAACTCAGGGGCTGAACGGGCTAAATTTTGAAAGAGTGAAACCGTGGTTTTTAACTGGGTGCCATTGGCTTGCGTAACATCAAACAGCTGTTGTGAGACTTTTACATAATCACCTGTTTCTCTGGTTGCTGTTTTAATGCGTTGCTGTAAAACATTATAAGCATCTGCCTGTAAAACAAGTCGTTTTGATATATCAAATGCAAAATATGCACCGGCCGCTTTAGTTAAAAAATCAAATCCTTCACCTAATTTTTTAACCTCAGTTTTTGCACTAGCAGAGCTCTTACTGGTTTTACTTATTTCAGACGAGACTGTTTTCAGGTCTTTAGTGGCCCGTTTAATATCTGCTTTAACACGAATTAAAAACTCTTTATTATCAGCCATATGCTTTTCTAATTTCCGCTGCTGCTTCGCTTAATTTGCCTGAAAATGACAGGCTTAAATCATCTAATCTGTCAGCTCTGTCAAGTGCTTTCTGCCTTTCTGCCTGCTCAAAAAAAAGGCTTATTTGCCGGCTGGTATAACTTTCAATCGTCTGCTTACTGTGGCCATGCTCAATTAGCCTGCTAAAGATGAGTCCGAGGCCTGCACCTGTTGAGCTTGCATCCCCTTCAGCAGCAGACGATTTATAAAAAAAGCTTTGTTAACACTCCAGAAAGTCATTAACAATGCCTGGCCATCTGTATCATTTAACTCAGATATCCATTGCTCGCTTTTACCTGTGCTAATAGCCATTAATTCAATAAGTGCTTCAATATGCACAGAGAAAACTGCCTGCATTTTTTCAAAAGTGGCTTCATTCTCATCATCAAAAAAAGCAGATAAGCCCTTTATGAATGGAGCTGCAATAGCCTGGGTTTTTATGCCCTGTAAAAAGCTAAATTCCCTAACGGTAATAAGCTCATCTTTTATGCTTAGCTCCATATCAGGAAATAAAACAGCCGCTTCATTAGTTTGTTGATTTGTCACTGGTTTCACCTTTTGATAATTCGGCTTTGTTTAAATCAATTAATTTTTTTGCCTGACTTTCACGCAAGGTAATAACATCGCCTTTTGTATAATCAGTGCCAGCATGTTGGTGGGTGCTGTCTAGCAGTTTTACACTCACTTTTTTATCAATACTCATTTTATTCACCTGTAAAATATTAAAAATTAGATCCATTAGAATTATTAATTAAGATTCAAGCTTCCAGCCATAAAATTGATCACCCGCCGCGCGTAGTGAATCAAGCACAATTTCACCTGTTAGCGTCATATCAGCAGCATTGGCCGTAATCATTGAAAGCACACTGGCATCTAATTTAACTTTGTAAATTTCACAGCGCACTTGCTTGTCATTATCAGCTGAGTTTTTGCCCGCAAATACCAGGTATTTATCTGTATTAGTTGGGTTTGCAGTTAAGTGGCCCTGTGCTGCATAGCTGTAATCAACCAATATCACCGCTGCATCAACAATGGTGCCGGTTGATAAAATTTCAATCATGCCTTCATCTGCATGCACAATATAATCAGTAGTGGCCGCATATGTAGTCGTGCCGGCTGCATCAGTTACAACAACAGCGCTTATTTTGTTGTGTGCAAGTGCAACTAATTTATCGTCATAGGCAATATGTGATTCATCAGTCACAGTACCTGCAATTTTGGTTGCCAGGTCTGCTTGTAATGCAATGGCTAAGTGCTCTTTCTTAACAGATCGCATGGCTATGCTTAAATTATATTTAGTGCCTGTAGGCCAGCTTGCTGCCACTGCATTAGTGCCGGTTACGTTTTCAATAACCTCTTCTTTATCTATTTGCGGTGTCATATCAGCAGAAGTTAAATCACCAATAAAGGTTAAACCCATTGGTTGGCCTGCAGCGTCACGGTCTGCCAGAAACACTTTGCCCTGGCCTCGAAAATATTTGCTCTCAAATTGTTCCATTGTATTTTCCTCTTAATTAATACGTGTTTTCTTGTGGTGGCCCTGCGTTAACTGAGGCAACAAACCAGCCGTAAGGTTTTTCTAACTGTGCCGATTGTTCAACATTTACTAATTTAAAACTCAAACCCGGCACGCCTGTACGAAGCATTGATTTAAGCTCTTCTATAAAATTTATTTCAGCGGTTTCTACATCTCTACCCGTTGCCGATTCAGGCAATTTAATATGCCCAATAACTAATAATTTTTGTGTGCCTTCTTTTGCCACCATGCCCAGGCTTTCGCTATAGCTGCCCTCACCTTGTGAAGTAAGCATTAATACGCCGGCTGTAAGTTCGGCCACTGTGTGCGCGTCATAATGCAGCATTTCACGTTTTATAATGCGTGCAGGCATGGCAACAACTAATGCCGCCTCTATGGCATCAAGTCTGTCATCAAGTCTGTCTAATGCGGTTGGGCCCATTTAACCACCTGCCTCATTAATTGCTTTATCAATGGCGTCGTTAATGCGCTGTTCAGCTCGTTTTCTATTTTCATCAAATGCCGGCTGCATATAGGGCTGTGGTTTGGTGCCGGTTAATGCAATTTTTCTGGCTATTAACCAGGCGACATCACGTTGTGTTTGCCCGGTTTCACGGGGCCTTATACCCGTTACTTTTACCCAGTCTTCAATGCTGCTTAAGGGTGGCATTTTTCCTGAAGGTGTACCGGCAGGGCCATAAATACCTGTGCCACGTTCTACCGCTTCAGCATAATTAACACCGGGTGCAACTTGCCCTTCTAATACAGCAACTTTTTTTGCTCGTATAGAATTAACCAAAATGCTAAACGCTTTAGGTGCATGACGTTTTGCACTACGTGCCATTTCCTGAGTAACACGTTCAATAGCTTTACTTAAATTGGCCTCTAGTTTATCTGGTGCTTTTAATATTGCTTTTTGCAATTTATTAGCATCAATAGTGAGCTCCATGCTACTCATGACGCCATGCCCTCAAACAGTTTAATTAAGCCTTCAGCAAGGGCTGCAGGTGTGCCATTTTTTGGCATGGCACCAACACCCGAGCCACCTAACTTTATGGGTTGAGTAACGCCACGTGCGGCAAGCTCATTCATAGCCTGGGCCAGAGCTCTAATTAATAATAAATCTCTATCTGCTGCATCAACCGTAGTTTCTTCAGCCGTTGCACCAATAGTGTGTAATGCACTGTAATAAAATTTATATTGATCACCTAAACTGATAATTTGTGCGGCCGTGGGTGGCGGTGATATAGAAATCATTTTTGTAGCGCCTGAGCCAAACACTGTTACTGTGGGTGCCAGCCCTGGGTAATTGGTATTCCAGGGTTTGCGAATGCGCCGCTCTGCATTGCCCCATAATGGAAAATCTAATTTAATTAAATCTACAGGGGCAGGGTATTCACCTTGCTCAGGTATGAGTGTTATGGCCCCAATTAATCGATATGGGCGCACACGTGAAACATCACCTAACGCAAAATCTAAATGCCTTATAAATTCTGAATCATCTAATTCAAATTTTTCAGCAGATGATTTGAGCATTTTTTTAAGGTCTGCAACTAATGATGTTTGATCCATTAAGCCCATTTTAATGAGCTCCATTCATGATGACATAAACCACAACAGCACCAGCAGAGACAGATATAACATGGCCAACAATGCGCTCAAAAAGTTTCCCGCTCTTTGTCTCCATTGCTCTAATACGATTCTCATGATCGTCATTTTCAAGCCCTATTCTGTCTGTTTTTTCTTCTATCCTGCGAATATCACCATCTATTCTTATTAAATGAGTTAGTGATTCATTAACCTTTTTAAGTTCGGCATTAATACCCGTTACGTTTTCGGTTAATAGATCCACTTTCTGGTCAATTAATGCAATTTCAGCGCTCATTACTTACCTTTCTCACTAAATCCATCAACTGTACGCATGCCCATATACCAAACTGAGGGCCCGTATAAAACAGAAGCTATTGCAACTGAGGCCCCCACTAATTCAATGCCGCCAGCTGCTGAAATTAAACGTGCGGTTTCTGCAACTAATATGTAAATAGTGCCTGCATTAAAACTATGCCTGGCTATGGTTGGCCGGTTTAGTTTTATAAAGTTTTCATCACTTGCAGATAATGTCATTTGTTTTCTTCTTATAATTGTTAACAATGTCAATTAATGCGTTTCTGTTTTTGTTACAGGTGTTGTATTTTTCTGCACACTCAATGTCTGCTGTGATAAGGGTTTGTTCGGTAACAGTGGAAGCGGCTCCCCTTTCACTAACAGTGAGGGCGGGACTGATAGTGTCAGGCCTCTTGTTACTACGGCTGGCGTTGAGCAAGCGCACATCACCACGGGTAATATGAATAGCAGGATTATTTTTAGTTTTTTCGCGCTCACTTTTTATTGCCTCATGCACCATTGTTTGATGTGCATCTTTAGTTATTAATTCATCAAGAATTATTAAATTTTCTTGTTCAATTTGCGCCTGCTGTTCAAATATTCCACTCATACCATCGAGTGCTTTTTTATTAAAAGAATTAGTGCAATCCGTGCGGCCGATATAATACGCTGAGCCTATCAGCGCAATTAATGCGGCAATCCATATACCGGCTTTAGGCATTAGCCTGCTACTACCATTTGTGTCCAATACGTCCATATACGCTTCACATAGGTAATAGTTTCTCGGCTATGCCTGCCAGTAACCCGAGGCAGACAACGGGCAATGTCTGCATATGCATTGGCACCACCACATAGTTTTTGGGCCTTAATTAAATGGCCCGCTCCAGCGTTATAACTGGCCAGAGCTAAGCTATGTTTGTCTGCTTCTGCCCTTGGTGCTCGCCATGTTTGCCGCATTTTTGACATGTAGTAAGCACCGGCCAGAATAGCGGGCTGGGCCATTCGAGGGTTTAACTTTTCATAACCCAGATGTTTTGAAACGTCAGCCCAGGTGCCTGGCATAAATTGCGCTATACCTGTAGCCCCTACAGGTGAAACCGCATCTGTTTTTAAGCGGCTTTCCTGAAAATACTGGGCTTTTAACAAACGCCAATCAACGCCTGGTAAATATTGCTCAGTGGCTTTTTTTATTTGCGTATCGTAGTGGTCAGGAAAAGAGTTGCCCGACCAGCAAACAGACACCCAGAAAACGCAAACCATAGTAAACAGCAGCTGCTTTAGCATCATCTTGAATTACCTTTTTAGTTGAACTAAACGGGGTGCCTGTTACTACGTCAAATATACGCAGCACCATTAGCACCAGTACAATCGCTAACACGGCAAACGCCATGGTTAACGATGATGAAGTTATGAGTATTTCATTCATTACGCTTCTGCCTTAGCTGCAATTAATTCATCAATTGCTGTTAGATAATTTGGCAGTGTTGAAAAATCAGCCTTTAAAGATTCAAGTTCTTCAGCGTCAAACGCTGCATATTCTTCTTTAAATACTATAATTTCACGTGACTGTCTTTCTTCATCAACAATGGCTGAATAAACGCTTTCAGCTGGGTAGTCTTGTTCTGCAAGCTCTGCATCATCCATAAGCTTAACCAGGTCAGAAAACTCATCAGCTGATTTATCACCTTCAACTGACTGGCTTGCACGTGTGAGTTTTTCTGCAGCAACGGCATTAACCGCGCCTACACGTGGTGTAGATTTTGCTTTTTCGCCTGCCTCAACTGCATCTAAATCTTCAGTGCTTAAACTGGGCAGGGCTGCAGAAAAATCAGAAACTGAAAGCTTTAATATGTCTTTAATACTATTGCTTACGGGTTTTAAGTCAGTGTTTTTGGCTTTATCTTTACCTGGTAAATCAAGTAATGATTTATCAACTTCACGTGTTTGACCGGGCCATATTGTTTTATTACCAATATGTTGAATGCTTTTGCTGTTATTTGTGTAAGGGATTTTTTTCACGGTTTTTACCTCTAAATTACCCGCTTAAACAAGCGGGTAATTCGGTTTATTTGTGATGGGTGTGATTAACGGCCAGTTACACTGTAAGCAAGCACAGACGTTAGGCGGTTACGAATAGGTGTGGGCACTTTAATTGCACTGTACTCTTCACCGTAAGCCTGCATCTTGCCAATTGCATTGCCGTTTGAGTCAACCGCTTCAAATGGTTGCTTGGTTACAAATGGTTTTGCAATGGTGTAAGTCAACACACCACGTTGGCCTAGAATCATTCGTTCATCACCCATATCAATGCCAGGAGCATTGGTGCCGAATGAAGAAACGCCCTTAACCATTTCAAGGTCACCATCATTATTGGTGTTTGAGCCATCACGCTTAGATTGAGCCTCAAAGTTATCAGCATTGGTAATGGTGTTATTAAGTGTTGGGCTCATTAAGCCAAAGTTAGGCAGCACAAAACGGTCTGATGACATTAACGCTTTACGGTTACCCACTGCACGAAGCAAACCGTTTAAGTGTTTGCCAATTTCAGTTGAACCATTATCAAGGTCAAACTTTTCGACATTGGTTGCATAGCTGTAACTGATATCGTCAGCACCGGCCGTGGCTGCAGGCGTTACCGCCGCACCCAATTCTGAAACAAACTGAACATAGCCCAGGTTGTAATTAGTTACCCGGTAATATGTGCCGGCACTTTGTGTGTTAGTGCCGTTATATTCATTAATGGCAACACCATTTAATTGAATAGTGATTGCATTTTCAGCCGCGCCCACCGCGTTGCCTTTTAAATCGCGTTGTTGATGTTGGCGAACAATGGGAAATTGCGCTGTTTTAACTGTGCTAACAGAGCCTGTGAGCTGAGCATCTAAATCTTCATTTAAAATATCAACTGCATTGTAAGCGTCGGCTGCACGTTGCAACTCGTTACAAATGCGGCGGGCTACTAACTCGCGCATAACGCGGGCGTTGCTCTCTACGTTTCGGGCGTAGGCATCCCAGTTAATGGCGCTTGCTCGTGTAAAATGCATTACTTCATTTGAAATTAAGAATGCAATTTTCATTGGCAAGATGTAGGCCAGATCCATTTCTTGTGAAACGCTGGCACGGTGAATGGCGTTGCCCTCATAAACCACACCATCATTTGTTACGTTGCTGGTATCACGTGTTTCATAAGGTATATTGGTTGTGCCTGTTGCACCAAAATCAGTAAGCGTTTGCACTAACTGTAAAACATTGGTGTCTGATAGTGCTTCACGAATTACCGTGCGTTGAAAACCTACAGGTAAGCTTGTATCACTGGTTGAGCTCTCACCACCTGCCAGTAACTTGGCTTCGTGATGAAGTTGTGGCGCATGCATGCGGTCAAACTCACCCAGCACTTTTTCACAGAATGGGTGTAGTTTTTCAGAAAGGTGAATTAAACCATTTGCATGATTTGATGTGCCTTTTAAGCCATCAATAATGCCTTGCTGTAATTTGTTAATGTTGTTTGAATCATCAACGCTTAAATGCACACTGCCTGCAGGTGCGTTGTTGTAACCCATGCCTTGTAGCTTTGACTGCACGACAAATTGTTGACCTAATGCAATCTGCTGCATTGCCAGTGATTTAACCTGGTCATGTGTCATTGTTGCAGTAATTAAATTAGCCGCTTCACCCAGTGTTTTAAGTAAATCTTCTGGTGCGCCTTCAAGTTCTTTGGCTTCGCTAAGCTGTGTGGTGAATGCTTCAACATTAGCGTTTAAACTTTCCTGAGTTTTAGCCAGTGCTTTTGTGCGGTTTTCATCATGTTCAGCTAACATTTTAGCCACATCATCAGCACTTAAGCTTGTGCCCATGTCCAGGCCAGAAAAATCAAGTTTAATGTCTTTATTGCCTTTCTCTAGCTCTTCAGCCAGAATTTTTCCCTGGTCTACAAACGCTTCCATTAACGTCATTTGAATATCTTCATTCGCAGCATTTTTTGCAACACCTTCAAACGTGTTGATTAACTGCGTCATAATATGTTCTGCAAGGTTGAATGCGCCTAGTTTTTTGCGCAGCATTGCCATTAATTCTTTTAAATTCATGTTCATGTCCTCGTTAATAATTTTTTCAATACGGTTCGATAAATAGGTAGGCACGGTGCCTAAAGTCTCTTCAGATAATTGAATAGGGTCTAAATGCTTTATAACGGGGCGAGGCGTTAAGCCTGCGCCTAATAAAGTTGGCCCATGCTCTTTTCTGGCTTCGTTATCAACAAAATTGTCATGAAACTCAGCAGACACATAGATAAAACCTTTTTCTTTTATTGCTTCAATACCATATTTAGTGAGTTCAACCTGCCCACGAAGCCTGCCCCTATCGACAAATAACTTTTGGAAAAATCCAGCAGCACCATTACTTGCATTGTGTGAAACATCTAAAACAATTTTTTGCCCATAAGCATCATTCTTAAAGTTACTAACCATGCTATCTAACATGGTGGGTGTAATTTCAAACTCGCCATAACGTGGGTCGTAAAACTTACCCGTCCGGGTAACCGTTACCGTGACAACCTTTTTACCCTCAGCAAGGGAAACAACATCACCACAAAACCGACGCACCCCATCCGGGGCTGCTGACTCAAGTTTGTAAATTTGTGCTTTACGCATAAAAAATTACTCTTAATAAGCAATAAAAAAAGCCGGGCAGACTTTCGTCTTACCCGGCTTTTTGGCTTAAAACCATTTACCTTTTTGGTAGGTTATAATTTATAAAAAAAATTGAGACAACTTAAGTGGCTTTGTTGTCTTTATAATAAACACCCATAATTTGTAAAATAATTAACAATTTAACTACTCTTATTATATCGGTAATATATTTATAAGTTAGACATTAGTGGGGAAAAATGCGCCATTCTTAGATTGCTTAGGTCCTATTGTTACATCAATATTTGAAAACAACTCACCGTCTATACCGCGCTTATTTGGTCCTGGCAAATTCAATCCTGAAAATTCGCCTTTAAAGCCATTTATAAACTCAAACGCATAACAATAAGCTATCCACGGCTCAATCATTTCTTGTGAATAAGTGATTCGTCCGCTTGATACTGTTCGAGTGCCTTTACGCATATCGACAGCTTGCTCTGTGAGAGTTTTAACAGGTATACCGCATTCAACCGCTGCATCTAACACCACGGCCCATTCAGCCTGCGAGTAAGCAACTAAACCATGCTCCCACAAATTTACCTTAGCACCTGAGACTTTCACCCATTCAAAGAAACCAATTAGCTTTTGCCTACGCACCGCTTCGCTGTCTGTTCCAGGCGCGATATACCCTATAGGCCATGAACTCATATTAAGCGGGTCAATATCATCTGGGTAATATTTTTCCTGCCCCGATACTGGCAATGTAGCCCTTGCTATAGCAACACCATAACCCTCAATTGTTTCTTGAAGTGCATTAGTCTGTTCTCCACCCGGGTAAACCATGCTAGTTGGCATATACCCTGTATTTGCGAATATAGTATTCTTATTTTCAGTAATTTGTTTAGTAAAGAATAAATTAGAGTTATAAGCAATATCTACTGCTGAGGTCTTAATATCTGGTTTATTTTGAGTACCAAACATGTCTGTACTTGGCTCGCCCGCATATTTAACCGCAGTAGCGCCCAAATTGACACCAGAACGAACTGTGTCTTGATCGAACGTTTCTGCACTATAATCGGCTTGTGTATTAAAAAAAGCAACCAAATCAATAACACTGTCATAGTCTGATAGAGTCACATTCAAGTCTTGAGCTGCATCAACCGTTGTTGTTAATGAGTCACCATCTATATCAAGGCTTGCTGCTAATCCTAGACCTGTGTATATAACACGAAAAGCAAACTGATTACCCATATTGGCTGAGTGCGTGGTATGTATGTATAAGTCATGCCCCTGTTCTTTTGCTGCTTTTGCGGCTACCCACTTAGCCGCATCCATATCTCTATTATGCCAGTCAATAGCCCATCCACACTTTAAGCCTCTTGCATTACATTCACTTGTTAACGCATAAAAAGCCGTTTCATTTTTTGAATCATCGATATTGAAACTTACAGAGCCTTCCATAAACGCATTTCTTAAAATAGGCTGATCGAGAGTTACATTTGAATTAACTGTTTGAAAAGTAGTATTAGCAAATCTAGGAGAAGGAGCAACAAAACAATTATTTAGATTTACTGTCCCTGTACCTGTTAGCTTATTAAATGGGTTAATATTATGCTGAGGTGCAGCACCGCCAATAGATAAACAATTATTGAATGTCGCAGTACCAGCCCATGCCGCTTCACCATAAGCATGATAACCGTATGATCTGCCCTGCAAAGAATGATTTACATTTATAATATGAGGGCCCGCAACAAGATATAAATCTCTATTTACTTTATTTGTGAAAAGATTATTAATTGTTAATGTACATAACGCGCTACCGTCAGCATAAACGCCGTGTCTAATATTATTTAGAATTAAAACATTGAATTCATGCTCTGGGTCGTCATATATTCCAGAATCAAAAACTCGAATAGCATCAGCAAGCGGACAATCAGTTACAACTATAGGCAATTCTTTTGCTTGAAATCTTCCAGGTGTACCCCACATCATTTGCTTATTGTTTGATGTAAAGTTTTGAATATAAAACATCGCATCAGTTGTACCTTTTTGAAATATCACCCAGCCTGCAAACTGCGCAGCAATACCGTGAACGTCACCCGCGCTAGTTCCATCATACTTAACAACGCCATAAACTTTAATATACCGTCTATAATTTACGCCACCTAACTGACCTGAAGCCGAGTAAGTGCCGGGCGCAATATGCAAAGTATCCCCACTGGCTAATGTTCCCGCCCCGCTTCCGCCTGACACAGTTTGATAGCCATTAGTAGAAACACCCAGTAAAGCCGTAAAATAAGGGCTTTCAGTTGTTCCCGTGTTGTCAGCACAGTTTAAATCTATATAAACGTCAACCATTACACTATCTGCCTATGATTGGCAGAAACAGCGAGAGTATCTGCAACAATCAGATAAAAATTGGCAAGTTCAGCCTTACCATCTATTACTGCTTTGCCTGGTAGAACTGTTGTGACAACTCCCGCAAGAAAATTTGTTACGCATTGATCTTCATCAACGCCCTGTGCAATATCCAGATGATTAACTCCGTCTAAATTTGTAACACTAACTCCGGTTGTATCAGCTTGAAATGGAATAGCATTAGCAGCCAGTGCTGTAGTGCCAAAAACATCTTTTCCACCATATGCTGTACCTTTGACCCTTTCAGCAACATGCACTGTTCCATCATTATTAGCTTTAAACCATCTTGGTTCGTACTCTTTGTCCCCAACTTTAAATAATCCAGATACTAATTTTGTCGGGTTGAAAATTGGAAAATCCATAATAAATCACCATTTAAAAAGCCCGGTGCTTTCAGCAACCGGGCTTGTTAACCTTGTTCGGTAAGTTTAAATTAATAAAAAAATTAAGACATGATAAGGGGCTTTATTGTCTAAGTGGTTTTAAACAAATAGGCACACTTACCCAGCGCTTACATTTACATAGTGCTACGCTAGTGACTTTGCCTGGTTTAACACACCTTGATTTAATGGCCTCACCATCATAAACCACGTGCCCGCATTCACATTTAACCTGTGCATAAGGTGTAGTTGCTGGCTGCATTACTTGTCACCTTCTTTTTTTGATCTGTCTAGCCACTCTTTTGCCTGGGTTATATGAATCTCGACCTCTTCAGTTTTATCAAGTGTTTTGAGCTCTTTAAGCCATTTTTCAATGTCTTCAGGTTTTGAATATGGGGTAACGGGTGGGTCTATCATTAAAAAATCAGTATTCATTATAATTTCTCAACAAATAAGGTTTCAACATCGGTGTAGATACTTTGCATTATATCATCACCTATATCATTTAGGGTTCTGCCTACTATTCCATTATTAAAAGTGGCTTCATAATCCATATGACCTAGACGCTCTACAACTACGTTTTGAACATGTGAATGTATCGTGTTTGCTTGTTCACGGGTAATGGCACCTGTGTTTATTCTTGACCATAGCGTGTCTGTTACGTCTTTATTTATATATGGCTCTATATTACTCATGGTTTGAAAATTACTGCTTACACGGGCGCTAAAAACAGAACCATCATGCCCGGCGGCGGTTATTACTGCAGAACCAGGGTGACTAGCCATTTTTAAATCAGGGTAAGAAAGTGAAGAGCTCGATGGGTGGTTGTGTATGAGCTCTATGCTTCTATCACCTCTTCGAATAAGTGATACTTCTTCTAAGGTAAAGCTTACATGGTTAACTGAGTGAGAGGTTTTTTTAATTAACTCTTTGCCGGTTGCCTGGTCAAATGCAACCAGGTGTTCATTGCCTGTGCTTAGGCCGTTATCTACTACATATTTAACAGCTTCATCTGTATGGGTTACTGTTGTGCTTACTGGGTTAACCAGTTTTAAATCTGCTGCAAATATACCTTTTTTCTCGTAACGTTTTTTTAATATTCGCCAGGGCGTGCTAATTTCATTTTCAACTAACAGGCCTCTATTTAAAGCAGCTACTTTTTGAGGCGCACCGAGCACGCCGCGCTGAATATTTAACGGCTGTTGTTTTAACCAGTCGATTCTATTAATTTTTTCTGCTTTATCATTTGCCGTTATTTCATCTTTAAAAACAATTTCAACATAACTTAATGTGTTGGGGTGAGCTGGCCACGGTGTGCGTTTTCGGCTCGGGTAAACACCGGCCCCTAAACCGTGTTTGTTTACACGGGCATGCATATTACAAATATCTGGCTCCGGGTGGCGTGGGCTGAGCAAATAACGCCAGCCGCCAAAATCTTCAGTGCCTTCACCTGACATCATGTAGGCCTCACCATGGGCCCTGTTTAACTCAGTGCGAAACACACGCATTGCATTATGTCTGGGTGAGCCTGTGCCCGTTAATAATGACCTTGATGCTATTCGGCCAACCGTGCCGGCATTTGCATTATCAATTTTATTTCTTAATGCAGCCGGCACAGGTGCTCCATTATTTAAAAGATTATTTGTGGCCTGACTAGCACTATGCCCCTGAATAATTGAGCTTTGAATGGCTCCGCCAACTACTTCACGAGCATGGTTATCTATGCGCCATAATCTATCTGATAATTGCAATCCATCTTTACCCATAAAGGAGTGGGTGAACTTAACGGCATCATCTGCCACGCGCACTAAGGTGCTGCCATCTACTGCGCCAGTATATGGCTGGGTACCTAACACAGCGGCTTGCTCTAAATTATTATTAAGCAGAGCATCACGGTTGTCAGTTATTTGCCCTAGAATATTATTAACCTGATTTTGAATGTCTTGTAAGTTATTTAGCCGCAAGTTGCCATCGATGCCGGCAAAAGACTCTATAGTGTTTCGTATATCTGCAGCTGCTGCTCTATAAATTTGTTCAAGATCATTTAATGCAGATCTGTCTAACCGGTTCATATTTGAACGTGCGCTGCTAGATGCACGACTTATGGCTGAGCTGGTTGTTGTTCTTGGGTTATTGGCTAGTGTTATTTTCATTAATTAAGCAACGCCCATATAAGCCAAACAATTAACGAAAAAATAATGGCTATTAAAAATCTTATGAGCCCTTCAAAATCACAATTAATATAACCACAATTAATATAACCACAATTATGTTTTTTATAATCATTAGCTATAAAAAATGAAATTATTGTTAACAGTAATGGGATTAACCAGTAACCAGCTGTTATCGTTATTTGCATATCTAACCTTTATTATTAATTGTTGTGCCGCTATCACCTTTACGCTCATTACCTGGTGTTACTTTTACCGTGGGCTTACTGTTTGGCCCATGGTCACTTTCTTCATCGTTTGGGTAAGGGTCATTACTGTTAGCTTCTATTTTTTTGGCTGCCAGCACATCATCAGTATTTAAGCCGGCTGCCTCCCACACTATTCTATTGCCCACATTTAACGCCTGCAGTTTTAGTGCATGGTCTGCACGTTGGTTTGGTGTGTCTGTTCTGCGCTCTGCAAATTTAACTTCATATTCAATGGCGTCTGGGTTAATGCCGTGCAGTAAAAGTTCAAGGCGAAACCCTAACTGGTAAGCAAAGGCATGCGTGTCTTGAAGTGCATCTATCTCTTCAAAGTAATCACGTTTTAAGTCTTCTAATATGTCTCTGCTTAAATCGCCAACATAACCAAATAAGCCTTTTGGTGCGGGTGAGCCTGCGAAGAATGTATCTAATAAATAATTAACGTCTGCTATCTGGTCAAGGTTTGCATCACCTTGCACAGCATCAACAGCACCTTTTTTATTCATATAATAGTTAGTGGTTATTTCTTTTTGATCGTTTTCAATTTGCTCTTTATAAAGCTGGAGTTCTTCTGTTGTTGCGCCTTCTAATGAATGGGCTGTTCTTAATGGTGCTCGTTCACGTCTGCGAATAACTAAATCTTCTTCAGTCATGCAGAGTTTTTTCCAGACGCTGCGAGTTGCATCTAAATAAGGTCGGCCCATTGCACCCATGTCATCATAATTATCTGGGCTAAGTCTAACCAGCGTTAATTGCCAGAGTGAAAACTTTGCTAATTCATTGCCGGTTGTTAAATCAAATTGTGTATATGCGTGATTTGGGTCTTTAAATACACCGTTTTCTGTAACGTTTGGCATGATGGTTTCACTGGGCATGCGCACACAATTAACAATGGTGTTGTTATCACCAACAACCCACTGCAGTGGTAGGTTGCCTTCCATCACTAAACCCTTAGCATCACTTTCAAGTTTTTCTTGTCTGTTTAAATTAAGGCGTTTAACAAACTGCTTCCATATTTTAATAATACGTTTGTTATCACCTTCAACTTTTAAACGTAATCCACCTTTAACCGCTGTGCGTGACATTTTGTTATGTATTTTTTTAACCCGACCGTCTGCTTTATCCATTAAGCGCAAATCTAAAATAGATTGATGAAGTTCGGGGTCTGTCCACATCATTCGATATAAATATTTAACACTATTTTCTAGTGTTGCGCGGCTACCACGCTCTGTTGTTACACCTGGTGTAAAGCCCTGGCTTTCATACATAGCCTGTTTGCCAGTGCGCCCTAAGTCACCTATGCCTAGTTTTATATATTTACTTTGAATGTCGTAAAGTTCCACGGGGTTAACCTCCTATAACTTGCTGCTGCCCAAGAAGCTGGGCGCGTGTACTTGTGCCTAAAACTATGGCGGTAGGAATAATATTGACGCCACGGGTTGTTAAACCCCATTGAGCTGCCATGTATGAGTCAAACAAATCATCACCTACTGATTTTTTTGCCATCTTGTAACTTGAATAAGATTTGCTGGTTTCTTCTGGCACGATGTTGAGCAACTGGCGCAATAAAAGACGATAGTCTTCTGTTTCTGGGTTATCTAAATCATTATCATCAATGTAAGGCAATGCTACTTGTGCATTGTGAAAGCTTGTTTTTACAGTGGTTGCCATTTGATGTTTTATCATGCCTTCAAACCGCATTGGGCTAAATGGCCATTCACCCCAGGTAGATGCTGTTGACTCACCATCACCAATGGTTAAACGATTTACAGTGGTTAAACCTAAGCGATATAAATCATCATTCAAGGTGGTCATCATGCCAATGCCAAACGCATCACCATTAGCTATATCTGGGTCAAAGTAACGCCAGAAACCCACTAGATCACGTTCAACAATTGTTTCATCTGTACCAGGTGGCCATGTTTTTGCAAAGACAGGCACGCTAAAATTGCCTAATTGTTCAAGCACGACAAATGCATATTTTGATGATGTTAAATTTTCACCGTGCCCAGAATGATCATAACCAAATGAAACTAAACCACGTTTTTTATAATGTTCACCTGGTAAAGGTGTGGCCAGTTCAAGGCCGGCTTGCAAACCAACTTGCAGAGCTCTACGTAGATAAATTTCCCATATTAAGTTTCGTGATGATGTGTTTACACAAAGCAGCTGGCGGGTAACTTCATCATCAGACAAACCTGCTTTTAAATCACTAATAGCACTTTCATTAATAATGCCCAGGTTAATGCCGTTCATTGCGTGCAGTATGGGTATAGGGAATCTATAATTTTCAAGGTCAACACAATCGGCATTTAGCCAGCCTTTATCTATCATTTCCTGCAAAACATTTCTAATGGCTTTGCCTTTATATGATGCAAGTGAATGATAACTGCCTGTTTCTATTAATTCAGTGAGTGTGTCTGCACCCTTAAATACACCTGTTATTCTTATTTGAGGGTCATTTTTACTTTCTTTACTGGCCCCTAATCGCCTGGTTGAAGCTAGCATTAATAAAAAACGAGAATACAAACGATCTTTTGGCATATCGTCAACTTCTTCTAAAGAAGCCACCGTTAAATCACCACCATCAACCTGGGCCATTATGCCAAAAGCAGACGCTTTGCTTCTGTTCATAAATTCATATTTAGTGTCACTGATTTGAGCACGGCCATTTTTAAACATCAAAAATGAGCTGAGTATTTCTGATCGCCTTATGGCATCCATGTGATAATTTAGGTTAGTAATAGACTGTGCTTCACGGGGAGCAACTATGCCTAGTTCCTGATCTGCATTACATGTGTTGTATTCAAGGTTATATAATTCTTTGCAAGCTGTTTTACCTGTACGCCGTGAGCTGAAATCTATGGTATTAGCGTGCGTATCCATTTCATTCATTTTTAGAATTTGCACAGAATCTAAATCAATATTATGTATATGCTTATGCCACATTGCGTGGTTGCCCTGGTAACGATTTATCTCACGCTCAGCAACATTTTGCAGTTGAACACGGCGTGCCGCTGTTACGCGCTCAGCCATCGACAATCACCGCATTTTCAACATCTTTTTCATCATAACTATTGCTAATCAATTTGAGTAAGTTGCTTTGCCCCTGCTCTATACTCTTCATATATTCATTAGCTGATTCTTTTTCCTTTTCGTCATTATCTAAATTACCTCTTAAAATATCCTGATCTTCTTGCACTTTAGGTGTCATACCCATATCAGAAAGTGTGAGGTTATTTTTAGCTATATAATCAATTAGACGCTTTAAAAGCGGGTGTTCTTCTAACTTATGAATTTGATGATGTTCACCTTTGTCATCTTTATATTTAGCCAAATGAAAACCACCATCTTTATCGTGGTACCACTCAACAGATTTAATTCGCGGCCCACCATCGGCGGCAATCGTCATAATCATTTCATCAATCATGGCTTGAATAGCTGCCTGGGTTCCAGAGCGCAAATTCATTAACATGCCCGGGTCTTTTGCATCAAAAGCCATCTGATGTTTCATGAACAGTTCAACACGCCTTAAGCATGCAGGTGGGTTATCGTCTGAACCTTCAGTGCATTCATGCCCACGATAATTACAAGCTTCACAAATAGCGTATTTACCAGGACGGGCGGGAAAATATGTTGCAGTTTGAGCATAAAGCCCATGCTTTAAAGCATTAAAGCGGGTCTGGTTTGTTTCTTCAGGTGTAGGGTGGCCTTCAAGATTCTTAGCAGAAGCTGCCTTACCTTCAGCAGTTCTCGGCCCTGTGGCCATGGCATGAGCCTTTAATAAACCAACCTCACGGCCATGCTGAATAGCATCATCACCACATTTTTCACATTTACAGAAATATTCAAACGGGTGCCACCAGCAATCAGGGGCCTCAACTGTTTCACCAGGCACAGCCTTAAAATCATGCCCACAAGAGTGGCACTTAAAATAAACTTCAATTAACGGTAATAAACGAGGCTTTCCCATATGCTGTATTTTGTTAAAAAAATACAGACATAATAAGGGGCGTTATGGTCTTAGGTTATTAAATGCACATCCATTAAACTAGTATAAGTAATTGTTTAAGCAGCTTTTTTATGAAATGTTGAAGGTAATCTGAATTTAACTGATAGTGTTCCCAGTAGGCCTTGCTCGGGGAGCCATACAACGTCACTGAGAACACCGGCACTAGTCCGGTCTATCAGGCTATTAGGGTTATAGTTAACCGTAATATAAGTATCCTTAAGAACGATGCTTTCAATGAATGTTCCCAAGAGGGCCCTTACCTTCTTGGGATTTTCCATAGTAATAATTAATTCTGTTAAAAACTTAGATACCTCTCTAATGGTTGATTTAGACGCTTTCTCTATTACCGGAGGTGTTTCAGCGTCTATTATTGCTATTTCCTGTTCAATTATCTTAGCTTTCTCGTTATTGTTTTTTAGCCTTTCTGATAAATCACCCAGATTTGGCGCATCTAACCCATGAAGTTCCAATAAATCATATAAGTTATTTTGTTTTTGTTTTAAAGATAACAGCCTGCTTTCTGCACTACTTAATCTTTTATTTTTCTCATATAACCATGTACCAGCAATATCAAATAGACTATTAATTATCTCTGTTAAGTTTTCTTCTGAAAATATCGTTTCACAAATTACCTGCAATAACCATTTATCCATTGCATCTGAGTTAATACGCCTTGGTTTATGTTTTTTATACTTAGCAGCCGCCGAGCAGTTATAGTAATAAAACCTTTTCAGTTTACCCTTAGCACTTTCAGTATGCATAGATGAACCACACTGACCGCAAGTTAAGAGCCCTGTGAATGTGTGCAGGCTTTTGGGGCTACCATTACTTTCTGGGTCTGTTTGTGAATCCATTATTTTTTGTACTGTGTCCCATGTAACTGAGTCAATAATGGGTTTATGACTATCAACAATAATCCATTCTTCTTTCGGTCTTATTTTTCTATTTGAATCACGTTTGCCAAATGTTGTTTTACCTATGACCAGTTTATTTCTTAAGAGACTTTGAACTGTTGAAACCTTCCAGGTTGAACCTCTGTATTTATAACCGTTTTCTGACAACCAAATACAAATAGATTTACCACCCATATTTTCATTCATTTTTAAATCGAATATTTTTCTTACTACATCGACCTCATCAGGATTATGAGCTAAGCGTTTTCTTTTAGGGTTTTCAACATCGTTAGCTGCTATGAATCCATAAGGCACCCGCCCTCCATTCCAGTAACCATCTTTAGCGTTTTTAATTAGTGAACGCCTTGTATCAGCACTTACCTGCCTACTATATAGCTCATCAAAAATTTCCATAACACCATCTAATAACCAGCCTCCTGTAGTGTCTGTATCAACTTCCATAGATACATACATTATTTTCACGTTAGCTGTTGCTAAACGTTTTTTATAAAACCCTGCATCAACTTTATTTCTGGCAAAGCGAGAACTTGACCAGGTAATTAAGTATGTTGGTGGTTCAATTTCACAAAATAACATCGCATCTTGAAATGCTGGGCGTTTATCAGAGCTACCTGAAATACCTTCATCAGAGTAAACCTTAATTATATTTGCACCTAAAGATTCAGCCTTCTTTCTGCACTGTTCAATCTGGCTAGATATGGGTAATTCTTCTTCTGCCTGTTTAGCTGAGCTAACACGGGCATATATTATTGCGGTTTTATCAGTCATCGTTTCATTTTACTTTTTAAACAAATACGATCTATGTGGCGAATACTTATGTCCTCACATAATTCTCTCTTTATGTGTTTTTTAATCTGATTGCTCCTATAACCTTCGTCGAAAAGCTTTAGTATTAATAGGTTTCGTTGATATCGCACATATTTTGATAAAGTAGGTACATATAAGCATTTGGAGTTATTTTCTTCTCCAAATTTCATCCATAAAACCATAAAAGACTCATAACCAACAATTTCAGCAAACTGTATCCACTCCTCACCTACATACATATCGTGTAGCGCCTTAATTCTCGGGTCACTTTTACGAGTCGACGCCAAAAAATCAAAATCAGAAATATTGCATATATCTAGGTACCCACCTACCTCAAAAGAGGGTTGACTTTGCTTATGCCTACCCCCCACCCCTAGCTGATCTGTCTTACTAGAAGGTTTAACCAGGTGCACTTCTTTATTTGAACTGCGCTTATCATCATCATTCATGGCTGTAACCCTTTGATTGTTGGTTAATGGAAGCTATTGAACTGCGCCTTATGTAATAACACGCAGTTGAAAGTTCTATGGAGGTTGCAACAGTTAGGCCGTTATAAAGGAAAGTTTCAGGGAGGTGCGCACCCATCCTGCGAGGGCAGAGAAACAGGCCTATAAGAATACTAGTAACCCCATGGTATATAAGTTCTAAGCGGCTACTGTGCCTTAATAAGTGCATTATTTATTATTCTCAATAATTTTAGCTATGTCTGTCATAGGTGTTTTTATTTTTCTCAAGGGGCTTGCAACATCAACTACTCTGGCCAGCTTTCTTGTAGCTAACTTTGTATATATCTCTGTAGTTTTAGGGTCTGCATGACCTAGTAATGTTTGGCGCTGTAGTAAGTCAATATCTGACTCTGCCATTTCAGTACCAAAGAGGTGGCGCATTGCATGTGAATGTAACTGATTAGTAGGTAGGCCCTGCTGTTCGCCATACAAATGAATCATGTCATTAATAGAACGTGCAGATAAACGCCTAAGCTCTCCACGATAATCATATTCTGGTATTGACCTATTTCTTAATGAAATGAATAACACCTTATCGCTATTACTTAATGTTCTATCAATATGTTTTAAGTTCGGGTGACCGAGGTAAGCTCTAATAAACAACCTGGCTTCTGTTGTCATTGGTAACAACCTATCTTTATCACCCTTCTCTGTTAACTTAAGTGTTAATCTTTCTGTTCCATCATCGTCCTCTGTCCAAAGTAAATGGCTTTCATTTAGTTTACGTAAACCTGAAACTCTTAACCCACCCCCTATTAATAAAGCTAAAATAGCTGCATCACGCACACCCTTTAAAGTATTTAAGTCTGGTCCCATCAATAACTTTTCAGCGGTTTGAAGGCTTGCAGCAGTTGGCAACTTATTACCAACAGAGGGATAATTTATAGCTTCAGATGGGTTATTAGATATTTTTTCTTCACGATATAACCAGGTATAAAAACCTCGTATAGCGGCAACCATCGGTTTACGGCTTTTAGGTGACATACCGCTTTTGTGTGCATCGATACCTACGAAAGATTCTAATTCACCTCTCTCAGCACTAATTAATTCACTAGGTAAATAATCATTTAAACGAACCAAATAAAGGCGATACTTAATACACGTATTAACGGACCTTCCCTTATTAAATTCTAACCACTGCAAAAACTGTTCAATTAATTCCATGAATTACTCCAAAAAAATAAGGTAGGGGCAGATTTACCCGCGTATTGGCGTATTAGGCTAAATTCACACCTAACCATTTGTTTTTTATAAGAAAAAAATGCGCGAGTTAATGCGCGTGTTATTGCTAATGACAGTAAAAACCCGCGTAGGTTAGTACATGTTAATATTCTTAACCCGCGCATATAAAACAGCTGGATATCTCTATTTATCAGCCCTTTATTTCTTTCTTTTTCAATAAGATAAGATAAATATATATATAAAGAGACAAAAAACAGAAAAGGCGCACAAAACAAGCTAACCCGCGCATAAACAAGCGTAACTGGCGTATAAAACAAGCTAACACGCCACAAAATAACCCCATCAATCAATAACATAGAGTAATAAGTCAGTAATTCCGCCAAAAAAACGAGCCATACCCGACACCTTATAGGGAGGTTTTTAAGAGAAAAAAAACTGACGAAGTTTTTTTTATTAAAATGGCGCAGCCAAATTCGTGGGGGGGTGTGGGGGGGGTGTTTACATATAAGCATCGCTACTCCCTTTATTTCTCTGCAAAATCATCAGGTGTTTCAGGGCGGCTCACGTGCAGGCCGTAACCTTCAAGCGCATCAATAGAGAGGGCCATCATGTGGCTTTCTCTTTTCTTGGCAATGGTGGTATCTACACGGTCTTTATAAATTACTTCAGCCTGGTTAAGTTGCCGCTTTAACACTCGGTCAGACTTAACAGGCAAACCATTGTAGGTCTCTTTAAGGCTAGGGCTGTGTTTGAAATGCTGCATGATATGAGTGCAACGAATCAGCAAACATTCAACTGGCTCGCCCTCATTGCGCATCACTACGAACTTATAAGGGTAATTAAACATATGGGAGGATATTTGACTAAAGAGCGTTTCTATAATCCAAACCCATGGCTGTCTATCACCACTGGTCTCAGCTATATGCACATTCATTTCAGCTAATAAATCTGCCTCAAAATTACCTGTTTCTTTTGGTATATCAGCAAATGCACATAACAGACGCCAATTGGTTAACATGGCCGCGTAGTTATTGATCATACGGCTGGCACCCTCATCTTTACCATCTGTTCTGCAATGAAAGTCACAATGATCAACAGCCCGTTTATGCAACTCTAAAACACTGGTCCTGGATTGCTCAGATAAAAATTTAATCCATTCCAGAACCGGGAAACGGGGCAGGTCTTCAGGTAATAAATCACCTTTACGCTGGCTTAAATTAACCCGCACCACTTTGCCTGTAACGCCTTTTACGGGCACATCTTCACCAGCAAGCAACACGGGGGCAGAAATTAAATACTCTGTCATATCAGTGCCCCTGAAAGTTACCGTATAACCATAAGATTCCTGCAGAAGAGAAACCGCTTTATCAATTATTTGTTGAGAACGTGCTGACATTTCTTCCCAGCCAACTGGGTGGCTGGTACCACTAATAGATGTGAGTAACCTGTATTCAGTTTGTAATGACTGGCCAGAAAACATCGTTATTGCAACCGTTCTTGCTAGTCGTTGAGTTAAAACAGACTTACCACTACCTTTATCAGCCTGCATAATTAAGTGCGGCCAGAAGCCTAAAAATGCTTTTAAATGACCACCCAAACTCCAATTTAAAGTATGCAAAGCAGCATTTTTTTGAAATGTAGCCTGGTAAGCTTCAATCACTTTTCTGGCGTCACTTTTTGAACCTGAAGGGAATGATAAATTATGATATGGGCATTGCTTATTAGGGTCAGTGAAATAACAATCTGGCCCCTCGTTAACCGTAGGCTTGCCCTGCTTCCAGGCTAAACCAACAAAATTAATTGCTTCACGTGAGCCAATATGCGCAGCACGTTCTAAAATATTAATCATACGTAAAAATCCATTTTGCGCATAAACAGGGCCAAATTTTCGCCACTGATCAACATTGTGTAAACGCTCATCTTCAAGCACACGTCTAATTAATTTATTGCCGTGGCGTGGTGTCTGCACACTCACTGCAAACTGTGTTCTGGGTGATGTGTCCTCTTCACCTGTCATCGTAGCAACAGAGCTAGATACTGTTATACGTGAAAGCCCTGCCACCCTAAACCCGCATAAATCAGCAAACTCAGGCTTTTTATTACCATCATCATCTTCAGTCATTTTTGTAATGCAGGTGGTGAAATCTTCTTTAACTCTAAAACGCCAATACTGTGCAAAGTCATGAGGCGGCAACCATATGCGGCTAGGGCCCTGGTATTCTTCTGAAACATAAACACCAGGTATACAACCACCCTGCAGTTTAGATAAATGCGTTTTTAAACCTGACACACCTACATCCTTTAGAATGTCGTTTACATCGTTATATTCAAATTCATCCCAGGTTGTTTGATCGGTTAAATGACAAGCCACATTCATGGCTGTAAGGCGCGAATGTAAAACCCAAGATGCCTCTTGACCAGGATATTTTCCTTTGTCTGTGGCAGGGTCATTATCCAGGCAAATAACCACCTTCTTACCCATTAAAAAACGTAAATCTAAATTATCAGTGTTACCTGTGCCTCTTAATGCAAAAGCGGCCGTACCTGGTATTTCACAGCTATCAACTGATAATGCATTAATCGAACTTTCTACAATAAAAACAACCTTAGCGTTTTTAAGTTTCTGAATATCATTTGTCCATAAATAGCCGTTTTTCTCTCCCTGAATCTGTGTTTTAACACCACCATTTAATTCTGGTTCCAGATAGCGCATATCTACAGCAACAATACGCGATAAGTTTAAACACTTAACAATAAAAGCAACTGCAGGGCCCCCATAACCAAACTCACCGGCTGCAGCGGTTTTACCCGTATACGTATTAAAACCTAACATGCCTTTTTTAATGCCGTGTTTAATGACTTTCTGAGTAATGCCACGGCTCGTTAAATATTCAATTATTTTTTCTTCGTTGCCTTTGCACTTGTCTGCAATATATTCAACTGTTGATTTTTGTTGCTGCTTTTTAGGGTTTGGTTTGTCTTTTTCAATGCCATAAAGATCATGCAAAATATTCACCGCCTCAGCGGCTTCAACGTTTTCTACATACATAACCAGGTCAATACATGAGCCACCTGAATCAGGGTCACTAAAGTCCTTCCATCTGTTACGCTTATTATCTATTGAAAGGCTGGGTGATTTATCTGCATGGTGTGGGCTAAAGTAATTTGCATTTTTACCTTTTCCCTGTTGAATGCCTAATCTTGCTGCTAATTCGTGTAAGTCTATTTGGTCTTTTAATTGTTGTATTGTTGCCATTTGTTAGCCCAGTTAATAATTTAATGTCAATTTTAAATGTGGTTTTCGATATAGTGATTTTTTTATGTCGAATAGTAATACTATTAACTTCACTCTCCGTTGTTATATGTTGAGGTCTTTAACTTACGTTCTTCATTTGAGTAAAAAGAAGCAAATTCACTAGATGGTCTAGGATGAACATCTAAGTATTTATCAGATCAGCAGGCCCACCAACAGGCTAGGCATGTTTTACCGTTCCTTACGCCATTACGTATCACCATATTCTGAAATATCGGTCATTGTTCCGCCCTTTATATCTTCATCTTCATCTGGTATAAAGCAAAGAATTTTGTCTCTCCGCCACACATACAACCCAAGCCCTCTTGACCCGAATCCGTAATCTGTCTTTATGGATTTCAAGCATCTGCCCTCCAGCACAGCGGATATGTACCCCTTGACGAACTCTTTACTTTTCGATTTACTCATCAGAAAGATCATTTAGTTGCTTATCAGTCATATCCACACGACGAAACTTTATCTCTATTTCTTCATCGGGTTCAAGATTGTCCACGGCTGAACATATATTTTCTATTTTGTCAGGAGCCGGTATCCATGCACTTAAAGCATCCTCGTAGTAGAACAAGTATGAGTGCTTTTCTGTTTCATACTTTTCGCATTTAACATGGTGATGCTTGCCCCAGCTATCGTCACCATAACCGCACATATTTATACATTTGCAAGCCATCTATCTCTCCTTATATTCACTACAGCTAAAACCATCATCAACCTTTTTACTTAACTGGTTTAATGTACAGTGAGAGTTAAGCTTGTTTCTGTAGCCGCAGGTTTTGCAGGTTTTAACTGGTAACATAAAGTAATCACGAATAGCTTGTTTAATAACCCATAACTTGGCTTGCCACTTAAACCTAAATGAACCGTCATGGCCCCATGCGCTATGTCTTTTCATATCTCCGCCCCGTACCAGTAAATAAACTCAATACCACCACTCTCAGCGGTTCTTGATTTGCGTGTTAAATACCCAGACTTTGATAATTTAGTAAGCCTCGATGAGGCGCTTTGTACACTAATACATAAATCATCAGCTAATTGAGCTGCTGTAATTATTCCAGATTGCTTTATGTTCTGAATAATAACTATTTGTGAATCACACAAAAGCAAATCTCTTACCTCGTCACTGCGGCCTTCTAAAACAAGTTTCCTTATTGCTTTTTTATTTAACATACCTCACCCCTCAATACCAAAAATAATTGCAATATACATAGCAACTCCAAGTATCACCCCGTTTATCACATTGAGTAATATAGGGAACCAGTAATTAGGCTTAGTTGCCATCCTTTCAATAATATCAGGCACGATTTTTGATAAGATTCTTTCTATGTCTGCGCTGTGTTTGTCGTACGCTTTTACAGTTTTATTGTAAGCAGCTTGATTTTGAGAATTGACCTCAGCTACAACACTGGCTTTAAATTCCTTCGCTTCTTCATCTGTCATGTTATTCATTAGTCATTCTCCAGCTCCAGGCCAAGGTCACAACTAACCAGCCCCATAACTAAGGGTGCAATCTCTTTGTCTTCATTGAGAATATCGTTAATTCGCTCGATCTGGTTATTAATACGGTCCTGCTCTTTCTGGGTAATGTCACTCATAGCGCCTTTCAGCATTAATTGCATGGCCAGTAGTTGGGCTTTTTCACTCATACCGCTTTATTCCCAAAATGATTTTCAATGCGCTTTAGTGCATGGCTAATACCAGCACGGCTAATTGACATATCAGGAACATAAAGCATAACAATGGCACGCTCGGCATCTTTATGATTATCGTAATTTGCTGATGTTATCTGATTAAACACCATATCAGAGTCTTTCATCTGGTCTTCGTATGTTTCGCTCATTTATCTCTCCTGCTGGTTTATTGACTAATTTTTTAATTACTTCACTCATTTTTTTTAATTACTTCACTCATTACCTTGGATTCCTTTAATAGATTCAAGTAAAGCGGCTATTTTGGCACTCAGTTCTTCATCTGATAGCTTAGAAAGTGGTCTTTCTTCACTTCCAGCCAATTCAAGCTTATCGCCATACTTACGATTGTTTAGTTTAGATGAGGTCCATTTGCGGGTGTCTATGCGTAATCTGGACCGGTTAATTGCTTCCTGGTTAACAACTTCATATGTCTCACCGTCCTTGCCTATTTTTTCCATATAATCATTGGTGCCATCATCTGCAATCTCGTGCATCTCATCGACAACATAATCAGCCTGTAATCGCTTCGCGCGTGCGTACATATCTAAAAGGGGTTTGTCGCCACCGCTCTGGTCCTCCCGATTGAACCAACCAAACACGCTTGCTTGGCTGGGATACTCATCATTGTGCCGGCATATGTAATTCAATCCATAGCTGGTTTTGATTAGGTCATTGCAGATCGCTTCCATGACTTCAAGCTTATCCCATTCACCGTGATTAATATGGTACTTTGGGATGGGTCCCAATTTCTTTAGTTTTGCCTTAGCTCTGTTTTTTTTGGCTAGTTCTTTTTTTGATTCTTCGGTAACTTTGGTTGTTTGTTTCTTCTTGGGGGATTGTTTAACAGCTGCTTTTTTTTTGGGTGATGCTTTCTGCTTTTTGATAGCTTGCTGTGTGGGCTTTTTGGCTGGTTTTTTTTGCGGCTTCTTTTTAGGCTTGATTGGCTTCTCACCCTTACCCATTGCAACCATATCTTTAGTTGATGTTTTTGGGTCTATCTCTACCCATTCGTTTGGCGCTGGCACATCATCATAAATTACCTGTCTAGTTCCATCCAGGGCGAATGGTGTTACTACTTTATTTTCTTCCAGTGTAGTCATTAAACGGGCTGCACGATTATACCCCACTTTAAGCTCACGCTGTAGAAATGATATCGTTGCTTTGTCATACCCTCGAACAGCATCAACTGCGTCTTGGTATAGCTCGTCTTGATCTGGCGTCATTGCTACTTCTCTTTTAGCTTTATTGCGTGAATTAAGTAACTAATCATTTGTTTGTAGTCCGGTTCATTTCAAACTTATTGAGTCGCTTGGCTGTATTTATATCTTCTTGAGTATATTCATGCTCACCGCACCAGCGAACAAACTCTTTCCATATTGGCCTGGCTTTCGCATTGTTCATACAGTCTGGTGTATCGTCATAATACTTTTGTAAACGATCATGTAGATCAATCGCTCGCTGGTCTGGTGCGAACTCACCTAACATCTGCTTTTTATATTCTTCACTATCCCTCGAACACATACAGCTCTCATATTCTTCTTGTATATGGCTTGGAACATCACACCAGAGTATCTTATGTGGTTTAATAACGGCAATCTTCTCGCCTTCTTTTTTGGGTATGTTCGCAACAAACGGCACCGGACTGCGAAACTTAACCATAACAGGGTTCTTTTCCCTGCCGAAAAATGGCTGGTTTTTGATATCACACACTACCTGCCAATTAGGCCGTTTTATATACTCTTCCGCTATTTTTAACCAATCCTCTAAAGCTTTATTAATTGCATCGGTCATGACTTCACTTCCTTCATTGGCACGAACTGACTGTATTTGTATTTAGCGCACCTCGGGCAATCTGGGTCTCCTGGGGTATGCACGATACCAACCTGCGATACCTCCCAGCCACAATACGGGCATACTCTGGACCTTACTTTAGGTTTGATATGCGCTATTTTAGTCATCGTCGCCACGCAAAAACATATCGCTGTTTCGTAAAGGCTCTATCTCAACCACCTTAGTATGCGGGGAGATATCAGCATCCTCTATCGTTTCTTCTTCGATATCTATCTCGTGTTCCTGTTCTGAATAAACTGGTATGCGTGTGTTATTCATTAGTTTTCTCCCGTGATTTCAGCATATCATCGGCTATTTTATATGCTTGGCTTGTGACTGTTGAAAATGAAAATGATTTATTAGCAGACAATAATCCATTCATTGCAGCCATTGCGAACCGATCTCTTAATGATGGCTGATTCGCCTCGATGCTTTCTAAAGCTGCGATTATCTCATTATGCTTTTTATCATCATCCCAACTCATATGTGCTTACCCGCTAAATGGTCCATTTCATGCTGAATGATACGTGCTGTCATTCCCGTGTATCGAATTTCAAGCGGGTCCTTCTTGCGTAGTGCAGAAAATCTTACCGTGATCTTCTTAAACCGGGTCATTTTGCGCTTGATCTTTGGAAAAGATAAACAGCCTTCACCCTTTTTCATGATCTCAGGGCTTTCCCATACCACTTCAGGGTTAATCATTGCCTGCCAGTTGCCACAATGCCACATGACAAACACGTTATACGGGTAACCGATCTGATTAGCTGATAGACCAAGGCAACCTATTGGGCATGTTTGCCAGTATCTAGCTGTATCAATCAAGTCAGTGATTATTTTCCCTGCGAGCTCCATGTCATCAATAGGCTGGCAGGGCTCTTCCAAAGTTTTTGGGTCAGTCACTATGATACTAATCACGACTAAGCCCCATGCTATTGTCTTCGTAGCTTTCTGCTTCGATATCAATAACCGGGCGCTCAATGCGGGCCACTTCCTCACCGCTTTTGTATACCGTGGTTTGAATGTGGGAGTAGAAACCATCTTGATTTGATTTAATCATGGTGTTTTCAATGCTAATTAAGTTATCACATAGGATTTGATCTGCATGGCCCATTGGAACACGTGCAGCTTCTTTAGCTGCAGCCCATTGCTCGTCGGTATGCTTGCCATCTACCATCTCGCCTAATGCTTTTTCGTAATCAATAGCGGCTTGGGTAGATAGATCATTGAATTTATCGAGCTCATCTTGTGGTAAGCCTGCCAGTAATAACAGTGCTTTCAACATTTTGATATTGTCGATTTCTTGGAGAGATTGTGCTGATTCTGGCGAATAATCGCTTTTTAGTATTATCATTATCTTTTCCTTGCCGCCTTTAGAAAGGGGGCATAGTTTAAAATTAGGATGCGCCATTTACGCTGGCACCTATTCGAGTAATCACCGATTACAGCGCTATGACACGCTGGCAAGGAGAACCAATAAAGGCCACCGGCTTACTTGTGGGTGTTATCTACACCGCCCACTGGTAGTTGCACATTGGCGTGCTTGACTCTTATCGGTGCTTTATTGCCATCCTCATCAATAAAACAACCTACTTCATGCTCAACTAACTCAACGCCATCAAGATAACTATCTGTTGGTGTAAATACCATTCCATCAACACCAAGATCATTACCATCGATATCACACCCAAACTTGCCATTCTCAACATCGATGACGTGTACCTCTGCTGTAATCATAGCTGTTCTATGTCTGATTTGCTTTTGAGTAATTAAGCGATCAATTTGTTTTCGCATTTTAAATCGTTTGGCAGGGCTGGCTTTTTTGTTCTTTTCCAGCTGGGCTTTCATGTCTGCGAATTGCTTGCGGGTGATAATCCTTACACCGTCTGGGTGCTGGACCTCAATAGATTCATTCCCTTCATCGAAAAGACGCTGCATCATTGAATGCAGGTCTTCATCGCTGGAATGATAAACGTTATCTTCTGTAGACTCGTCCATTAGTCAATTACAGTATTGGGTACAGGGTCAACCGTTGCGGCATAATCGGTATCGGTTATACCAACATCTGCATCTAGTTTTGCTGTAAGAGCAACAAGAGCTGCTCGATGTGCATCTAAATCAGCCTGGAGAGCTTTAAACCCACGGTTTAATTCGGTTTGTTCTTGTACTGCGAAAAACTTGAAATGCTGTTTAATTGAAAATGACATAATAATCTACCTTTATCGGTGAGCCACTGGCTCTAATTTTGGGTTAAATGGTTTCCAGCCTGCGCTGGTATATAAATTACCGTCTACTAAATATTGACTATCACACACCTTACACTTGGCTTGTTCGCCAATTATACGATGCTGGCTCTCTTCAAAATCAATAATATTGATTGCTAAAATATCGCCTGGACGATGGTCTTTATTTAAAACCCCAATAAGGTGCCGTTTACGCGGGCACTTGATCTGGGTTCCTTTTGGTAAAATATCAGCCATGCGTAATAATACCCTATGTGGCGGCAGTGTCAAAGACACACGTTATCATTTTCAAGCAACCATGATTCAAAAGGGATAGCATCTTTTAAGCTACTGTACACACGATCTTCTACCTCGTCACAGCTATGTGCTACCCAGATGCCCTTGCGCCATACAATTTCAAGCTCTTCGCCTATGAAGAAACGAAGTCTACCGGCTGGGTCATCCTCTACAGCGTAACCCTCACCTATCGCTGGCATAACCCAAGCTCTAGTATCATCAGCAGCATTCATGGTTGATCTAGCTTCACGCATATCATCAAACTTATTGCCCATTATACACTCCTTATTTTCTTTACAAAACTCTATGTTCCCGGTCAGAAAGGAATATCATCATCAAAACTATCATCTATTGGCGCTGTTGGTGATGGCTCATTGGCTGGCTGTGGCTGGCTCTGCTGTTGTCCTGCTGGGTGAGATGGACCACCAGCGGCACGCCCACCAAGCATTTGCATTTCATTAGCAATGATCTTGGTGGTGTAACGATCATTACCCTGTTTATCCTGCCATTTCTCAGTACGCAAACTTCCTTCAATATACACCTGAGCGCCTTTTGTAAGGTATTCCCCCGCAATTTCACCCAAACGATTAAAGAAAGTGATGTTATGCCACTCTGTACGCTCCTGCTTTTCGCCAGTTTTCTTATCTTTCCAACTTTCATTAGTTGCAAGACTAACAGATGTAACCGCACCACCTGATGGCATGTAACGTGTTTCCGGGTCCTTTCCACAAGTACCCACTAAAATTACTTTATTTATTCCGCGTGCCATTATTATTTACTGCCTTTTGTTTGCTTCATGTTATCGCGCTTAATCGATACATCTTTCGGTGCATCAATACCTATACTTACCTGCCCTGGACGAAGGTCTATCACTGTTACCGTGATATCTTTACCAATATTAAAGGATTGTCCGGGCTTTCTTGTTATCACTAACATTCATCTTTCCTCAAATTAGAACCCAGCGGCATCAACCCATTGATTGCTGGGGCGGTTTAAATAAACCTGCTGAAATTAGTTACTCAGTATCCTGAGTGTTTTCATTAATTGTTGTAACAATATCAGATACAGCCACTATCGCATCACGTAATAAAGCCAATAACTGAGGGTCTGTGATGTTTGGTAATGGGACCTCAGTTAATGCAAGAGCAAATCCACGCAGTTGAATGTCTTCAGGTAAACGGGCTTTTAATTCATCAGCTCGCTTTGCCTGATCTAGCTCCAATTGTTCCTGACGTTCACGCTCTGCCTTCTCTTCGTTCTGAGCATCAAGTGTTCCCTGCTGTTCAGCCATGGCTTTAAGCTTGCCTTTGGAGCCAACTATTGCCGCCTCTGCTTCTTCTGAAAGATCACCATAAACACTTGAATCAATGCCTTCCAGTTTTTCAATTGCAGCATTTATACTCGCTACTGGCTCACCAATTAAATCAACCGGTATCATCTGAATACGCTGAACACTGGCTTTCAGATCGTTTTCACGCTTCTGCTTATCGTTAGCCTCCTGCTGTGTTTTCAGTTCTAACTGGCTTTCTTCAAGCTGTTTAGCCTGAACCACTGCACTTTCAAGCTGGCTAATCGTTGTTTTAAGAACGCTATTGGCTGCTTCAACATGCTCATCGTAACCTTTCTCATCGATGATTATGTTGTTAGCCATATCTAAACGGGCCTGCAAAGTTTCAACGCTGGCACCCAGTAAGCCCTCTGTCATGGTCTGCATTGTGCCAATCTTGCTTTCAATCTCGGCTTCTCGGGCATCAATTCTATCTTGCTCTTCCTGCTTGCGTTTCGCTTCTGCATCATCAACCGCTTTGCGTGCCGCGTACCATAAAGCTTCAACGGCCTCGATACCTTCACGAAGCTTACGCGCCTGACCATTCACCTCTTTTAAGTGGGCATTGGCTGCTGCTGCTTGAATTACACGCTCTCTTTCAATACCAGTACGCAAAGGTACTGCTACTTTTTTAAAATCCAAAATAGCCTGATATCCTTCTGGTGTAGTGGCATCCGGTACCTTGGCGTATTTCTTTTTAAACTTCGTTAATGCGGCTTTAGATACGCCATATTTTACTGGAACCATTCCGGTTGCTTGTGTTGCTGGTACTGCTGTTGCTGTCTGTGCCATTTTATAGTTCCTCTAATATTTTAATAAATTTAATGTATTCGTCACGCTCACGAATAACTGTCTTTAGCTGTTTGCGTAATACCTTGTGAAAATCTTTATCTGGATACATGCGCAATTCAATGCCCGGCAAGTTAGGGTGATAAAACTTTAAATCCCACCACTTACGACCAGTAATCAACATGCAACCTTGTGGCTGCGCTACATATTCTATGGGTGCTGTGCCTGTGTTATAAACATGCTCGCACGCTTCAAGATGATGTTCTGCAATTTTGCATTTAATCTCTAAACCGCCCTTACCTTCTGGGTCTTCCTCGATTAAACCGTCTGGACTACATCCTTGAGTCATAATATTGTTAGTAATTAAACCAACGTGCTTTACTGCTACTTGGTGCCTCATTTCATAATCAGCACAAGCTTCGTCCTCTACCTCGCTCCCCCTTTTAGTAAACTTATTACCTGAAAACCCATCAACGCAAACGCCATACCATTTATCAGCTGCCAACCTTCTAGCGTATGGCAATAAACTGGATGACTCAGCACCTTTACTGGTTATCAGCTTACTGAATTCGCTGGCAGTAGGGATACCGGCACGTAATGTATGCCATGGCTCGGTACCCTGCTCTACGTCATGGATAATCATTATGCTTTTTTCTTAGCTTTGATTGATTTATCAAGTTGAGCAATGGTTAAATCGTAATGATCTGCTGCCAACAAACTAATACTACCCTTACAATATGGGAACTTTTTAGATATCCAGCCAGTAAAGATACTTGTATCAAGATCATTATCTTTTAGCTTTCCTTCAATTGCCTTAACCTGACTTTCATTAATAATCTTAATTTCAGCTGGCGGCCTGTTTCCTTTGCCTGAACTATTAGCATCATCATCAACATTGCCAATAATACTCGCTATACCTGTTACAGCTTCATAAGTTTCAAGCTTCAAGTAAGTACGTGCTGATTTACGCTCCTGTAGTGGGTTTTTAGAACCCTCTTTATCTGGATTGCCGCGCAGTGTTACCTTTTCTTCATGGCCCAGTGCGTGCGCCAGGATACAAGTAACAACAATATCATTTGCATCTTTGCCTTCTGGATAATCCCAGCGAGCGTTAAGGCCATACGGCCCCATAGATTCATTACAGGTATTAACTGTATTTCCAATAGATGAATAAGCAGAGCCATATTTAAGGTTAATTAAATCCTTATATATTTTTGGCGGGTCTTTCTTAAAGGCTGATAGAGCAACATGAAATGCTTTACGGGCCTCGTTTGCTTCGTATTCTTTTTGCAGTGCGAGCATATCTTTCATTTCTTCTACACTCATTCCCATTTCTTTTGCCTGCTGCATTTGCTGCATAGGTGATAGTGCTACAGGAAGTGCACCCTCGGGAACATGCTGCAATTCGTTTAATGGGATTACTTCTCCGCTCTCGTTTAGTGGAATATCTTTAGACATTGGTTTCTCCATTGCTATTTAATTTTCTGTATAATTTACGAATAACTCTTACCTGCATTCGAGTAAGAATTATTCTTTTACTAACCATGTCATCAACACTTGAAAGGAATTTCTTTTCCCAGCGTGATAATGAATCACAGTTTTTCATGCAGGAATCTATCTTATTAGAAATGTCCTGCTCGTTGTAATAATCAATTAATGGCATTAGAAGTGAACGCCAGCATTAATTAAATATGATGGTACGTTGTCTTCTACACCGTAGGCATCAAACGATAAAACAGCTTTGAATATCTGCACGCCAAAACCGATATGTGAAGTCATATGATCGCTATCGTTGTTATTTAATAGCTTATTGAATACCACCGGACCAGCTTCTATATAAAAAGCATCACCAGGACGTTTAGCAAAATTATATTTAGCATTAAATCCAAAACCTGCGTTTTTGCCAGCATCATTATTGATATGAACAAAGTAAGGATTGTAGCAAAATTTAAACCCTGCCTTACAGGCTCTAGTCTCAAGCTCAACTGTGATCGCATTGGTTTTACCTGCATTGTCTTCTTTATCTGAATGAGGCCATACACCGTACTTAATAATCATAGTTGGGTCGCCAAACGCAAAGTATGGCTTCTCAGCATGTACTGGTGCCGCCAATGTTAGAGATAATGCTAATAATAGTGTTTTCATATTTATATTCCTTTTGTGGTTTTATAATGTGATTGTTTCAGGTCCGGGAGCGAACCCATTGAATTCACCGTTACGAATCATTATTTCGCCAAGCTCTTGATCTGAGTCGAAATAAAACAGTCTACGGCCTAATAATATTGGGGTAAGTTCTTTGACTACGTTTTCAGCATCATTAGTAACGGTAGGAAATATATCCCATGGACCGATATCTTTAATAACTAAAAAGCTTTGGGTACTATTTTGAATTTCAAAGTTTGATTTTTGTGACATTTATTAAGTTCCTCTTAATTGTGTTCTGGTATGTATAATATAATTACATTTTACTTTTTGCAAGTTATTTTATATAATATTTATAACTACTATATAAGGCTATAAAACATGAGTACAAAATCAGCACTTGATAGAGTCAGTAAGATGATGACACTAAAGAAACTTGCGTCACATCTTGGTGTAACTCACCAGGCTATTGGCTACTGGAAGAAGCTAAACATGATGCCTGATACTGAGTATTGCGGAAAAACAAGCCATTCGGTAAAAATTGAAGCACTTACTAATGGTGTAATAAAGGTTGAGGATTTACTCGGTCATATCCCTACCTGCGTAACTATGGACCGTGAACGCATGGCAGAAAAAGCCAGTAAAAATTTAACTCATATGGGGGATAATTAAACGATTAAAAGAAAAAGGCGCTTGCAATGTTAATCACAAGCGCCTATTCTTCGTACATTAGCTCGGTACTGAAATACCTAGTTGAACAGTTTAACCGGAACGTATCCAACATTGCCTATGCGCAAATTGTAGTATGTCCAGACAAACAATTCAACTATATGTGGTATCAAGCTATCGTACTCCGAACGATATTAAGAGCTTTGTGGCTGCGCGGAAGAATAGCAAGTAAATGTAAATCCAGTTTAAGAGGCGCTGGTAAGACTGAACTTTAAACACCCGTTAACGGATACATTAAGGGGGCTATGCAGGCCAATCATTGGAATGATGAACTGTAGGGTGATAATTTTTACATTTACTACATAACCCCAGACTGAACTGGGAATATTTAACTAGGTATCCCTAATGCCTCTAAAATGACTGGTATGGGATAAAGGAAATGAAAATGTCTAAAGTAAATTTTTATGCAATTCGATCTGGCAGAGAGTGTAATGTTATTGTTGGCAGCTGGGATGAGTGCACTAAATTAGTAACTGGGTTTAAAGGCGCTGAATTTAAAGGCTTCGCTACTAAATCAAAAGCTGATAAATACATCAAACAATCTCCAGGCACTGCAAATGTCGATCTGGCTTTATTTCATGCAAGACTTAAAACAATGAAAAATAAAGACGATATCGCTTTTCTTGGTCAATACTTAGAACAGGAAACCGAAAAATTAAAGTCTTCAGTATCTAACCATAATCTATCTACTATCCTGAGACACGCTAATAATGTCGCGGCAACTGCTGTTCTTATTGGTGATCTAGCTAAAATGGTTAAGGCATGAGCCTCGAATCAATAGCTGGCTGCTTTGATTTTGTTAAGAAAACTGGCAAAAACCAGTATTCAGCTGCTTGCCCCTGCCCTCACCATACATTAGAGGACAATAAGCATTTAGCACTGACAGAAAGAGCCGATGGAGCTGTGGGCATTCATTGCTTTGCTGGCTGTTATACAGACGAGATTCTTAGCGAGGTAGGTCTTAAATTAAAGGATTTATTTCCAGCTGTAACTGAAGTAGATAAGCAACACTGGCGCGAAAAGCAGGCCCAGAAGCGAGCTGAAGAACATGAATATGCGCTGGGGTTTAATTTTTGGCTTGAATTATCTGTATTAAAACAGGCCCTTGAAGGACGTTTATGGGGTGAAGACAAACACCCTACTAATAAAACTGAATGCTGGGACCGTGAAAAGCAGGCAATGAGACTATTGCCTAAATACTTTAAGGAATATTACAAATGATTACATTAATTTTTAGCTGGATAGATGGAAAATACCTCCTTTGCTCTAATGGTGGCCGGTACATATTGTCTTTTATTTTAGATATTGTACTTATTATTAACCTTGCATCTATGTTAACAAGTGGCTGCTAATAGTGATTAGTCTATACGACGATCAGATGGACTTGGTGCAACAGATTCGCCAAGCCGTGCGTGAAGGCCATAAACATATCATGCTAATGGCTGCTACTGGCTTTGGAAAGACCAGAACCGCGGCTTATATCATTGAGCAAGCATTAGAAAAAGGCACTCCTGTATTGTTTGTCGCTGATTTAAAAACGCTGGTCGATCAATCTGCTATTGAATTTGGCGCACTGGGCTTAGATGGCTCGGTAATGATGGCAGAGGACGCACGATACGCACCATGGAAAAACTTTCATGTTTGTTCGGCTCAAACATTAATGAGGCGCAAGCCACCTGATGCTAACGTGGTCATAATCGATGAAGCACATACACATTACAAATATTTAACTGAACTAATGGATAAATGGAATAAAGTTATATTTATCGGTTTATCTGCTACGCCATTTACCCGCGGTCTGGGTAAACACTGGACCAAGTTAATTGTAGGTCCATCAATGGCAGACCTGATATCACGCGGTAGATTGAAGCAGCCTGTTTGCTGGGGTCCACCTACGATAGATACCAAGGGCCTGAGATTAAAAGGCAACGACTATGACCAGAAAGAACTGGCCAAGCGCGTGCGTACTGCCAAGATCACTGCTGATATCGTTGATACTTACATTAAACGTGGTGAAGGTCGTAAGTTTATTTGTTTCCCGGTTAATTGTGACCATTCAAAAGATTTAGCCAATGCATTCAACTTGGCCGGTATTCCGTGCAGACATATCGATGCACATACAAAAGATGAAGAACGTCAGGAAAGCTACGCAATGCTTAAAACTGGTGAATTAATGGGGCTTTTAAGTGTAGGTGTATTATCCAAGGGCTTTGATGAAACCAGTGTTAACTGTGCAATATTGGCTTATGCCACTAAATCACTAATGAGATACATACAAACTGGTGGACGTGCCGCACGAGCTCACGAAGGCCAGACCGATTACTTATTATTAGATCATGGTGGAAATGTTGATAGGTTCGGTTATCCAGATGACCCGTTGCCAAACTTCCTATGCGATGGCGAGAAAACAGAAGCAGCTCGCGCTAAGGAACGTGAAGAAGAAATGAAAGAAAACGATCTGATGGCGAAAAGATGCCCTGATTGTAATTTCATGGTTAAACCTAAAGTATTTACTTGTCCAGGGTGTGGCCATCTATTTGTAAAGAAAACAAAAATTGAAGTAGAACAACTGGAATTAGAGAAGCTGGCTAAGAAGGAAACGACAGCTGCAGGTAAACGCAATCGATTAACGCCACCTGATGTTAAGCAGGCATTCTTTAGTGCAGCAATCGCTCACCAAAAAAAGAAAGGCTATAAATCCAGCTGGGCAGCGTGTAACTATCGTGAGTATTTTGGTGTATGGCCTAACGCATTTAATGAAGTAACTGGTGGACCATGCCAAGAATTTACTAATTTTCAAACACATAAAAATATGAAGTGGGCATACGGAAAGGGTAAAAAGAAGTGAAAATATTACACCTAACTTTAAAAAAACATTGGTTTGATATGATATCTAGTGGTGAAAAGCGTGAAGAATACCGTGAAATAAAGCCGTACTGGGATAAACGACTAAATAAAGAATATGACGTAGTTAAGTTTAAAAACGGATATTCAAAAAACGCACCAGAATTAACAATAGAATTATTATCAATAAAAAAGGGGCTTGGTTCCACGAAGTTTGGAGCGCCTATGTTTGATAATGTTTATATATTAAAACTTGGAAAGGTTGTTTCTACCAATGAGTGATAGAAATATCGATAAAGAAAAGCGTGATAACCGTAAAAAATACCCGGTTACAACTGAAATAGTTGATTTATTTACTCGCGTATTTGGTCCGGTTCGCGTTAAAGGCACCACGGAGAAGACTAAGAAATGATTGTTTATTTATATAAAGATAAGAATGGTGCCCTATATTCACGTGATGAAGATAGCCGTGGGTATATAAAAAGACGTAAAGCAGGACAGGTTTTTAAATGCACCCTGGTTCAAGAACACAATTATGACTTTCATAAAAAGCTAATGGCCCTGTTTATGTGTGTACACAACAACTTACCAGACCCTGAGCCAGTTAAATTTATGGGAAAGATGATTACACCGAATCAAACATTCGATAACACCCGTAAGTATTTAACCGTGATGGCTGGCTATTATGACGTGAACGGCTATCCAAATGGCACCGTTCGAGTTGAAGCAAAATCATTGGCTTACGCCAAAATGACCGATGAAGAGAAAGAAAAACTGTATTCAGATGTAATAGACGCTGCTCTTAAAACACTACCTAAAGAGTGGTCTTCTGAAAAATTAAATCAGGTAGCTAATGAAATATTGAGGTTCGATTAATGAAAAGCAAACCAATCACATTAAAAACGCAAGTACAAACACTAACGGCAGCTTTAGAGCTGGCTGAATCACGCTTGAAAAAGGAAGCTTTACAGTTTGTAGAAGAAATACAGAAAAAATCACTAGAGAATCTAGAGCTTAGTGAGGAAAATAAAGCACTAAAGCAAGGTAAAGATTTTCAGCGTGCAATTATCGAACGATTGCGTGAAACCTGTACTTCGCGTCTTCATTTGTTAACGCCAGAAATACAGCTAGAACCAGATCATCGGTATAAGGCAATAACCTGGGATGAGAAACACACTGTAAATGATAATGGTAATAGTGATGAGCGTAAGCTACTGCAATACATGATTGGTATCCTGAGTGATAATGAAGGTCAGACTTCATACAGCGAGCGAGATGACTTTGCTGACGCAATACGCCACATGCATCATACAGGTCGTTAATGTCTAAACTAACAAAGGCAAGTAAGGGCAGGACCTGCATCAATTGTGGTGCAGATGATGCCTATGCTTGTCACTACAACGGCCCACGCCAGCACCAATACGGGAAAGGACGTGGAATTAAAGCACATGATATGGCCACTGCTGAACTATGCCATACGTGTGACCAAATGTTTACAGAAGGCAGTACCAGTCCAGCCTGGGCTAACAAGTGGGAAAGGTCTGAAGACTTTTTGCACTTAATCATGATGACCAACATCAGACGTTTTGATGATGGCATCTTAAAACCATAAGGAAAAAACTATGAGTAATCCAACTGATATAGGTCAATTCATCGCTGATTTGAACGGAGGTGTATTTGATGAATCGGTAAGTATGCTGCTATCTACAGTAGCTGCGGCTGTTGTCGATCATAAAAAGGTAGGCTCTGTACAGCTGAACTTCAGCATGAAGCCGGTAGGTGAAGGCAATCAAATAACCATCACGCATGAGGTGAAGTTTACCCAGCCAAAAGCACGTGGAAAAATCATTGAAAATGATACAACCGATACCATTATGTATGTGGGTATTGGTGGTAAAACAACTTTACTGCCAGAAACTCAGGCCCTACAAGGCCAGATGTTTATAGCAGATAAAAACAACTCAAATGAGCTAGTTAACGGAGGCGAAAAATAAGTTATGGCTGATTTAACAAAAGAGCTAATAAAACACCTTGAAGGTATTACTAAGTGCGGTGTAGAAGTGCAAGGCACCAATCATAAAAAGATATTTGTACCTGATGGGATAAATCTCACATCTATTGAAAAAATGAACAAATACCGTGATCGCTTTCGCGGGACTATGGGCACTATGTCAATTGATAGTTTTTCTGATTATGTGGCTAAATTTAGTGAAAAAACCGCACCACCTTCGTGCTTTGTGCGCTCTCAGGAGCCAGTAGCCAATGTAATATTTGATATCGGTGATATTGAAAACCCTGAGCATTGCGAGCATCAAGCTAAATTGTCTTTACGCCAAACTGCTGATTATGCTCGCGTGCTGAGTGTAAATAGTAATGAGCTAACTCAATACGGCATGGCAGCATTTATGGAAGACTATGCACACTGCCTTAAGGCCGTTGATGCAGAAGGTGAGCCAATGGATATACCAAAGGCCATACTTGCTGTTCGCAGAGTGACCATTGACGCTAATTCAAAGAGTGAGCATCAAGTGAACCAGCTGAGTACAACACGTTCGGCACTTGAGCAGATAACAGCAACCAGTAATGGTGAGCCGTTACCGGCCTGGGTGACTTTTACCTGTGCTCCATACTTAGGGCTTTCAGATCGTGAATTCCCTATGCGTTTGGCATTAGGTGAAAGCCGTGATAGCGCACCGCGCCTAACACTAACTATCGCTGATCTTGAAGGCATACAGGAAAAGATACAGGAAGAATTCAAAGACCTTGTATCTAGCAAAATGCCTGAAGACGTTAATACCTATATTGGCAATTTTGAAAGCTAAATGAAGTCACTGGAAGCTGACGAACAAGCCGCCCTATTTGAGTGGGCGGCTTACATTCCTGAATTAAGGTGGATGCACGCAAGCCTTAATGGTGTTTTCCTACATGGAAACAAAATACAGCGTGCCATTCAATGGGCCAAACAACTAAAGCAGGGCGCTAAAAAAGGTATCTGGGATATTTTCCTACCCTTACCAAGAGGGGATTACCACGGCCTGTATATTGAGATGAAAGCCAGCACAAAAAAGAATCATCTAACCGAAGACCAAAGCGAGTTTGGGGCATTTGCCATGAACCAAGGTTATTATTGTGCTGTCTGTTACGGCACCGAAGAGGCAATAAACACAATTAAGGAGTATCTAAAATTATGAGCAACTGGACCGATGAAGGTTTAATACGAGTGCAGGAAATCGCACGCAATAGTGGTAATGATTACAGTGAAAACTTTATGAGCTGGCTGGGTAAGAACCCGGATATCTGGCAGGGGTTCGTAAATAAAACATTAATAGCTAAAAGACATTCACATAAGGGCCGGTTCGGAGCTCGCGCAATATTGGAAATGTTACGCTGGGATACCATGATATCTGACACAGATAAGATGTTTAAAATAAACAATACTTACTGTGCTGATCTATCCAGGCTGGTTATGGCATGTACACCAGAATTAGAAGGCTACTTTGAAACGCGCAATAGCACTATTCGTGATGATAACTAATTTTCATTAGGGTCAATTGTACACGGCAGGGCGTTCACCCGATCTTGTAGCAAATGCAGTTGATCTATTGTGTCGTGGTACTCTTTTGCCCAGCTAAGACAGACTCTAAAGGCTTGGGGCTGGGTAAGGGCAGGCTTTCTCTTCTCTGCATCAGTGAGGCTGGCATACTGACCTTCGTCACCATCGGTGGAAGCGGTGTAGAGCAAGCCGTAAGCCCCGTAATTAACATCACACTGAGCATTGTCAGTAATATACTTAATAACTTCATTCTCAATTGTTTCATATACTGTCACCCGTTCTATTTTTTGTTCAAGTAATGCCAGGGCAAGCGAGCTGGTTGCTTTCTCGTATTCAACACGTTCAGCATCCAGTTTTATTTTAAGCTTGTCTATCTGCTCAATGTACTTAACGCGCTCACTAACCTTGCCAGCTTGGAAACCGCCACCAAATACACCGGCTAAGGCCCCTATAACTAGCGTTATTATGACAACATAGGCCCATGCTTTCATTGTAGGGTGCACGTCAATGTTACATCTGCAACGCTACCTATCATTATTGCAGAGAAATCACAAAAAACATTGGCGCCACAAACGAGCATATCTGAATCATAAGTGAGTGTAACCGGTTGAAGTAGCCAGAATGGAGCCTCGCTACCTGCAATCGTGGTTATGTCATATGATGCCAAGCATCCATCAGCTAAGGTAAATTCATAGTTATTTCCATTGGCAACGGGTGATACCGTTACCGGGCTTACTGGGTTTGCTTGATGTAAGTTTATTTGATTACCACCAGAACCTTCATAAATCTCTTTAGCAGTTGGTGGTAATGGGATTGAAAACATATCAGTTATGCCGCCACAACCAGCAAGGACAGTAAGTAGAAGCAATACGAGTATTTTTTTCATCTAGTTTATCTCTACGGGTGATGGATTGGGTTTTTATCTGGATGCTGTTTATGTCTTCCTATGCTTCTAGCTGCACACATCATCTCTTGCTTGCGTGACCAGTCTCTTGAGATGGCAATATAACTCGCATTTATTACACCAATTGTTAGCACGGCCTCAATAACGTCTATCTCCAAAGAAACAATAAAGAGTATGGTTATAAAGTTAATTATGGCCCCAACAGCCTGATATGCTGTAATGAGGTTTACAGTGTCTTTTCTCACGGTTTTCTCCTGATAAAAGTAGAAATCAATGCGCCAGCACCATCACGTGCAACGATTGAAACGATTGATAACGCCATAATCCCAGAAAAGAATCCAGCAGGGAAAGCAAATATCTGATATCCATAATGCACAGCTATTGAGTAAGTGAACCATCCAACTGGCAATGCAGCAAAGAAGAGCATTATAAATTGCTTTGATTTCGGTATCTCTGGGTCCACGTTTAACATTATTCTAAGTAAGCCACCTAAGCCAGCAAAGAATCCAGCCACCAAATCTTTATCACTTAATCCTGAGAAGTCCATCACACACTGCCTATTTGTTGTTTGAATTTTTGCCAGCGGAAACCTGCCCCCGGGTCAAGCTTTCTACCGGGAGACAAATCACTATGTCTATCTATGTTGATAATATTATATAAAGACTTTAAATGTTTAACCAGTTCTACGCCAGCCTGCCATTGCCCTGGCGTTACATAATCTGTTTTAATCGCCTTTAAAAATGAGCCATAGTTATGCTCACCCTCTACCAGAAACTCAATACCAATCGAATCAGTATTGAATCCACGAGCATGATATGCGCCCTCTTCTGGTCTGCGGCAAAGCATTACATCGCCACTTGGAAGTATCAGGTAATGAGCTGAAAGGCCATCTCTATCTAACATATCAACTGCCAGCATAGGCTTTGGGTCAATGATATATTCACCCATGGCATGTATTACAATGCGGTTAGGATTATTAACCTTATTACCTGCTGATAATGGTCTTTCAATTATATTCATATTACAAACCCTGCTGGTGGGCCCATGAATGAATCACCTATTTGAAATTGTATTGTGTCGCCGTACATAGCAGATGAGTCGGCAGGAGTAGCTACATCAAATAATGCAAAGAAATTTATAGAAAATATTTCATCTGTAGCAGAAGCGACTGATGTGTTAACTAAAAAATTCTGTTCAGAAATCAGACCGTCACGAGTGAATACATGTAAAGTAACTGTGTCCGCAACATGATCGGTCGTCATTTCAAAATACAGCCACTCATCATAGTGGTTGTGCATATCAAAAACTAACGTGTCTGTGTCAGTTGGCGGTACGCCTAGCGTGCCTGTTTCTGTCATCCACTCACCAGCGGCATCGTTATGCAAGGCGACCATTCTCTTTAATTGTGCTGGGTCTGTTTCCCACATATTAAACATTGGTCTAGTTGTTGGGTTGGCGCCATCCTCAGCATGTTCAATAATCATAACCTTCTGCTGATTACCAACACCATCATAGAATGCAGATGAAATTCTACAAGTCCAGCCAACAGAGTAGCTTCGTGGATTTGCCATCAAAGCCTTTACATTGGTGCCAAGTACATTAGCGCATTCAAACCATAAACCACAATTTAATTCAGCTGCTTGACTAGCCCTTAAAGTTGAGCGCATAAAGTAGTCAGTTCCACCGCTATAAGAGGCATCAGTTTCTAATGTTTCAATTGTTCCAAAATTAAATGGATTCCAAACAGCTGGGTCTGATGAAGCATTAGCTGTAACTACATGTAAAGGAGTTGCTCCGGCCGCAGGTGCAGGTGCAGGTGCAGATATTGGAGCGCGACCATCACTAGGCACGCCAAAGCCTATCGATTTATTTTGTAGTTTAACTGTCATATCGTGACCAGTATTGCCGCCACGAACTGGCATGAATTGCTTATGTAATAAAACTCTATTATCTTTATTTGATAGTACGGCCTCAATTCTTGGTGGAGCCTCAAAGCCCTTAACATCAATATAAAACCCATACCATGCGCCTGAAAAAATACCGGACTCCTCAGCAAACGCCAGTGTGCAATCAGCTATTGAGTCACCTGTAACACCCACTGAACCTGTCAGGCTTGAACCGTTCACAGTTGCAATATTAATGTGCATGAAGTTTTCAGCTAAGTTTGTTTTGCCGTTTGCCGCACTAACATAAGCCGGGTGATGGCAATCTAAAGCTTGAGCCAAGTGTAAATCACCGCCAACCATTAAAAATGAACCTTTAGTTCCATTAGTTTTAGGGTTATCCATTATTGAAGATGCAGTATTACCCTCTTCTGTGAATAGTCTGGCGAAGTTCGCTAGACAGTGATCGTATAATGGGTGCTGGGCTCCTGACGAACGCTCAGTTACAGAGTCAGTAAATGCGTTTGGTGGAACTGCACCAGTGCGATTAATTAAATAACGCATACTAAACTGAGTTGTTAATATAGTTATTGGCAAGTCTGCCGCATCAACAGCATTTAGATAGTCATCTATTTGAGCATCACCAAGCAACTGAGTGAACTGGGTTATTTGCGTAGAGTTGCCATAAGCTACGTTACTACCCCAAGTACGGGCCGCATTAGTTATGTAATCCAAAGAACCAAGGCAAATATCACCGAACGGAAAAACCGTATGCGCGGCACTTAAATCTGTTTTTGTAATCAGGTTTCCTATATCGGGTCGACATAATCCATGAAACGCATCAAAAGCAGCAGAGCCATTAGCAAAATGAACATCACTGGCTGGCTCAATATCCCAACCTTCATCATCACGGGAATCATGGTCACTGCGAGCGTTAGATATACGATTAATGTTTTTTCTGCATTTTGCTCGATGGTATTCTCTACCCCACAAAACTTGCCTTAAACTTCTGTTGGTTGTTCCAGTGCCTAACTCAGCAGCAGTGTACTCAGTCTGTTCAGGCCCCAACATGCCAATGGTAGCGCACCAAGATTTTAAATAATCGTCCAGTAGCCCAGTATTTTGTGGTTGACCAGAAGAGGCTAACCCTGATTGATTCGGGAAAGCATAAGTCAACCCATCATCTCTAACTATGATTCCATCAACGTATCCGTCATCATCAGTTACACACACACCAGATATTTCAATACCTGCCTCATACTGATGCCACATTTGTTCCCAATGACCAGATACTTCACTGGTAAAAACCTCGTTATTATCACAACTAACAAAATGCAAGCGATGGTTGGTGTATCTTGCTGGCGTATGGTAGTAGCTGCCTGCATCATAATTAACGCCCTGATCTACTGTCCACGGGTATCTAACGTTATTCGATAAGCCTGCAGCTGATAAATCAATCTTACCAGTCCAGACAATATTAGTACCCCTGGCTGTTAAAGTTAGACTTGCATCACTGGTTGAGTAGGTAACACCATTAATGAAAACTGAAACAGGGTTAGAAGCAGGGTCATAAATAGTAGCCACAAGCAACGACTCATATTCAGGAACACATGTAACTCTATTGGGAGGCAGGTATATCGACTCTGAGGCTTTTCCCATTACACCAAATCCTTCCAATGTGGCGGTAGCCCTTTATCTCGGTTCGCTGCCATCCACTGCATTCCTTGTGAGATGATTGTATCTGACGGAAGTCCATTAACGAACTCAAGCACATAGAGACTATGATATGTAATGGCAGCGTTTGCGCCTAAGCCAAATGACTGATTAATCTGCCAATCGGCTGCATTCCAAGTTCCAGTAATCACTCCAGCGTCTTTTTCAACTGCGGTAGTTCCATCTGCAAATACTGCGTATTTATCACCAAAATCTAGTGATGGAGATACCGCGACACCTATCGCACTTAGGTCTCCTGCTGTTGTTGCTGGAATAGTATTATAATTAGAGCCAATTACATTAGCGTCATAGTACGAATATGAACTGGCTGGTCTTACATTTATGGAGCCACCATCAGTTGTCGCTCCACCAAAAAGTGTTCCTCCTGTCGCAGCTGTTATATCTGCATTTACGAGGCATAAAAAATCGCTGTTAGATAACGCCAATGCGCTATCCATGGAAGTAACAGAAGCCCTGGAAAAGCCTGTTGCTCCTATCTCATTAAATGCGGTCGATGTGCTTAATATTTTTCCGCTAATAGGGCAGGTTATTGATAATTTATTATCAGCCATGCCAGCTCGTGAAAACTTCAAGCGAAGTGAGGGGAAAATAGCCGCAGTATCTTCATGGACAATAGATGATAGTGGTTTTTTTGCATGATATCTCATTAGCTGGCCCCTATTGCTAGATCAATATTTATGCCGCCTACCGCTTTAGCATATATGATGCCGCCACCTAACGGACCATTAGACAAGAATTCAGATTGAGGTATATCGGTTAAATCTTTTAATAGAATCTTGTGCCATTGAACATCATCAGTTGCACTGCTTGTTTCAGTTAACTCGGCTGCTGCCGTTGCACTATCTACAGAGTCAACTGCAACCAGTACATATTCTTCACCAGTTGTAGCAGCAACACCTTTTTCAGTTGTTGCTAAGCAGGTAATCGCGGATATATCAGCACCGGCTGGCCAATGAGCAGATAGAATTGCACCAGTTGATTTTAGCTCTAAGAATCGGTTGCGGTTTTGTTCGCCAGTGCCACCAACAATACGAGTGTTTGCTGAGTTACCAGAAAACCCCTGTCTTGGGTCACCAGACGCGGGAATGATCTGCGAGCGACCATCTTGGTCTGTATATTTTACTTTCATTTTTGCTGTCCTCTCGACAGTAGTTTAAGTCACAGATTGTAGGTTGTATCTACAATCTCAGGTTTGCTTTCAACCTCGTTCAACTCAAGTATCTCTTTGGCAAACTCTATCATGCCTCGAAGTTTATTGGTTTCATCAATATCTAACGATGTTGAATCGTTTTCTATTCGCATTTCATTAATTCGGCTTTCACAATGCTCTTTTATGTGGAGCCACTCAATGCTTGTCTTGTCTATAACCATAGTGCTTACTTTATCACTGCTGTGCGTTTATTGCATCATCATACTTTTTAGAAAACTTCATCATCTCTTGACGCATTTTCTCTGAATATTCACGGGCTCTTTCGCGGTCATTATCCATGTATGCCTTGTCGCGTTTATCCTTAAATTTCTTGATACGATTTCTGTACTTGGTTATATGGAAAGCCAGCTTATTAACATGGTAGTTTTCCTGCTTATAAGCACTGTATTCTGACGTGCCTTTATAAAGCTTCAGCTGGGCTTTAACTGCTTCAACTTCCTTTATAGCGCCATAGAATCGATCTTTATCATAATATGGTCCAGTCTTGCCACCCAGGGTACGGATAAGTGGAACATTCTTTGTGTTTATTTCCTCTCCAGTAATCAGATTAGCTGTTGTTCCTAATGTTCTGGTAACCGTCATTCCGGCACCACCCGTTAACCAGCCAATATAATGCTTGATTGTTTCAGGTGAAATGTCAGTAAATGGACTTGATGAATGAGTCTCGTTACCACCAAACAGCGCATTAAGCTCTGCCATGGTATCAGCCAGAATGGCGTTAGTTGAGCCAAATACCTTTTGTGAATCTGGACGATCATAGTTATCAAACTTATATTCAGGTCTGATATTGCTATCCATAAAGTTTTTATTACGTGCGTCCTGTACGAATGGTTTAACCACTGTAGGCATAATCGTATCAATAAAATCAGCGCCTTGAATCGGGTTAAACGCATTCAATGTTGCACTTAATAATTCCATACCTGATGAACCAACGGTTTTACGCGGGTCATACATCATGCCGTTTAATGTGGTTCCAGTATAAAAGAATACATTGTATCCATATGGGAGCTTAATCTTAGTGTAATTGCCTGAGCCATCAGGATGCATGACAATAAAATGAGTTTGTTTTGTGTGTTCGCTGATTTTATCCCAGTAAGGAATACCGTCATCATCATCACCGCCCATGGCACGATTAAGCAACGCCATACCAAAGCCAGCCAGCGCAATGCCACCTACGATTTTTTGAACGCGCTTATGTTTCAGTGCAGTCAAGATACGGGCTGAACCCTGAATACTTGCATTGTAGAATAAGTATAAGCTGTTCAATACTGGGGCCAATTCACCCTTGCGATTAAAGTTAACCGTTAGGTTTTTTGCAACACTTGCAGCTCTGGCCTTTGCTTCAGCAGCAGGCAAGCCATTATTCATATAAGAATTCTTAACCGCTTTATAGGCAGCTAATCGAGCTGAATTTTCAACGGAGATATTCATATCCAGCACAATATCTCGGACCTTAGCAACGGTACGTCTGGATTTGCCTAATACAGTTTGCTTGTTTTCAAGCTTGCCTTGAATTGATTTTATCTTTGTATCGATATCCTCAAGTCCGAAGAACCCAATGGTGCCGCCTTCTTCCTGAAGCTCTTTATAAAGGTCACGCCATTCTGACTGGCCCTTAGTATCGAATGTTGCCTGCCATATACCACGGGTAGCTGCGGGCATATCCATTGCAACCTGCTTGGCCATTGCTGCTGATCGCTCACCAGATAGATTAACCATCGCTGTCTGGAAGTCGCGCTCCAGGTTAGTGATAACGAATTCAGGATTTAATGCTGTGTTAATCATTGCAAGATATCGATTAACCTGCCCAGCTGAAGCAAACAAGGTATTAAGCTCGTTTGTATTCATACGTTTAAGCTGCTCGGCTACGATCTGATCTTTAACATTAACCATCAATGCCTTGCCATCAACCATCACAGTGAATACGTCATCACGGTATTTGTATGTTGGGTCCAGCTTATAAACAACCTGCGGTATCGGGTTACGGCCTTCCTCTGCTGCGAGCTCACGCTCTGCTTTAGTGATTGCCTTTACTCGCTTAAAATCTTTGTTTTCTATTAACCCTTCAGGTGCATCATTTTCCTCATATCCTTCAAACGGCTCTCCATACAGGTCCTCAAACTGTTTGAATGTACGCTGAGTAATAGTCCAAAATTCTGGGTCAGGGTTAGCTCGCACCAATTCAACCAAGGCTAAACCAACCTTTGTTTTCTCGGTACGAATAATGGTTGTTTCAGCCTGGGCGAATGAATGCGCCACTGGGCTTTCTGCTCGATTTCCTTCACCGCGACCAAATGCATCCATGATGGTTGAACCAGAAACACTGTAGCCTTGGCCCTTAGCAGATCGGGTATCTTCACCCTCTTTACCTTTCAATGGCACGTAATAATCCCATCGATTTAAATAGTCTTCTGCAATTTCAGGTGCAAGATGACCGCCATCAACAAGGTCGTTTAAGCTTTTACGATTAACAATATCAACACGTCTTGCAGCTGCTTCCAGTGCGCCCTGCTTATCGCGGTATTTTTCCATTACCTGCTCGGCTTCTTCATAGCTCATACCTGAGCCACCATCTGGCATAGCTGAATTAATGCTGGCAATATAATCATTACGCTCTGGTGCATGGCGTGCAATCATATATTCATCAAGTTCTTCCAGGGTGATGCCTTCACGCTCCATATGCTTAACCAATGGCTTCATATGTTTATCATCAAGATCGGTCAATCTGGAAGTTGTTTTACCGCTTGATAGCTCTTCAGCGCGATATACGTCCATTTCACCTGTAATAGTTCCACCACGCTTTAGAATCTCACCCTGTAGTGTTTTTATACGGTTAAACGAATCCTGAAATAATCGAACAAACTTATCTATACGGCCTTCATCTGGAATACCTAAATTGCCATCGTTAGGTTCATCGCGTCTAAATAGTGGCTGGCCCTGCATGACTGCATCACGCATATTGTCAGTGATATCAAGCGAATGAACTGAGCCCTGAGCCTCATCAACCTGTTCTTCAATCCACATTTCTGCCTCATTTATATTGGCAAACTCATCATCAGTCTCAACTGGCTCCATAGTGTCTCTATCGAGAACATTAACAGTCTGCCACACTTGTGGATTAGCCTCTATATCTTCAGCATCAATAACATATTTCGACTCTTCAATATCAAAAGATGTTTTTCCAACCTTGCCGCCCCACTTCTTAACGTGCTTATTCACCATCTTGGGCAGCATGTTATCGTAAAATCCTTTCATGCCTTCGCCGCCGACTTTTAGATCAGAATCAGTAAAGCTATTCATCGATACGCGCCCTTCGTCATGCGCTTTAATTATCTTGGTCGCTAATTCTTTTCCTACATTATCTTCAAGCTCTGACTCGCTAACCGTTTTATCAATTAAATATTCACCATCTTTAACTGCCTGTAATCTATACATATCGTTAGGCTGGCTATAGGTGATTACTTCATCAATTTGCTTACTTAAATTATAACGCTCTGCCTGCTGCTCGCCTGTGGTCCAAGCAATAGAATCAAAACCGTTCTCAGCTGCATGGCGTATCATGCGTTTCATTGCGAGCATGGGCCATGTTGTTTTGAATGGCGCATCTGGCACGCCTTGCGCCACAAGCTCTTTAGCTTTTTGTTTCGCATCAATTGCTGGTTCTATCATCAGCATATATTCTGCTTCGTCTTTTTTAGTAATACTGTCTTGTAACCTGTTGCGCTCTGCATTTTCAGCTGGTGTTGTCATTTCAGACATTAATACATTGTTTTCTTCGTTGTATTTTTCCTTCAAAGAAAGCACATACTGATTTCTTATTGCGTAGGTATTACCCTTATCGGCTAGGCTTTTCTGGATTTTTAACAAGTCTATTTCAGCGGCTTCAATAACATCACTTGTTTTATATCCCTTCTTACGTCCAGCCTGATGCCAGTCAGATTGCACCTCTTCGATGAATAAAACTTTTTTACCATCTGCATCAGTGCGTTCGTTGTAGCGGATAAATGCTACTACGTTTTTCTCTTCCCAGTGCGCTGTGTTTACATATGCACCGTTATCTAATGCAAGCACACCAGCATCTTGCTCGGCTATATTTTTTGCAACATCAAGACTGAATAGCGTCCTAACCGTGCCGCCTTGCATAGTTAGTCGGTACTTCTCATTAGATGGCATGTATTCAATTTTTGGAGAAAAAGGAACATCTTGTAACGTATAGATATTGCCGTTCTTTTCCCATACATTTGGCGCACTAGCTGCATTTGGTAATGTAAGTAATAGCTCTTTGTAGTTTTCACCACCTGGTAACTTGTATGGTTCAAACTTTGGGCTGTCCTCATCGCCATAAGCATTCTCATACTCAAGCATGGTTTCAGCTGTCATTTTTGCTAGACCAAGATCGTCATAACCTTCTCTGTTTGCCTGCTCACCATCCCTGTCATTCAGGTAATATCGACCATCTTCACCTGTGTAAATAACGTAACCAAACTCTTCATTAATTATTGCGTCAGTAGCCAGCATTCCTGCATTATCTATATTTACACCGCGGTAATCTTCCGTTGCATCTATCCAGTTAAGCACTGGGGTAATGTCTTTTGTATCCTTACCCTTAACTACTTCATTAATCTCAATCGTATTAGCTGCAATAAAATCAATCACTTCCTGCTTGGTTATTTTCTTGGGCCCTACAGACTCTAACCACTCGATAACACCGGACCATTCAAGCTCTTCCTGCTTAAATTCACCCTTCTTAGCCATCGCCTGAATAGTGGTCGCGTACTGCTTCGCCATGCCCTTGCCTTGCAGCTTCTGGCTTAATACATTCGCCATTTGCGAATAGAAGACACCACCGGATATCTTGTTGTAAATTGGTGACTTCTTCATTTCATTAAGAGCCATACCCTCGCTTGATTCATTGCGTAGTAAGTCTTTGCTTAATGCGATTAAACCGTTTACTTCCGTGCGTGATATCGGGCCTTTAACCATGCCGATAGCACGTAGCATTTTAATGATGGCCGCTTTGATGCGACTTATTAGCGTGTTGCTTACTTTGGTTTCTGCAGCTCGCGCCAGCATTTCATCAGCTATTTGAGCTGTATTATTATCTCTGATTAATTCAGGGTAAGATTTAGCAACCCAGTTATATAGGTCTTTTAGACTGCCTTTTCTAGCTGCATATACATCATCAAGCAATGCTTCAAAGTCTTTACCAAGTAAGTTGCGCAGTCCGTAATGACCGATAATCTCATGGCGTATGACCATTAATGCGTCTTCAACACTTTCGATATTTTCAGCAACTAATACAACGCTGTTTGATTCTGGGTAGTAACCGCCCTTGATAACGCCATCACGCGCAACACTGCCAGCACCGAATGCGCTGTCTTGTGTCGCTCGAACATCAATGTTTAATGCCTTCATTCCCTTGAATTTACCCAGTATTTCACTAACTACCTGCTGTAGTTTTTCCTGAGAAATAGACTTTTCTGGCTTGGTCTGTGCACGTGAATCCTTTGAATGAACAACCGGGCCTTTATCATCATCAGATTTCTTATTGGCCAGATCAACCGTTACATCTTCCAGTCTTGCGCGTGCCTTTTCTAATTCATCAGCCTTATCAAACTTTTCATTCTTCTTAGCTTGTAATGCTGGCAGGTCCTTTTCAGCTGTTTTTAAAAGGCCCTTCATGTAATTAATATGACGATCACTGATTGAGCTCTCAGCACCCTCAGCCACTCTGTTTATTAAATTGCTAATAATTACAGGAGTAGTTTTATTGTTTGTGCGTTTAGCATCGCTGGAAATAACATTGTTACCGTCAACCAGCGATATCTCGATATACTTCCAGCCATTGTCGATAGATACATTTAATGTCATGTCATAACCGTACATGCTACCTATCAGCTCTTCGTTATCAGCTTTAGTCATCTTCTCAATAGCTGCTGAGACAGGGCGCGAAGCTTCCATGCGGGATACATATTCTTTGCCATAAACAGTTGCTGCAAAGTTACGATCACCGAACTTATTAGTTAATGCTTTCTCAATATCGGCTTTTGTTGAATACTGCTTACCGTCAATGGATATGCTGTATTTGCCTTTATCCTTTCCTTCGCGCTGTATTGATACCGCTTCTTCAATGGCTTTAAATGCGGCAAACGAACCGGCATAGGGCTTGCCTTCAACCTTAATAGATCGGTTATCACTGTCTACCCTAACCTTATCAATGGCTGGTTTTAGTTTAGCGATCAGGCTTTCTTGCTGCTCTATCTGGGCTGGTAATCGTTCGATATTTCTTTCAGCTGTAGTAATAGCATCTGTAATACCGTACATCTTGCGTGAATGCTGGCGTTCTAATAATTGAAGCTTATTGATATCACCAATCAAGGTAATACGCTCAAGCATTAATGGGTCGCCAGTAGCAATAGCTGCAATTTCAGCCATGTTCACTGAGTCACTATCGTCAAACTCCATGTTGTATGAGCCATCATAAGCACGAATAGCGTTAATCATTTTCAACTTAGTGGAATTTAGGTCCCACATTTTCGCGTCTACCGTGCGCTCGGTTACATAAGCCTTGATATCCACTTCAAAATCAGCACCGTATTTGTCATATAACTTATTGCCCTGGCGAATGATACGGCCTTCACGCTGCTCAATATCAGAAGGTTTCCATGTAACATCAACGTGATGTAATCCAGTTAAACGCTGCTGCACGTTAGTGCCTGCACCCATACGTGGTGTAGAGCCGATTAATACACGGACCTCACCATCATTAACTTGATCGAATAGATTTTGTTTTTGAACGTCTGTATTTGCTTCCTGAATAAAGCGTATTTGGTCTGCAGGTATGCCCTTGGCAATCAGGTTTTGCTTAATCTGGTCGTAAGCATTCCAGCCACCAGACTGAGCATTGCGTAGTTCATGGATTTCGTTGCTATCGTACTTTTCAAGCTTGTCTTCAGCTATTCTAAACCCGGCTTCATCGCCTTTAGCCAAGGCAGCATCACGCTCGGTTATGATCTTGTCATAAGCTTTAATGACTACCGCATCGCCTTTAGCTTTTGGAACTGATCGATCTAAGAAAATAAGCTGGGTGCCACGATCTGTATCAAATTTTTGATAGTTCTCATATACGTTATCTGCAACAATTTCCAGCTTTCCACCAGCCTCATTGCTGCTCGCATTAGGGTTAATAGCACGCACATCTAATGAAACCTTGCGGGCTTGGTCCATCAGCTTTAATCGCTGTATGTTTCTCTCTTTAGGGTTACGAATACCATCAAGCCCTTCAAAGCCCTTGATAATACGTTTTAATTCGCCATTCTGTGCCTCGGTAGGTTTAACAACTACAGACTTTCTACCGCCATTAGCAACTTTAGGTAGTGGAAAATCAGCACCGTCATGATCTTCTGAATAAGCTTTTTTAATGTCTTCATTGGTAACCGCATCAGTGAACGAGTAATACAGGTCCATCAATGAGCGCATGTTAGACCAGTAACGACCTAAGCGATTTACTTCTTTTAACGAGCCTGATTCAGTTGGCTCATACTTTGTTGATACGCCAACATACTGCGAGCGCCATGCATCGAAATGACTTAATCCGTGCTCTTCTAATAACTGTGGCGACAAGTAACGCATCACGTTATACATCTCAACTGCGCTATTAGATATCGGTGTACCAGTCATAAACGTAACTGCACCAGTTGGGGTTTCCTGCAATACCTTGATCTTGCTGTAAATATCAAATGCTTTTTGAGAACCGGCTTTATTACCCATTCCACGAACACCCGTTAAACGAGAGTTATAAAATAGATTCTTAAATTCGTGTGCTTCATCGATAGTCAGGTCATCAATACCCATCTGCTCAAATGTCAGTAGGTTGTCTTTCTTTTTAGAACCCAATTTAGATAAGCGTGATTCAATGCCTGCCTTGGTGCGCTCGGCTTCTTTCACGTTATATGGAGTCATCCAGCCCTCGTTACCATCTTCTTCAGCTTGCTCAACTGCTTCTTCAATAGCCTCTTCAGCTGCTTTTAATTCTTCCAGTAAGTAACGCTCTTCAGTTTCTTTAGCAATCGGGATAAAGTTAAAAGATGAATGCGGGATGATAATAATGTCATAGTCACCCGTTGCAATTTTTGCAAACAGCTTTCTACGGTTCTTTTTCAAAAAGTCTTTCTTGCCTGCAGCTAATACCTTGGCAGCTGGATACAGCTCGTAGGTATCTGCTGTGAATTGAGCAACCATATGATTAGGCACGACAATAGCGGGCTTTTTAGATAGGCCCATACGTCTACGCTCCATCGCACGCGCAATGGCTGTAAATGTCTTACCAGCACCAACAGCATGATCTAACAGCATGAAACGCTCAGATATCCCGCGCCATACTGCATTCATCTGGTGTCTACGCAACTGGATAACTGAATCAGGAACTTTCCCAGGAAGCACTAAATGACTGCCATCAAACTGGCGGCTTACCCTGGTGTTATGCTTTTCATTGAATCCATCAACTAATTCAGCACGTCTATCGCCATCTTTAAATACCCAGTCATTAAACTCAGTTACGATCTGGTCACGTTTTAAGTTAGCAAGGTCTGTTTCCTGCTGGTTTAACGTGCGTTTTTTATCAAAATAATCATAAACACGGGTCTGTCTGTTGTTCAGGATATCATCTATTAACTTATCAACACCGATACGGCCAGTGCCCCACTCCTTAGCCTGAACGCTGTCAGTGTACGCGCCAACTGCATATGAATTTGTTTTACTTAAATAGCTAACACGCGAGCCTTCACCCGTTAAGCTGGTAATGAAGTCACTGTAGAATTTTGGTGGTATCCACGACATACCGATACTTGGTGTGATGTTCTCTGCACCAATTGGCTCAGGCTGTACAGCTTCAAGCTCTTTAATGTTTTTATTAGAGCCTGCTTCCATTGCCGCATTAAGCTTGCGTTTAACGTGACCTGTTAAATATGCGTCACGTGTCTGCCATGTACCCAGCTCTGGGTCATTAAAGATTAATGGCGTATCCATGTTTTCATGAAGCTGCTCTATAACCTCTTCAGCGCTGATATCAAGAAGGCCGGCAATACGATCAATATTAACCGTGCCTGTTTCAGATAATGAAATAGCCAGTGCATCAGCTGGGCTATCTGCTCTATCTGGTGCCTCATATGGGCGTGATACACGTTTGCTTAGGATTGGTGCCGGTTCGCTGTTTTCTTCCTTAACGACCTTATATGTTTTTGTTTTCCCGTTAGGTCCATATTTGCCGGTCCACTCTTTTTGCTGTTTACGGTAATTATTTTCCAGCGCAAGCACCAGTGCACCATCAGGCATTTCATGAACTAAACGCGCATTCTTATCTGCATTAACAGGTCCATGCTTTGCAATAAATGCTTTGTAAGCCTTTGATAACTTGGTTCTGTTCTGAGATATCTTGCGTGCGGGTGCATCACGAACTTCTAAATTAAGCTGCTCAACTAATAGATCACGCATCTCAACCATGGATGAAAGGCGCTCGAATTTAGCCTTACCCAATTTCATGCTGCCGGGAATATCTGCTTCATTCTCATACACGAAACGCTCATAAACATTCAAGCGGCCGCTTTTTACTTTCTGGCCTTTTTCATCAAGCTTTGGTACTTCCTTATACCATTTGCCTTTTTTATCTTGTAGTAATTGTGGCGACCATACTGATTCTGGTGTTAATGGTCGTCTTGATAACTCGTAATCACCTTCAGGTGTTTCACGCTCGGCAACTTGCTGTAATCCATCTTTTGTTTGACGAATAGAACCAGCTTCATCACCCATTAAGGCAATATGAAGTGAATCACTCATTTGTGCATGACGTTGCTTTGACGCCTCAATAACTGCATCGCTTTGGCTAATGATGTTTTTAGGCAGGTGCGATATAGCCAGGGCTAAGCGATCACCGAAGTTTTCAGTCTTATCTAAACGAACTGTTACATCTTTACCAAAACGCATTGAGCCTGAACGCTCTAACGTGCCTATAACCATCTCAGGGTTACTAACAAAGAAGTTATTGATGTTCATTGCATCACCGCCTAATGGGTCGGCAACGCTGGTAGTTTCAACCCAGTCAGGCATAGGTCGAGTGATTAGCTCTTCAGTTAAATTACCATCATCATCACGCTTATATTGGTCCTCAATACGCTTGAAAAATAAGATATCTGTGACAACTTCAGTACGTGCGTTTTCTTTAAATGCGGTGTCTGGTAGACGGATAGCGCCTATTAACTCACCTCGTTTAGCGAGCTCTGCACGTGATGTTGAGTCTTTGGTATCCATTAAGTAACGAGATACCACCATAGCCATAATGCCATCGCCTTTCAGCGCATCCATACCAGCAATAAAGAATTGGTTATGAATTGATTTGCCGTTAATGCCGGGCTTGTATTGGAAATTTAGAGACTCTTTGCCAAATGGCGGGTTACCGATAACCAGATCAAAAGCACCATCGCTTAATGGAACTTTCTGGAAACCGCTATGCAATACGGTTGATTGAGGATAGAGCGCACTGGATATACGCGCAGTCAGACTGTCATATTCAACAGCAATAAACTGGCTATCAATATCTTTTGGCTCCATGCCAATGAAGTTACCAGTGCCTGAAGCGGGCTCTAATGATAATCCACCACGGAAACCCAGCTGCTTAACTGCATCCCAGATACCACGTACAATTGTTTCAGATGTGTAATGAGCATTACGGGTACTTGCTCTAGCGGCATCAAGTTCTTTGTCATCAATCAGCTCTGCTAATTCTGGACCGCGTTTATCCCAGCCCTTCTTATATTCGCCTTTATTATCAGCAAATACATTAGCCAAACCACCCCAGCCAACATAGCGAGCGAGTATCTTTTGCTCATCAGGTGTGGCTCTGCGGTTCTGCTTTTCAATAACTTTAAGTGTTTTGATTGCGGCAATATTGTCGTTGAACTTCTCAACTTCACCGCCCTGGCCTACACGAACGTCATCAGTAATAATGAAATTCGCACCGGGTATGTTTGGAGTATCTAGCTTTCCTGATTCATCATTGGTTGCATCGTAGCTTGGTAATCCGCTTCCATCTGATTTAGTTCCGCTTCCAGCTCCGGTTCGTTTTCTGCTGCCGGTTCTGGTTTTAGGAGTACGTGCTGTGGCAGGGCTATTTCCTCGGCTTCCTGCTTGCTTCTTCCTGTTCGCATTAGGCTTAGTATTTGATCGTTCGCCCGCGATGCCGCCTTCTGCACTTCCAGATCGAACGTTCTCAGCAGTTTCAGCTGCTGCGTTTTCTTCGGTAGCCACATCTCCCAGTGCTGCCGTGTTTTCTTTGTCAGTTCTGCTACGCTCATTGTCTTGCACCTCACCTTTATTATACTGCTGCATATCAACAACATTCAATGATATCTCAACAAGTTCATCAGTTAGCTTCTCAGGTGCTGTCATGCCTTTGGTATCCATACCGGGCCAGCTGTGCACTGCAACATAGAATGATTTTAGGAATGGCTTAATGCCATCACCCAGATCATTAACCATTGCGCCTGCATATTCTGAGAATTTACGCGCACCAGCCTCAACGTGATAACCGGCCAGTGTAATACCGGCTTGCATCATCTCAGGGTCAATGCCTGCATTCATCTGGCCTAACTTGGCTTTCAGTAATGCACGGGCCTTATTCGCTGCATCTTCAGTGAATAACTTATTCTCTTTACCATATACCGGCTTTTCTTCAACTGGATTATCAAGAGTTTCACGTGAAGCATTAAGGTCAATACCTTTACCTATCTGCTGGCCTTTGTCGTAAAACCCAAGATCGTATTGGTATTTCTTTTCGTTAAACTGATCTGATTCAATTACTCGGCTGGCAATGCCACGGATAAACTCAACCTTTGCATCATCTGTTGCATCAACGCGATAATCATTAGTCGCGTTCTTATAGGCAGTTTCTACCTCGGCCTGCGCAGTTTCTGGCAACTGGTTATAGATATCTTTAAATTCAGCACGTTTAACCGCATCGAATGGGTGAAATAATTGATCTGCATCAAATTTGACGTGTTCAATTATATGCTCGGCATAATCCATACCTGTTTTTGTAAGGGTGTCCTGCCCCATGAAATCGCCACTACCATTAGTTAATCGTCTGTTAGCGCCTTCACCAATAACTATGCGTTTCTCTTCACCAATCAAGTGCTCTATCAGCTCTTTACGAGTATAAGCTTTGTTTTTGTAATTAAACTGCTTTTCAAGTGCTTTCTTACGAGAGCCTGCCTGCATTTTACTGCCGGTATCCAAGAATCCATAGAATGAAGCCATGTATTCAGATTCTTTTTTATCGGATTCTGCCTGTTTTTTAGCCTGCTCTGCTTTAGCCTGGGCGCGTGATTCTGCACGGCCTTTCTCTAAATCACGGTATTCTTTTGCTGCTTCAAGGGTTGGGTGAATAGTGTCACCGCCACCACGCTTATTACCTTCTGATACTAAAAATTCACCATTGCGCTCATAGATATCGTATTTTGCATGTAATACTTCTGGTGGTAGCTCTGGCTTGGTTTCAGCCTTTGCGCCAGCCAATTGCTCAACAATCTCTTTTGCATAAGCTGCTATCTGCTCATCGGTGTAATCATCAGATAAATTATCATACAGATAGTTATGAGCTGCTACGTTAGCAGTGGCTCTACCGCTTTCTTTATTCTGCCAATCTAGGTAATCAGCAACGGCTTCACTAGCCTTAGACTTAGCGCCATCTAGTATTTTATCTAATTCAGGACCTGCTGTTGTTGGCTCATCAGCTGGTGTCGCCTGTTCGATAATTTCATCTACTGACATTCCAATACGCTGAGATAGCTCAATATCAGTGAATGTATTTATTTGCTTTGTTATGGTTCCCTTGGCTCCACCATTAATCAAAATAGATTTAGGTGAGCTCAAACCGCCTTCAGATCGATAATCTTTATGTGTTTTTTCCCATAACTTTACTTCTGCCCAATAACGAGCCGCAGTTGGAAGTCTTATTTTTGCTATCTCTGCATACTGTGCTTTTTGGCTTTTACTTAACGGGTAGTTTTTTCCTTGTGGTGCAAAGCTGCCAGTAGAGCCATCTAACGGCTTACTGAATTTCTGCTTTGTAATTTCAGGCTTAAATATTTGGTATGTTTTACCATTATCATTAACCGCTATCTGATTGTATTCAGTGCCTTTTGAGTTTTCATCGCCAACAAGCAATACCTGTCCATTTCTATAAACAATATCGCCTTTAGAGTCATTGGATAATGGTTTTTCTTTCTCGGCTTTGGCTGATACAGCAACAACCTTGTTGCCTATGTAATATTCTTTTTTGCCAATTTTACCTAAGTCACCGTAATGGCTATAGCTTTTATCAATGTTCTCATCGATGACAAACTCATCTTTTGGAACTAGCTCGTATGCATCTTTAAAATCGTGACCAAACACCATTGAGCCAAGCGCATAACGCTTTCCATTGAATGTTATTGGTTTTGCTATTTTTATCCCATCAGGACCTGACTGTATTTGAGAGTCTTGAAGGCCCAGCATTTCAAGTGGATTTAACTTAATTATGTCTGCTGCTTGGGCTATATGCTCATTCATTACCCATTTTTTATGGGCTGGATAATATACGCTATCGCCTTCTGATGTAGATGGTGTAGGGCGCTCTGGCATTGGATATCTATTCTTACGAGCATCCAATATTGTTTTATTTTTTGTTGGCGGGTAGCCTAATTCAACCGACTCTTCACCGGCTCCCCTTCCATCGGCGGTAGTATCACTGACTTGATCTTGCTGCCCTTTGGTATCCGTGATGGTTGCAGTCGCTGGCGCTGTACCGCGGGCTGCTCGTTTGCCTTGGTCTTCTCTTGATTGCTTTTCTGATTTGAGGGCATTGTCTGCCTCCTTTTTGTTTGTGCCATAGCCTGGTGTTGCTGCTACGCCATTTAATTCAATTTCTTTACCATTAGGTTTTTCAACTGTAATGACAACACCACCAAGGCGCTGCTCTACTCGCTCAAAACCTTCTTTCAAAATAGGTGCGTCCAGCTCATCAAAGCCTAGAATATAGAATTCATCACCAGATATGTGATACACATTGTCATAGCCAAATTCCTGCACTAATGCGTCCGCAACTGACTGCAACAACATATCACCATTATCAGGTGACATATTATCGTTAATCCATTTAAGCGAATCAGCATCAACCGATACAAAGTGATGTGCATCATCTTGCTCAATAACAAACGCTCTACGACCTTTAATGCCGGTTAGCTCATGAGTCAGTATGATGTTGATTAATTCCTCGCGTGTTAGCTTATCGTACTGCTCACGGGCCTTATTGTTCGTTCTACGGTCCACACGCTCGCCACCATCAGCACGGCGTTCTTCGCTGACCGGTGCATCTTGAAGATCGTCATAACCAACCATTTCATCTTGTTCGATATTCCCATCAAACGGCTGACTTGTATTGCCGGAGCTCGCCCACTCACTTAATGTATCTGGCGTGGTTTCAATAACGTCCATGAAGCCATCAAAATCTTTTGTATAATTCGCTAAATAACCAGCTTTGGCATCTTCGGCGCTATCAAAACCCATCATTACTTTATGTTCGTCAAATTTCCCTGTTTTGGGGTCCTTTTGATTAACAACGTAAACCGGTGCATCGGCCTTGATATCAGCGTCTGTTTTAATGAATACATCGATAGGGTCGCCATCTGCACCAGTCGTACCAGTAAGATCGCCATAGTGGTGGGCCATTTTAGGCCATCCTTTCTTGCGTATGCTGCCAGCTGGATTCTCAATAGCAATATCAAAACCCTGCACGTTAGGGTGTCCCTTGACGTAGTTCCCGTCATCGAGCTGTTTTTCGTCATGCGTCATTACCTTATCGTTGTTTGGTGAGGCTGCTGCCTTATCTGCCTCATCATTAATATGCGATGCTTCGGTAATGTCGCGGGCGTTATTAATAATGCCTTGGTTTTTTTCAGACTGGGTTTTTACCGTGCCTGTTGCGTGCTCAATAACGTATTGATTGATTTCTGTAGGGTCGGTTAATCCGCTATTACGCGCCTGTTCCTGCAAGCTAATAGCCTGCTGACGGTTCGCTGGCTTAAATACCGGGTGATTTACTTGCTCGGGTGTAACTGGTGCCTCAAAGGTGCCTGTTTGGGCCTGATCTATTTCGCGCTGGCGTGCCTGCTCAACTGTTTCAGCTGGTTTAACGCTATCGGTTAGATGCTCAACAACATATTGATTGATATCAGCAGGTGTAGATAAGCCAGAATCACGAGCGGCTTTTGCTAATGTGGCTTCCTGCTCCTGCATTGATACAGGCATATTCCCTGAACCACGCTTAAATACAGCCTGCTTTGTTGCTTCAATGGTTTGGTTTACGTCCATTGGAGCGTTATTGATATCCATTTGACGCTGGGCTGATTGTTGTCCAGGCAATGGGTTAGTTACAAAATCGCTTTTACCATATACAGAATCGATAATACCTTGGCGTGCCTGAGTTGCTGTGCGGCCTTTTGCAACATCAGCCTTGATTGCTTCTGTCTGGGCTTCGATATCGAATGAATTAATATCATACTTTGGTGCGACACTATCTGTCGTAGGTGTCGCGGGTGTCGCTTGCTCTACTGCCTGGGCATCACGAATGATATTACCTTGCGAATCTTTAAAGGTATCCTGAACTGGCGAGCCCTGATCGTTATAGACTTGCTCTACATCAACACCACCATTGGCTTTATGGGTAGGTACAAAATCTACATTATCAACAGGATGGACGGAATTTTTTACAGAATCAGGTACATTCTTGAATTTGCCATAACCGGCTTTACCGATAACACCGGCACCACCCATAATAGTTGTAAGTAATGTAGTGGGAATAATAACTTCACGCGCTGCTTGTGATAACGATAAATCACGATCTGTAAGGCCAGCTTGTTGCTCTACATCGTTTTGGCCCATAGCTGTTGCAATTTCAGTGATGTTTTCTGTTGCAAGTGTATTGGCTGTACGCTCTGCTATTTCAGCTGCTTTTACTTTGAATGTGTTTAGCTTGCCTAATGTAGCGCCTTTTAGTGGTGCCGCGAATGCACGGATAAACACCATATTACCAATAGCTTCTGGGATTGCCTCCCATGCACCGTATTTGTTAGCCAGGGTATTAAAATCATCACGAACACGGTCATACTCTTCCTGTGTCGGCTTTCTATCATGCAGTTTTTCATAGTAACCAGTGAACGCTTCTTTCTGGCGACTCATGAACTCATCTTTTGAGCCACGGAAAGCTACTGCACTGGATGCTGTGCCAGCTGCAACTGTGCCGCCTAAAGGGGTTGTAGCAAATGAACCCGCAACATACGCGCCCATACCTGCGGTCATAGTCGTTAAACTGTAACCAAGATTCTTACCTAAGCCCTGAAAAGACTTATAGTTAGGGTCCGCATTTTCATCAGGTGGGATATCAGTACCTTCAATGGCCTGATCTAACCAGCTGCTATCGTCCATGGTGTCATCGCCACCACGAATAGTACGAAGCACGGTATTAGCTACACCTGGCACAAGGTCCGGAGCCTGACTACCAACTAATTCAGCGCCTTCCGCAAACGCTCTTACTGGTGCGCGGCCTTCTGGATTAAGCATTGGGCGTGCACCGCCAGCTGACTCATAGACCTCTTCAACTTCAACGCCTTGCTCTTTTGCTATTCTACGTGCTGCGAGCTCATTTGATGCACGGGCTTTATGTGCTTCGCCACCAGTAAAGAAATCTTGAACACTATCGAGAAATGTAGGCTCTTGAGCCTGCATAGTTGGGAGGGGTTTACCGTCTTTTGAATAAGGGCTTGGTTCTGTTATCTGTTCGGGCGCAGCTTCTGCCTGCTCTTCGTTGAACATAAAATCATCGCTAAACATAAAATCATCGCTAAATTCTTCTGATGGCTCTATTGGCTTGTCTTCTTCGTCAAACATGAACGAATCATCTATGTTCTTTGGCATTTAATGCACCCTTATGGCGTTATTTTATCTTTGTAGGTTTTACTTAATTTTCCCAGCGGCTTGTGCTGCTTTAAGCATTTCTTCTATTTTCTCGTCACTAATCGCGTCTTTATAATGAGCCTTCAATTTACTCTTATAATCGGCTGCTGTAAATTGCTTACCTTGATGTTTTTTGGCAGGCTTGACAGCTGGTGTAGTTTTCTTGTTGCCAGACGCATTATTAACAATGCCTTGGCTGCGAGCCTCACGCTTTTTATTAGCACGAACACGGGTTTTGTCATCACTGCCATCAAACTCATTGAATGGAATATAATCAGAATCCCTGCCTTCTTCGACATTGAGCTCTGCTGATGCGTTCTTTAATTCATCTGATGTTAATGGGCCGGCTTCAGGCGTTTGAGAGCCCTCTGGAACCCATACCTTCTTATCTCCAGATGTGGTTAATCGGCCAACAGGCTTATTATTAACCGCATTGATTAGGACCATATCACCGGTTTCTTCATCTTTGATCTGCTTCAACGCACCAAAGCCGATACCATCTGCAATTTCATCTGGATAACCCAGCTTTTTCATAGCTGCTGCATTCTTCATTTGGCTAGTTGAATTGTCTTTAGCTGATGCTGCTACTCTTTTATCGGCAATGCCTTCTGCGCTTTCACGATTAAGTTTGTTTTCACCGGCTACAAAATCCTGCCTACTTTTATTTAATTCACGTGAACGTAAGTCATCTGCTTCGTCAGATTCTTTTTTAAGATTATGCGCCATCTGCATTTTGCCCATTTCGGCCATGCCTTTACCGACACCACCAAGAAAGCCTTTTATAATACCTTTAGACATTATACTGCCCCTTGTCGTGCGTTATTTATCATGCCACCTGGCTTAACTGCCTGCTCAACACCTTCGGCAATCGGCTTCTTCTTCATGCCTTCACCTTCATTGGCAACACCATCAGCCATAACCTTTTGCGCTGCTTTCTGCATTTCTGGGGTTAGTTCGTTATTGGCAATCATCTCATCACCGTAATACTTAACACCCCATAATGAAGCATCTTGAAGCTCTTCCATTTCATCTTCTGGAGAGTTATATTCAAATACACCGTTTGCTTTTGCCAGATCATTTAAGTCTTCACCGATCTCATGGCCAGCATTGACAGCAGCATCTTCTGATACATCTCTACCGCCCTCCTTGGCTGACTGGACAAGTGCACGAACCATCATTGAAGCTACCTTTCCTATACCTTCAGCGGGTGATGGACTTGAGCCCAATTGCTTTAATATGTTTTCACGGCCTGCACCAAACATCATTTTACGTGCACGGACCACAATAAAATCATTATCCATTTGCTCGTCTTCCGATGCCTGGGTATTACCGTCTGCATCAAGATTACTTTCAGGCTCGATTTCTGCACCATCACCAAAAGCCCGGGGGTTTTCTGTACTGTCTTCCATCAAGCCTTCCATAATTAAACTACCTGTTGTTGTTGCTGGGCCACTAGCCCCTGCTTTTGAAGTTGCGGTAAGTTTTTACGTTCAACTGGTCTTTTTTGCTGGGCCGGTTGTACCGCCTGATTCATCTGCCCGGCAACAATAGGTGCTGCTACTCTTGATGAATCTACCTGCTGTGTATCCTGTTTTTGCTGTGATGCCACAATGCCACTCGGTTGACCTGTATACTCACCAGAACGATCAAATCCACCTAAGCCATAATCACGCTTATCAACACTATCATCATCACTCATTGCCGCAGTTGCCGCACCAAGTAAGCCAGTTCCTAATACAGTTGCTGGTACTGGGTTTGCTGCCATCCAACCAGTAAAGCCACCACCGGCTGCGCTTCCACCAGCTGCAACACCTTCAGCTGCCGCTAGATCACCAGCAAGTGAAGTTGCTCCGATATCAACACCAGCCGTACCAGCAGCTAATTCTGTGCCAACAATTGGAGCTGATGCAGATACCGCACCAGTTTGAGCGCCTACTGATGCCATATCAGCACCTAATGTAGTCGCGCCAATATCAATACCGGCAGCACCTTCTAATCCTACTGCGCTGGGGGCGGCTCCCGCCCCTGCGAACACTGAGGCGGTGGTCGTATACATCGAGGCTGCTGATGATGACATAGCCGCACCGATACCAGCTTGTGGAGCCGCCATATATGCTGATGCCGTGCCAGCTGTAAACCAAATCACAGCAGCAACAGCAACTACTTTTAATGCTTTTCTAAACACTTTGCTTGTGCTCGACATAACTAAATCCTCATCACGTAATAACTGCCTGTATACTCAAAGCCAAGTTTCTCATACATTTTGCCTATTCTCCCTGCATCACCCATACCGCTAGTGATAGCTAACATTATGCTTGAAACCTTTGGCTTAGTCTTAGCCCATTTTATCAGCTTTTTAACCATTCTAGGTGCGAACCTTCGATATTCCGGCCTAATGTAAAAGGCCAAGTCTGTAACGTATTGCTCTTTACTGAAAAATAACTCTTCCGTCATTCCAAGTAAAAAGCCTTGTGGAACATTGTTGTCATCGACAACTACCTGAACATACCCGGTCTTATATGCCATCATGCTGGCAACTGTCATCTTGAACTTCTTTTCATCAGGCTTTATACCGGAATAAAAGCTACCTTCTAGCAGCTCTTCTGCAACATCACTAATATGCTTTATGTCTGGTACATCACCTAATCTTATTCCGCTCACTTAATTGCCTTTAATCATAGTCATCATCAATTCCGTACTGGCTGTTATATTCCGCACTACCTATAGGCCAATGATAACCGATTGTAGAGTTATCTGCGACAGCGCCTCTCGGAATTTGATTAGTTGGCGTTACATTATCTTGCGTGAAGTCAGAGCTCCAGTTCCATCCCTCCATGCCATCAAGCAAATCTTGATATACGCTAATTTGTGCGTCACGATTATCTTGAAGTGTTTGTATTGCACTCGCTTGGGCCTCTGGCGAGCGGTCTGACAAACTTATCTCATTAACCTGGTTGTTTGCATTCGTAATAATTGATTCAATCGCAGTTACATAGCGCAACTTAACTTCATCAGATAGCTTGTCATTATCCAATATTTGCTGGTTTCTTAAATCCAGATCGGCACTAAACTCATTCTCTTCATTCGTTAATGCACTGCGTAATGCGTCAGATACGTCATTTAATCGCGCACTGTTCTCATCACGTCTAATATCGTTTTCAGTTTGATTATTGCTTTCATTGATTGATAAATCAGATGAAGCAGCATCACGCCTCATTTCAAGCTGGTTTAATTGAGCGGCTTCTTCTTGGGTAAGTGATGAAGAATTATTATCACGCCTCATTGATAATTCATTTAGTAGCGTGTTTTCTTCGTTCGATAGTGCGCTCTGATTATTAGCCTCACCAATATTTAACGCGCTCTGCTGGGCTGCTGTTTCCATATTAAGATCAGCGCTTTGGCGATTGCTTTCAAACTGGTTAGTAATGTTCTGATTGTTTAATCGGGTATCGTTATAAGCCTTTGCATCAGCTTCAGCTATTGGACGCGCTTCACGAATAGCGGCCTCTGTCCCTGCTGCTGCTGACATTGAGCTATTTATCAGGCCACGCGAGTTAGAATTGCGAATAGCATCTTTCTTAGCCAGATTCGTATATGTGCTTCCATTAGCGGTTAGGTTATTTAATCTACCTTCAACGGTATCAGTCTCTGCATTGACTTCTGTAGTAGTTGGCGTGCGCTCTGGGGCCTTGGCAGAGGCTATAATGCCACCAGTTGTTGTATTTTGCGACTTAACAGACTGGCTTGCAGTTTCTGGCTTAATTAAATCTTCTTGTTGTGGGTTTTCCATTATTGGCTCACTGTTCTGTATTTAATTAAAAAAATTAATCTATTTTGGAACACCAAATAACTTAAATGTCCCGCTTACTATAAGCCCGGTATCGCAAAAAAACTGAATACCATCTAAATTAATGTTATTTACATTGTAAGACAATCTATGCTGATTAACTTGGCCTGTGCTGTTACCACCAAGATGAATGTCTGAATACCCGCTTGGCAGCTCCTGTGTGTCTCCAGCACCATTATATATATGAACTGTTCCATGCATAGCAAATGTATTCATGCTTACCACTGTTTGAACAAGCCTGAAATAATCAATAAGCGTGCCAGCAGTCCAATATACAGTTGATGAGTTAAATGCTGATGCATGGCTTAATCTTGCCCTGAACGATGTTGATGTTAGCGACAATTTTACTCTTACCATTTCAATATAATAATGGTCATAGGTTGAATCTATATTGGTTGTAAAATCTATTGATGTATCATTATTCGCTGTTTGCGATTCAAGCAAAACAGGAACACCAGAAGCATTTATATCAGCCCATGATGCTGCTGATGTATAGACTCTCATGACATTTGCCACTGAATTAAAGTACGTTGCTCCAGTAATCAGTGCATCACCGTCATTGTCTAATGTCGGATTTGCCGCCTTCGCGCCTAGATACCGATCATCAAAACTATCTAAAGCAAGTTCGGCTGCTGTTTGTGCCGCCTCAGCTGCTGTTTGTGCCGCCTCGGCTGCTAACTGAGCTGTAACGGAATCAGTTACATCAATCAATAATGACCAATTAGCAGTGTCGGTAAGAATATCGCCTGTAGAAGTGTGGGCAGTTGTACAGATATAAAGATTATTTAAACCGATAGCCGCGGCTGCATCACGCACAACATCACGAACATAGTAATCTGTGCCTGCTGCATCAGCATGATCGCCTTGCCAGTCACCGACAACTGTACCTAGCTCTACGCCACCTGCTGAATTGAATTGTATTAATTTATTTGCACGAGAAGCCGCGTTCTCTAATATTGCGGTATCGCCAGGTGAGGTAGTAACACGTATTGCACCATCCATCTCTGTTTCGATTAATGCCAGTGCAGTATCAATACCAGATAGATTATCGTTTACGTCTTCTGCCTTAGCTAAAGAGCCGGGGACCATTGCCAGTACAAAATTCCAAAATCTTGAAGCCATTTTATCTCACCAATTTCCTATAAATAAAGTGATAAGTGATACCGTATAACGTATGCGGCTCTGTATATGTGCTGGCTGATGAAAATTGCATTGCAATGTTTCTTCCAACACCATCAATATTGTCTTCTATCTGAGTTACATCAGATGATGCCCAGTTAAAGGCGTTCCACAATACTGCATTCCATAATGAGCCACCGGCTGTCATGACTGTATTTAACTGAATACCAGCGGGTGATCGACCTGAACTATAATCTAATAATACATTATATTTTAATGACGTGCCTGCTGAACCATCAGCTTCTATTGTAACTTTCTTAAATTGCTTATCACGGGTAGGCGAGCCAAGATTGGAATAGCTAATAAACAAGGTTGCGGAAACTTCACCACCATCAAAGCTGGTGCCTTTATCCATCTGATATAAGTAACCATCATCGGAACCAAAAAAGATAACTTCATTGCCTGAGCTGTCCTCTCCATTACTAATACAACGAACAGGCACACTTGAGCCTGCTGAATTGGTATAGCGCATCATTGTAAAGCCAGCGACCTTATCACCGTTGAATGTACATATAATGCCAGTTCCATCAGTAAAGAATATTCGATACTGGCTTTTTGTCTTAACGATAACCGATGTTGTAACATTTCCTTTTTGGGCCTGAATCAATGGCTCAATTAACTGACTGTAAACTGAGTCTTTAAAATCGCCATATGTATCAACTGCGCCAACTTCTGTAAAACCACGGTCATCAAGATATCTTGTTTTTCCTATACGCTGAACAGACCACTCGATACCGCCTGATTCATCAGAGATTGTTTTTAGGTCCCATGGTGAATCGGTTGTATTTTTGCCTTGCAAGTTAAATGTACGGTTACGACACAATATAGCCAGTGCGCCCCCTACCTCTTTCTTTAAGCCAATCAACTCATCGCCAGTACCAATTTCAGCGGCTCCACCACCGGCCCACACATAAGGCGTGCCAGTAGCAGAGTTTTGAAGCGAGCCTTTCTCAAAGGTAAGCATTAAATGATATTCATTAATCGCTAAATGGGTCGGTGTGTCGTTTGTATTGCCGGTTATGATAGGTACAAATACAGTGCCATCCCATTCAAAAGCAGGGCTAACACCATCCACTCCATACATGCGAAATGAGCCAGACGTACCAAAGAAGTTATAATTCTCAAACTCAAACTTACCTCCAGGCTGTAATACGTTTTCTATTTCAGCTGCACTTAATGTAGCTGAACCACTCGCACTGGTGCCAACGCCTGCCGCATATGGGCCTGATGTAACGGCTCCAATAATCAAATAACCTGCTGCATCATTAGTTGACCAATCGCCAGATTGAACCACAACACGGTTAATCGTTGAGGTTGTGCCAGTCTGGGTAAGGGTTTCGGTTTCAAGAAACTCAGTTGTACCTGCTGTAAAATGAACTCGATTACCCAGTGACTGCAATACCCAGCCAGCACCTGTAGACTTCCACATCTCACATCTTGTACGAGCCGTATTATCTCTAAATGCGTATTGACTGCCTTGATAGGTGTGACAACCCAGCACTGGACCGGCACTTGCTGTAGAGCCAACAGCTAGAATTTTTGCACGCTGAGTTTCTATTGCATCTTGAGTATGAGTTGAGTCATCGGCTGCTGTTGCTGCTGATCGTAAATCAGCGGTTCCATTGGTAATGGACTTAACAGCTGCTGAAACTTCTATGTTTTCATTATCCTGAAATACACCAGTTACATACGTTAAAACCAAATACCCAGATACCGTATCACCAACAACGAGCAATACCTCACCACTAGCGCCAGATGTGCCGCCATCGACAGTATCTCCTTCTGAAACAGCAGCAGTTCCACCATCGTAATCAAGTATCCAGTATGTGGCATTACCTGGAGAATCCTGACCATCATATCGCTCATAGCCATTTACGCGCCTGTATCCCTCTTCACGGGATAGGATTTCATAATTAATTGCACCTAGAGCAGAACCGTCTTTAATCGACATTGGAGCATCAACTAAATTTAAGCCGCCTTTTAGTGCGAATGATTTAGTAGTTACTTTGTTTTTAGGTCTTCTGGCTAAGTTAGACCGGTTCATTAGGCTAATGCCTCGTAATCCGTGTCCATATCTGGGAGCTGTTCTATTTCTAGTCGATGTTGCATGTTACCGAAATTTACCTCAGCCTCATCCATTACTTCACCAGCATCTTCATAGTGCGCGTAATACATCAGTGCTTTCCATACGATAGCCATATGGAAGTCTTCAGGTAGACCGGTTACTTCATCATCATCAGCCTCAAGTGTTTGAGTTGATAATTTGTAATCACCTTCAATGGTGTAAATTTTATCAGGACGAGGCTCAAAGCGAACTTTATTATCTGGTGTGATTGTGAATAGTTGTGGTCGATCATCATTACGATCATTCATTCGTGGTCGATACTGATTACGCCACTTTTTATACGGTAAGTATGTAATAACACTTTGATCTGACTCGCCAACTGACGTTTCATAAATCAAAAATGAATTAGTATCCCATAGCTTTAAATCAGTTATGGAATAGTCTGCTGCAAGGTAATCACGTGTAGCGGCTACTGTATTGAAAGTGAACTCACTATTCATGAATAGCCAATCAGGGCGCATTATCTGGATATCAATCCATGCCTGCATCACCCAATCAACAACGCGCTTTAATTGACCTGTCTGGCTCACTGTAGTCGTAGGACCATCGCCAGTGATACCGGCTTCTTGTCGTAATCGTTTACATAGAGCCAGATAGTTCATAGTTTAAGCCACCATACTGATAACTTGGAAAGGGTAAGTTAATACATCTTCATGCAGTATCTCAGCTGTGTCGGGGTCCTGAGTAACGATATCTTGCACTGCATTGTTTAATGCTTCGACAACTGATTCAGGTACATCGACATTAATACCGCGCGGGATTGTATAACCAACGCCCTGTACACCAACAAAAGCAGGTTCTGAACCACCTGGGCCTACTTGCTTTGCTACGTTGATAGTAATGTATTTTGATTTCTTGTTCTTTGCAGCTCCACCTTTTGCATGTATTTTTGAGACTGGTGGGTCAATATTTAACTCACTGCACTTATCAAGAATACGCTGTCGCATAGTATCTTCATTCATCGCCAATGATAAATTCAGGTTGATGTTGTTAATTGCCCATACTTTAAGGGCTGGTTTATCTGCTGTTGCTAGGTTGAAATCACTCATATTAAAAAACTCCGTCTTGACCGCCATGAATGGGGGTGACTATTAGGAATGGTTGTCTCACGACAATTTAAATAAAAAAAAGGCCAGCCACCGTTAATAGCTGGCCTTTTTGGGTGCCTACCTGCTGCTTCACAGCGGTAAGTAGGTTTGTTGCTTATTAAACAGTAGTTAACTCTGCTAATGTTGCCGGCAATACCGATACATCAAAGAATGTAGCTGTACGACCTGCTGTGTCCATATCGCCTGTTGCCGATGTAGCATGACCTAAAATAAAGTCTTCTGTATCTGCGGCTGTACGAACCAGCTTAATAACACCAAATGGCGCATAACCTGCTGGACATTCCAGCTGATAGTCTGCGTCAGAATCTGCTGCTGCAACATCTAACGAGCTTTCGATAATATATGCTGTATCACCCTTACAAGCAATAACATATACAACCGTTTCATCGTCATCACCAGCTGCTTTAGCTGGATGAGTCACAACGCTTGCCAGAACAGAGCCATCTTTAGCACTCAATACTGTCAATGCGCTCAAATCGATTACTGCTGCAATAGCAAAATCAGTTTGGAATACACCGTTTACACAATGCACTACAGCGGCTGCTGTTTGTACGTCATGCGGGTTTGCATCAATACTGAAACCACCAGCACTAAAACAACGATTACCTAATGCTTTGCGGATACCCGCATTTGTAACTGCACTTAATTCACTCATTTTCTTCTCCCGGTAACAGCGCGGAGCTAACTACCATAAGGGTTATATAAAAAAAGGCCAGACCGTTAAGGCCCAGCCAATTCAGTTAAATCTTACGATGTTCTAACATCACCAAGATCAGTTACACCAACTTCTAAACGCACCATCCATGCTTGGTTAAGCACTACTGCTACGAACCATGTTTTCCAGCCAACATAACCACGCTGACCTAATACGTCAGACTTGGATGCAACGCCAGGGTTAAGAACAGTTGGATGGATTGCACCAGCGCCACGTAGAGGAACACAACCAAATGCTTCCTTAGCGATGATAACAATCGGATACACATCAACATTAACACCGTCATCAGCAACCATGCCGTTAAGCGTAGCTGAACCAGCTGCTTGGAATGGGTCTAACAATGGAGTCAGAATGTAGCGTACAGTCTCAACCTTACCAATCTCATATGGTAATGGCTTCATAGAGCCGTACTTTTCAACTGGCACGAAACCAGTAATGTCACGAACATCTGCGTCCAGATCAGTGTGGCCGAAACCTAAGAATGCCGCATCAACAGCTTCAGAACCGTATTGAACAGTTGCAGCCATCTTTGAAGTGATCTTGCGACCACGTTGAGCATTAAGGAAACGAGTAGCTGAACGCTGAATAGTTAATGAAACCGGGTCATTAACATCAGAACGAGCTGTATCAGCTGCTGCACCGTAGATTACATTAGTTCCGCCTTTGATAACGCCCCATGTAACCATCTCGATAGTTTCTGCTGCCTGTTCACCAGAAAGCATAGACATATCTTTCAATACGGGGTCTTCTGCTAAATCGGCAACGCGGTCAGTGATCTCTGCAATATCACCGTATTGGCCCATTGTTGCAGGAACATCAACGTACTTTGTTTTGTGACTTGTAGGCGAAACACCTTCAGTCAATTGCGTAGTCGAAACCACGTAAGGTACAGGGCGACGGAATTTAACCTGCTCTGCTTTGTTTTTAGGCATTGGCTTAGACTGACCATAATCAGTTAAAACAATGATTGGACGTGCGTGTTCCAGCATCTCTGTTGCAGCCCATGCTGCTGTACGCTGGTTGATATCGCCATATATAGAACCTGACATAATGAATACCTCTCTGTCATCTCGACAGTGAATAGTTTAAAAAATAACTTACGCTCGTTTTGCGTCCTTACGCTTGGCATAGGCTGCGAATGCGTCCGTAAACGTATCGCCAGTTTCATCTCCGCTAGTTACAATGCGAGCATTTTTGCTTGGCACTGATATTCCAGCATCTAATTGTCGCTGTCGCTTCAACTCAAGTTCAGTCGCTGTGTCAATTCCATCACCGCCAAGATCATCAATGGGGGCAGCTTTTAATGAAGGTAACTTATTCGCTATGCGGTGGTTATCATACAAACCAATTAACGATGAGGCATCTTGTGCGTCATCACTGGCTGCTAATGTTTTAACCGCGGCAGGTTGATTATTCAACCATTCATCAAAATGTACTTCTTTAACTGCATTCTGCCACTCTGGATAGACTTCTGCAACCTTACTGTAATTGTCTTCCATGTCGTTATTGGCTTTTTGCTCAATAACTGGTGCCAGGGTGCTATCAATACGCTTGTTTTGCTCTTCCATTATAGAACCTAAACGACCATCGACAGCCGCGGCAAACTCTGGATACTCTTCCGTGAATTCCTCCCAGCTTTCATCAGTAGACATTGCTTCAGCGATATCTTCTTTTGAGATATCTTTCTTCTGAGTCAGTTCGTTAATCTGCTCATTAAGGCTATTGATTTGCTTTTGGAATGTACTTACGCGGCCATTATCGCTTTTAATGCGGTGCGTAAGGTCCTCATTCGCTTTCTCAATCGCTTTGAAGTGATTGGCTGTTGCTTCATCCATACCAGCATATATATCGACTTCCTTGTCATCCGGCTTGATTACTTCCTCTTCACCGGCAATGATCGGGTCGGGCTCTTCTTTCAGCTCATCGCCCGGCAATACTTCGCCTTCTAATTCAACTGGGTTCAGACTGTCTTTTTCATCGGCAAGCTTTTGAAATTCATCTTCAAAGTCTTTGTTTCCATCTTCGGCGTTTAATACTTCATCACTCATTGGGATATCTCCTGCGGCTCTCACGAGCGGCAATTTTGGTTAAGGTTACTGCATTGGTTGGTTAATCTGATGGCTGGCTAAGTCACGGTTCACCGTGCCCTCACCCACTCCGGTATGCTCTACATCTTTAAATACTTCTTCAGGCTCGATTACTTCAATACGGCCAAACGACCTACCTGAAAGAAGTGCATTATCAACGAGCTGCTTCATCATGCTGTTTTTATCGGCCTGGGCTTGCTGGTATGCCATCCAATAACATTCACCCGGGATAGCTTCCTTATCAGAATCTTGAACCAAGTGTATGAATTGCTCATTAAACGGAACTCCATGACTATCAATGCCACCAATATTAATGGTTTCATCATCATGAACATATGCTATTGAAGCGGCGTATGGCTGGTCTTCACCAGCGTTAAACAAAACTACACGGCCTACTGTTGGTTTTATCATCGTTATTGTTTCCTATTCTGTGGCTTCCAGTCCGAAATTGGCTGTATCGCCCTCTGCTGCTTTGATTGCTGCTTCTTCGTAGAACGCTTTAATGTTCCAGTCAGTCTTATATTTCTCAATCCCTGCTTTAGATCGTATCTCTTCCATGGTTTTTTGCGTATCAGCCGATATCTTAGTTAATTCAACCTCACGATTAATTAGCGCAATTTGGCGTTCACCCTCAAGTGTAGCCATTTTGATTTTCGCCTCTTGCTGTGTTGCTTCGCGCTTGGCATCAATTTCCATCTGCTTTAATGCCTTAGCTGCTTCCAGCTTCAACATTTCAGGGTCTTGAGGCGGGTTGTTCTTCGCTTCTTCGTCTGCAGTCTTCGCATCTTCATCGCTACGCATTACATCATCGACTGATACCTGCATACCCTTGGCCATATTCTTTAGAACGCCACGAGTTTTAAGCTCTTGATCTCCACCTGGCAATGACATAGCGGCATTAATGAACTCTTGAATGTTACGAGCCTGCATCTCACGAACCAGTAGTACGCTGGTGCCGCGTGCATCAATGGTGTAATCGCCTTTAATCTCATTCTTTTTACTGAACTGCATATTCCAGTCATAAAAACGATCAAGAAAAGGCACGGTAATATCATCATCGAAGTTTTTAACCGCCCTTCGCATCATAATATTGTTTGCACTCATCCATAATTGAGTGCCGCCCAGGGTCTTCATCATGGCTGGTTGGTTCTGATCTGGACCGGTAGCACCCATATTCATGTTGGGAACACTGGTTTCTTCATCGCCTAATTGCTTTGCCATCTCAAATATTGCAACCAAATCTTTCTGGTTAGAATCAATATTGAATGTTTGCATGGCATAATCAGCACGCATCTTAGGGTCTTTGCTGGTCATCCACCATATCTTACGAGGCGTTAACTCCCAGTCGCCATTCTGTGGCTGGACCAATGACTTGTTGATAATGATCTGTGGACCTGTTGAAAGGCCGGCATTATCAAGAACCATTCTCCATGATGCATTCATAACCTTCTGTGGGCCACGCATACGGTATGGAACACCGAAGCCAAAAATACTTGTTTCGTCTTTTTCCCAGTTAAGAACGTTATATGGCAGCTCTTCACTATCCATATGATTCAATGAAACCTTGATAACCGTGCCCATACACAGCCATACAGTACCTTCAAACTCTTCAAGCGGGTCCTGCTCATCAACGCCTTCACAACCACAAGCCACTAATTGATCTTTATCAATTGGCCCATGGTATTCAAGCACTTCATATCGGTTGTCGTTCTGAATTTGAGTGATACCGTTGATTTCTCGTAACTCATTTAGATAATTGAGTTTAGATACACGGCCATTAGGAGCCTGCATTAATACATTGCGTAACTGTTCACGCATATATCCAGGCTGGTTTGCTAGTTTACGAATTTGCTTACGTGTCATTAGATGACGTTCAAATACAAATTCGCAATCCTCCCAGCAGGTAGCGGTCATATCTGGAAAGAAGTTCCAAGGGTCGACACGTTCTGCTGTTGGCTTGTATTCGCCTTGGGTCTGGCCTAACTGCCATTGCTGGTCATTGCCCTCTTTCCATTGCTTCTTGTTCTTTCGCTCAACCATTGGGCCTTTTATGATACCAATGCCCAGCGTTACGGCATCATGGATGATTTCACGGCATTTAGAATTGTATTTGGCTTCAACTAACTGATCGTCAATCTCTGTTTCCATGAGCTTAGCAGCTTCAATAGCCTGCTTCATGGTTTCATCTGCCATATCTGCGTGCGTGTACGCTTCATTTGTTTCTGGGTCGGTAGGCTTAGAGCCATCAGCAAGCTCTATTTCTTCCGTATTCGCCAATTCTTTTGCGAGCTCTGGTGCTGGTGTGGGCTTTAATCCCCAGTTACGATCATCAGTAGGCAATACCAAATCAGACCATTTCGATTCTGCTATGTTTGTTTTGGCGCGAGTAAGGTTGACGAATATCTTAGAACTCTTGGCTTTCGTGTTCTGAGCATTACCAGTTGTGTTCATCTTTGATTCGGTGTCACGATCATAACGTCCATTGTAATGACGTAGATCATCTAACCATCGCTGCTCTATTTCTTCTTTTAGGCCAACTTCACGATCAAACTTAGTTTGAAGGCCACTACCGAATAATTGAACTGTCGCCTGTCGCTCTATTTCAGCTTCTTCAGCAGTTTGTTCATATCCGTCTTCGATATCTTCTGGTTGCTTCTCAGCAGTACCGTTGTTTGGCATGTTATTAACCTCAGTTAATTGTTTCGTTTTTATAGTTTGTTTCAAACATAAACTTTCTTATCAAATGCTTTGCATCATCTACGTGCGGGCTATTTGCCAGACCTTGCATGAAATCAGTTTGAGATGATAGCCACTCACTAAATGCTAATGTTTTAACCATGCTTTCCCAGTTAGGAATAGTCAATGAAATAGCATTACTGGCCTTTATAAATTCTCGTTCATTCATTTCTAATAACCTACATCATCATCCATAACCTGAATGGAAGTGCCACCCATGTTCTGGAGAATCGGTTTAGTAATCATAAAATCATTTTGCTCACACTCTTGAACCAAGTATCGTGTGGCATCCATTGCATGGTCATCTTTCTTAACTATCTTGCCTTTATCGTCACGCCTGTAAATACGAAACTCACCTAACCAGCTCTGGCATGATGCAAATACTTTTAATCTGCCGGTAGATAATCGTAACCAGACCTTATACAACCCTGATTCTACTGCATTAACGGCTGGGAGCAAATCCAAACCTAAATCATTATAGTCTTGAAGTAACTGTTCGCCATCTCTTTGACCTCTACCGCGTGCTGCTGGGTCAATTCTTCCGGGTATCCATGGACCACGCGCACGAATTGCGGCAGCATGTACGGCTGGTTGTGCTTCACCCATGTAATGCTCTGAATACAAATACAAGATATCACTGTCTCTGTCCAGGGCTCCAAACATTGCAGCAGTCTTATTCCAACCTACATCTAGGCCATAACCTCTTGGCCAATGTGCTGGTATTGGCATATCTGGTACAACTATCTCAGATTCCGGAACTGGGTAAATAGCACCTGAACCTAATTGCGGTATTCCTTTTGAGCGTGCATCACGCTGATATGGTGGGATTGACTCATATAACGTGTCCTTTGCCTTCTGCGAAAGGTGAGGCACATCATCCCAACCAGCCATGGTTACGAGTTTAGACATTAACAGTGGGCCGGGGCGACTTTATTAATTAATGTACAGAACTTAATAGCCAGTTCATAGCGTGCAACAATATCTGCATCATATCGAAGATTACTTACCATCTCTTCATGCTGTTTTTTGTAATACTTCAGCCTGGCAGTGAATGTTTTGTTACGAACTCCCCATTCAGCCCACTTCCTGAACCAGATAGAACCACATATAAGATCATAAAGGCCATCCAGAAACAGGAATACTGCACCAACAGGGTACAATGATGCTTTCCACCATCGTTTAAATCGGCTATCAGTTGCAACGGCCTCACGATAATTGTTTAAAAAGATCATTGCCACATAGAATGCAGCGTATAGATAAACAGTTGGAACAATCAGCATCGAGTACAGTAAAACTCTTACCCATTCACGTGAGTATACTTTCATAATATTAAATCTCTTAGTAGTAATTCCCAGAAAGTGACAATAATGCCACATACGCACAAACCAAGAACAACCAACAACAAACCATCCAATACTGTTGGTGCGTCTATATCAATGGAGATATCAATCATTTTATCGTTTTTGCTCATAAATCACCCTGCGCTTGGAGCCTTACCACCGGGTAAGAAGCTCAATACCACATCAGATAATCCTGATAATGGCGTGAATGTATTAATAATAACCCCGTGCGTAGTCATTACACGAAGTATTTCTTCTGAGTATATATCCATACCCGGTTCTTCATCGTTCCATATCCAGTGCTTTGCCGTACCCTGGAAGCTCTTACGCTTCTGATCGTATGACTTTAAACCTGCATAACTGGTTTCTTTTGATGGTTCATGTTCAATATAGATATCTTTAACAGCATCCGGTATGCCTGTACGCGGAGTCGTTCTAAGTATTGAATCTGCTGGAAGCATACCAGTGCCATGTTTTCCAGCCGGGCCAAGTAGTTCGAGCTGAATGATATCTCGCACGGTTTCTCCGGTATCTCCAGCACACCAACCATTGGTGGGGTGATCAAATACCCTTCCATCCCACCAATCAGGATACACTCCTGTTGTCCATACTTTGACGCAATACGCGCCTGCAATAGATTTGCCAACACGATTAGCCGCGATAAACGCGCACTCTGTAATATCATCATCACTAAGCCCTGTATCTTTGAAGAATTTTAGATGTTTTTTGTATAGCTCACGCCTGTAAGGGCCCTCATCAGGAAACCATTTCTTCCATGCTGTACGTGATTCACGATATATCTGCTCTTCCATGAGCGCAATCAATTCAATTTGCAGTGCTTTTTTATCCAGCATCAGAATGGCATTTTGTTTTTATTATACAAGTCAATCTTTAGCTTATTGCATAATACGCACTGCTCGGGCTTGTCTTTATTTTTACCTACACGATCTAACCACTCATGCTTTGCTGATAACGAATTATGGCACCTTACAAACTCAGCATCATTTTCGCCTTTAACAGCTATAAAATAAACCTCCCACAATTCAGACCAGTAATCAGGATTATCTTTAGCTACGATACTCGTCGCCTTTTTGAAGTCACCGATATCATTAGCTAATACCGCTACACATGATGTTACTCGTATTAAATCTAATTCACGCTTGGTTAATGGGGTCATCACTTCACACCTATAATAATATTAATAAACCAGTAAGAATTAACCCGAACATAACTGCAAACATAAGCTTTTCTGCCTCACTCATACATCACCTATTCGCTCAATCTCTTTGTCTATAATTTCTTCTATAAACATTGATTGATTTTGCCCAACATACTCAAGAGTAAATTCGTTTTTAATCTTAACCAATAACTCTAACTGCTTTTGTTTAAGCTCTGATTCTGCATGAATCCCCATTACTTCTAAGGCTGAAGAGTGTGAGTTACACCCGTGACCATAAGGGATTAATTGATTGCAACACGGGCATGTACTACTCATAACAAATCCTTAAATGTTTGCTCAATTAATTCATAAACGTCATCAACTTCTACCCAATCCACTAACGCAGTGGTTTGAACCCCTACGTGCGACAATGTGGTTAGATTATCTGAGATAGCATCAATCAACCGCTTCTCAAGCTCTGCTAACTGGGCTTCGTGTTCAGCTTTTAATTCATTAATCCTTTCCAGATTATGCTCAGACATAAGCTTAACTACTTTGTCATGCTCCGCCTTGCTTATGCTGTTCTTTGCTAGGATGTATTTAGTATCACCATCCATCTTAAATGTACCGGCCATCATAACATCATCATAAGTCGGGTGTGGCTTTGCATATATAACCTCTGATGTATCTTTATTCACTTCACTCTCCGTTGTTATTTGTTGAGGTCTTTAACTTACGTTCTTCATTTGAGTAAAAAGAAGCAAATTCACTAGATGGTCTAGGATGAACATCTAAGTATTTATCAGACCAGCAGGCCCACCAACAGGCTAGGCATGTTTTACCGTTCCTTACGCCATTACGTATCACCATATTCTGAAAATCGGTCATTGTTCCGCCCTTTATATATTCATCTTCATCTGGTATAAAGCAAAGAATTTTGTCTCTCCGCCACACATACAACCCAAGCCCTCTTGACCCGAATCCGTAATCTGTCTTTATGGATTTCAAGCATCTGCCCTCCAGCACAGCGGAT
>Ga0316205_10000321_pt1 | contig 99016 bp, 98 predicted proteins | sample 3monthpyrite_MG_FD_204941 | JGI IMG/M metagenome (GOLD analysis project Ga0316205, IMG submission 204941) | Microbial mat bacterial communities from mineral coupon in-situ incubated in ocean water Damariscotta River, Maine, United States -... | ecosystem: Environmental > Aquatic > Marine >... | reverse complement strand
GTGATCGAACCAACCTATCCACGTCGAGCCTTTGACCTAGAGTGCTCATTGATGGAAATCACTTGAGGTCGAAATGCGTTAGTCGGCCTATTTTACTGCTCGCACTCGGTTGATAAATTCGCGAAATTCGGCGTCTGGTGTATCCCCTTTTGCTTTGTTCGCAGCCCATACAGTTAACTGGATGTTTCCTCGAACATACCCAGCGTTGCTATCGATCCGGTCAGGCGAGATAGCCAAAGGTCCGCCGAGTGTTAATTCCATAGGAATACCCGTCAGCTTGCACTTTCCGTCCTGTTCTAGAAACAACTCCTCTATGTGCGTCACCAGCTCAGCGTGTGTCATGTCTGTTGGCTTTTCTTTGGCTGTACGCTCGCTGGTCGTTCCTGATGCTGCGACTGTTGCCAAAATTCGCTTAGCGACCTCGTCAAAAACATCATCGTCGTCGCCCTCTATTCCGTTTTGACCTGAGTTGTCATTAGAAGATGGTTTTGCGGACTGGTCGCTGGTCGGGTGTAAGATGAAATGAAGAAGTCCATCCAGAGACCACAGATCAACATCATAGTTCGCGCAAAGAGTCTTTAATACGCCGTTGATTGCTTCATACTTTTCTCCGTCACTGGCACCATGTGGCAGGTCAGGCCACACACCAAGTTCAGTCAACCCAGCTTCCGACTTAGAGTTCCACACACCATATTTGATTGGATACGCAACCATCATTATTGCGGTCGCGATCCCTTTGGACATACCCTTTTGGCCGCCGACAGCCTCGTCATAGCGTTTCCCAACAGACCGGCCCTCGTCCGTAAGTATTGCTATGGTTTTTCGCAAGTGCTCAAAGCCTTGCTCAAGCAGGTTTGAGGTCTGGCGATACAAGCTGGTCCAATGATGGTTGTGTTCGAAGGACAAAAAGTCGCGAAAGCTGGCTTCCGTTAACTTGTCAGGCTCTCTGAAAGGTGGTCCAAATCGATCAGTCACTTCTTGCTGACGAGACACCATCTCCAAATATTCAGGATCTTTCTTGGCGCGGGAAATATCGATAGATGAACTCTCAATTCGAATATCTCCCCCAGCGACAACGATAGCGCGGCCGGTCTCAACAACCTTGGCCAATGCAGGCCAATCTAGTCGAGTGTCGGAGGTCAAACTGGTACGAAGTTTTTTATGCGAGACAGGATAAGCCAGCACACGGTGGGGGTTTTGCAATTCTCGAATATATACGCTGACACCATCCGTTTTGTGACGTTCAGATAGTTGAATACCGCGTGGGCTTTCTGACATGAAAGCAGGAATGTCGCCGTCGAGACGACCAGTAATTCTAGCGACTTCCGACCAGAGCTGGCCTGCAATTCGATGATTGACCGCGTTGTTCTTGACGCTTCTAGGTTTGAAGAACTTGGCCAACATAAGAACCCCTTAAATGGATGCAGAGACTCGGCAATGGGTGCGAGTTCTACCGGCTCTCTGGAAAATGTGTCTAGTCACAACAAAACACCACGACGCAGACTGCACAATCCTTTTTGACAAAGTTCAACTCGCCCCAAACCATACCCTGACACGCGGATTCCGGGTGTCTTACGTTGTCTGCATGAAACAGATGCTGACAACCAAATCACTCGATGCGATGCCTCCGGCGACCACAAAACGGTACGAGGTGCGCGACCAAAAAGTAAACGGCCTGCATGTGCGTGTGTCGACCACAGGTGCCAAGGTGTTCTACACATTGGTGCGCCCAAACGGCTCATCTACGATGAAATCAAAGGGCTGCCAAAAGGAGGTCGTTGCCCCTATTGCGATCAGCGGGATGTCGCGACTTTGGATCACGTTCTCGCCAAAGCTCACTATCCAGCATTGGCGGTCGCGCCAGACAATCTCGTCGGCAGTTGTACAGAGTGCAATAAGGTAAAGGGTGATGCACCGCCTGCGTCATTGGAACAAGTTATTCTTCATCCGTACTTTGAGAACATCTCTAACGAGCGATGGCTTTGGGCGCGGGTGAACGAAATAGCTCCGTGTTCCGTTTCATTTTTTCCCGTTGCACCGGCTGGTTGGTCCCCGGTTCTAGCAAATCGACTAGCTGGGCAATTTCAGCTATTCGGTCTTGCGGCTCTCTATGGCAGTCAGGCGGCCAGGGAGTTGAGTGATATTCGCGAAGGACTTGCTCGCCACTACGCTGCTGGTGGGTTAGCTGCTGTCCGCAGCGAACTGACACACCAGTGGGACTCAAGAATTCACAATCAACTGAACTCGTGGAAAACAGCGCTCTACGAAGCCCTTTCCATATCGGATTGGTACTGCGACGGCGGTTTCAGCCACGAATAGATCGGACTATTTGTGGGAAATTGCGCCAACCTCGGAAGTGAACTCGCCAAGGCACTTGGAAATCGATGAGACATGAACCCAGTCGCCGAACCCGTGCTATATGTCTGCAAACATGTCGATTTGTTCAGGCTCCTCATGCTCCACCTCGTCCTCAAACGAATGGCCTGACATAGCGGCGAGATCGTGAGCGACACGAGTGATATGGTGCGCCATGTTCCACTCGCGCCACATGCTCGCGCTGCCCGGTGTGGCATGACCATTGGCCGCGTCCCACATCCTGCGGTCCGCATACGAGAACATTTTGCCCGCGAAGTCAGGCCGTGCAACAAGGTCTTTCAGAACCGCCTTCATCACCTCAGACTGCTTTCCTCCAGCCTTGCCTCGAATGACAACCGTGTCCGTTTTGGTCGTATAGCGAATGTGCGGGATGGGAATTGCGCCACCTTTCTTTGTCGGGAAATTGATTTGGCCACAATCTGCGCCAAAGTCGCTGAACCCAAGCCGTTCCGTAGGAAAGTCACAATCCCGAACCGCAGCGTTGAAGACGGTCCACTCATGGCGAGGAACCAACTGCGTTTTTCCAGCCTCAGCCGGGTTGGTTGTCGGGAAGTTCGACCCTTGGAAGACGATGCATCCCCAATTTGCAATCTCGGACAGTTCATTGAACGTACCGCCGACAACTTCGGTGGCGATCTCTGGGTCCAGTTCGAGCCCCGCGAAGTCGACGAAGATTTCGCACTCAGAAGCGGCAAGACCAAGCGCTTGCAACCCATCACGCAGAACGTCGCCATCCAAGTCTTCGGCACGCAGATGAATCGCAGCGCGGGGGAATGTGTCGAGCAGTAAACCGCGCCACAAGCTATTACCCAGATCAGATGCCGGAATAACCGCAATAAGGTTTGGGTTTCTAGCCCGTGCGACTTGGAAAAGCCGGTTGATATCTTCGTCGCTGGGCTCTCTCATGACGTATTGAGTGTCCATGTAGGCAGGATAACGCGGCCAGTGTTTGCCGATACGTTCACCTGTTACATACGCAATCTCGTCATGCGTCAGAACCTTTTGAAGTTCTGGGTCCTTTTCGATCAATGGCGGCAGGATAAAGTAAGGACGCACCTGTCTCTGCATGGCCGGGCGAATACGCCCCGCCGCGTTGTATTCACCTTGCTTAAACCTTAGTGCCGGACGATATGGCAGCATCGTTGCTCTCCTCGGGTTGCTCAATAAGTACCTTCCTCACGGTGTTCCTCCCGATCTTCTTTGAGAACAACGCATAGTCGTTTCTCTCTTTTTGAATCCTGCCGAAAACGATGGCCGGATCAATCCCCAGTTCTTTCGCCAGCTTCTCTGCCGGCTGTGCTGTCTTGGCGATCCGAGCAGTGGATTTTCGCCAACGTTCTTCTGGTATTAGCATATTGGAGGCAAAAGCATCCGCTTGCGCTTCCTGTTCGTCAATAGACGCTGCATCAAACTGATCAAAAAAGCCACTGGCGAGACCCGTCAATCGGTGCAGAACCACGTGACCAACTTCATGAAGCAGGCTAAACCAAAAGTTGCCAATATCGTCTTTTCTAAGCGTAAGGCCGATAACTGGAACGCCCTCTTCAATGAATGCGGCACCGTCGATGGTAAGGCCCGGAATTTGCCTCTCCGCTATGAGAACAATACCCGCTTCATAGAGTTGCTGTTGGGCGCGGTGAGGGCCGTCTGAAAAAACACTCAGCTTGGGAAGCTGGTTCAACCAGCCTGTGTTCACCGGGTCATAGCGCGGAATGCCTTCACGAATGACTTCTTTGGCGCGCGTTACCACCCGAGCGCGCCACGCGTGAAGCAGAACATCTTCGCTGTGATCCTGAACGTTCAGCCCCGTCCGCAAAAAGGTTGGGCTGCCAAAATCAATTCTGTTTTCCGCGATGTATTGACGGAGCCGCGACTCGTCCATGTCATCCGAAAACCAGCCGTTTGCGCGACCGTGTTTCAGGATCTTTCGGATGCCCTCTTTCGAGACGTCGTCGATGACTTTGTCCAATCCCCGAAACTGAGGGTTGGGTTCGATGATCGCGCTCAGGCGCACACCTAAAAGAGCAGCTATGCGAGCGTAGTTCTTTACGCTAATGGAGTTGTAGCGGTCAGCCTCATATCTCTGAACCTGCTGCTCTTTCACGCCCAAGCGCCAAGCGAGGTCACGCTGTGTATAGCCCTTGGCAATCCTCGCAACGATCAGCATTAGACCTGGATCGCTTTCCGCACGACGCTCAAGGGGCGTTGGTTTACCTGTTCCCTTGGCGACTTCATACGCTTGGATAGCATCATTCAAGTCGTCACGTTCGGCTCTCAAAGTCGAGGCCAGCTGCTTCACAACCTCAGGCGGCAAACCCTCGACGACTCGTCTAAGGTACTCATCTGTCGCCAACGCCTCATCAAGCGCAGTTACGCGCGAGCGGGCTTCACGCAGTTCTTTTTCATTGAGAATGATGCCTGTATTCATGCCTCGTGTCTACCCAACAAATTTGTTGCCGTCAAGAGCACAACAAATTTGTTGTGCTGCTATGGGTTTGTCGAAACCGGGCGGCTGGCCTCAAACCAAACCTTCTGGCTTCCCACCGAACCACAATGGGCGCGTCTGGGGGCGCAATAATCTCAGAATGTGGCTGTTGAGGGGTGGTTCAATCCACCGGACGGACACGGTTGCCTTGCCGACCTACTTACCGAGGTGGGCAGGTAGACCTTTGGTCCTAATTGCTACCCCAGTGATACCCGGCGAGGCACAAGCAAGAGCGCGCAAGAGGGGATATCATAATAACCAGCTGATATTATTGATTTAAATGGTGCCCGGGGGCGGAATCGAACCACCGACACGAGGATTTTCAGTCGGTACGCCTGTCTACACAGACCGGCTCAGCACTCCACGGACTGCAACGCAGATGTTTGAAAAGTCGCAGCTTTCAGTGAAGCAGATCGTATCGTCGCCCCTCACGCCATTCCGTTCAAGCAAGCCGCCGATGCTACCCACATGATACCCTCAGCGCTGAGGCTCGATTTGAGCGTCACCGAACTCGCCATCAACAGGATGCTACCCGAATGATACCCAACGCATCTCAGTAGTTCCTAATGAGAGGTTCAGACCCTCATAAGTCTATGTTTTTGTTGAAATTTAATGGTGCCCGGGGGCGGAATCGAACCACCGACACGAGGATTTTCAATCCACTGCTCTACCCCTGAGCTACCCGGGCACGGGAGAACGCCGGGGCGTTCGGGTGCAGGCGTTCTATGGCAGGGGTCGGGGGCTGTCCAGTGGTTTGCAGCAAAAAAATCAGTGCGGTTTTTCCGGGCGTTCCTGCACGGCCTCGACAGCGGCCTCGATGTCCTCGGGGTCGGTCGATGGCACGGCATAGCTGCCGCTGAACCACTTGGCCAGATCCACGTCCGCACAGCGTTTGGAACAGAAGGGACGGAAGCGGCGATCGGTCTGCGCCGCACAAATCGGGCAGCTCATATCAGCACCTCGGACAGCGCCCTGCGGTCGCGCTTGCGTTGCAGCTCGTAGTGGCCAAGGGCGGTCCAGCCGACAAGTGCGGTTTCCACCCCATCGCCCCGGAAGGCCGCCCGCAAGGCCGTCTCGAAGCCGCGCCGGTCCTTCTTGGCCATGGGCGCCAGATCCAGCACCACCTGCCCGCCCAGGCCACGCAGGCGAAGCTGGCGGGGCAGTTCGCGCGCGGTGGCGAAATTGGCCTTCTGGCCCGCCGCGGGAGAGGTGTCGCCGCCCGTGTTCACGTCGACGGCCACCAGCGCGCGGGTGGGTTCGATCCAGAGCGCCCCGCCACCCGCGAGCGGCACCCGGGCCGCCTTGAGCGCATCGAGCTGATCCAGGACGCCTTCGGCCTCGAAGCCGCCAGGCTCGGTCAGGACATCCGCGGGCATCACCCATTCACGCCAGGCCAGCGTATGGGGCCCGTCCCCTTCCAGCAGCATCACGGCACCGGTTCCCGCATCGCCCGTGACCTGCTCGGCGAGGGCGGCCATGGCGGCGATGTCCTCGGCGATCTCGTCCAGGTCCGCCCCGTCGCAGGACGACCTCAGGATAAGACCCATGCCCGGTGCGATCCCGGCGGCGCGCGCGAGGCCCAGCAGCGTGTCGCGCAGATCGTCGTCGCGGATGCTGCGCGACACGTTCAGGCCCGGTGCGCCGGGCGTGACGATGGCGTGGCGGCTCTTGAAGAGCAGTTTGGCCGTGACCGGAATCGCCTTGCCGGGTTCAGCATGGCCGGTGACCTGGACCAGAAGCTCCTGACCCGGCGAAAGACCCTTTATCTGGCGCAGGAACGCCGGGCCGTCCGGGGTGGAGAGGAACATGCCCCCCTGCCCTTTCATCGGGCGTTCGGCCACGGCGCGGTAGATGGTGCCGGGCATCGGCAGGCCGGGCCCCGCAATGAGAAAGTCCACCAGGCGCGCCCCCTCCAGAAGTGCTGCGGCCTCATGCCCTTCGACATGGTCCAGAACGATCGTGTGGGCGGTCATGTGCGCGCCTTCCAGACGGGGTAGCCCGCGGCCTGCAGAAGGCCTGCGGTTTCGGTCAGGGGCAGGCCCACCACGGCGGTGAACGAGCCGCTGATCCAGGGGATGAGCGCCCCGGCAGGCCCCTGGATGCCATAGCCGCCCGCCTTGCCCTGCCAGTCGCCGGTGGCAAGGTACCACGCGATCTCGGCCTGGCTGAGGGATTTCATGCGCACGCAGGTCACCACGTCGCGCGACCACAGCCGGTCTCCGCGGCGCACGGCCACGCCGGTGATCACCCGGTGGCGGCGCCCCGAGAGGGCCCGCAGAAAGGCCTCGGCCTCGGCCATGTCGGCAGGCTTGCCGATTATGCGGCGGCCCAGCGCGACGGTGGTGTCCGCCGACAGCACGATGTCATCGGCTCCGGCCTCGACGGCGCGGGCCTTCCGGGTGGCCATTCGCAGGCAATAGGGGCGCGGCAGTTCGGCCCTGAGCGGGGTCTCGTCGATCTCGGGCGGGCGGATGGCATCCGGCGCGATGCCAAGCTGTGCCAGCAGGTCCAGCCGCCTCGGGCTGGCCGATCCCAGGATCAGGGTCGCAGGGCTGGCATCCGAAGGGGTCGTCACCGTCGCGCTCCATTCTCAACCGGAGCGCGGCCGCAGCTTGCCACGCAATCCGCTTTCCCGCGCCGGGCGAAACTGACGTTTCGCCTTACTTGAACCGATAGTTGATACGTCCCTTGGTCAGGTCATAGGGGGTCATTTCCACCTGTACCTTGTCGCCTGCCAGAACGCGGATGCGGTTCTTGCGCATCTTGCCTGCCGTATGTGCGATGATCTCATGGCCGTTTTCCAGCTCGACCCGAAATGTCGCGTTAGGCAGGAGTTCCTTCACGACACCGGGGAATTCGAGCAGTTCTTCCTTGGCCATGGTCTCTCCTTTGTTACACATTTCCGCCACGCGGGCGGATTGCGCCTTAAATGGTCCGAAAGCTGCGGGTTTTCAAGCGAATTGTCAGGTCAGGCGCTCAGATGTGACCTGCGCGTCGCGGCCCGACTGTTCGGCCCAGTGGGCGCGGTTCAGGACCACACCATCGGCACGCACGTGGGCGATGGCGGCGGGATCGACCTCGGCCACGGTCCAGCCCGGCGCATTCAATGTGCCCTCGGCCAGAACACCCGTCGCCGGAAACCCTGTGTCGGGCGGGCCGAAAATGCCGCCCATGCCGGTGTTTTCCTCGACTGGCGGGCACCAGGGCGCGGGGCCCACGATGGAGGACATGACCGAAACGCATTGCTGCTCAAGGGCGCGGGCCATGGCACCGATGCGCACCCGCCAATAGCCGGTCAGCGCCTCGGTGCAGGAGGGCACGAGCAACAGGTCGGCCTCGCTGACGGCGCGGGCCAGCAGCGGATACTCGCTGTCATAGCAGATGAGGATCGCGATACGCCCCAGTGACGTGTCGAAAAGACGCAACGGACCACCGGGCACCACGTTCCAGGGATCCCGCTCGTAGCGGGTCATGATCTGCTTGTCCTGCACGCCGACCCCGCCCGTGGGCGTAAAGAGCCGCGCCCGGTTCACCGGACGGTCGCCAAAATCGGGATCGAACACCGGGGCAGAGGCGGCCAGGATATGCACCTTGTGCCGTGCGGCCAGTTCGGAATGCAACGCATCGGCCTGTGGGATATGGCGCGAAACCGCATGAAGGCACCCCTCTTCGTCGCCCGCGGCCTGCGCACCATCGAGCATGGCCAGTTCCATCGCGCCATATTCGGGAAAGACCAGCAGCCCGGCACCCGTCCCGGCCCCGCGCGCGACCCAGTCGCCCAGCTTGGCGCGGTAGGCATCGAAATCCGTCAGGGGATCGAGCGGATAAGCGGCTGTGGCGATTTTCATCGGACATCTCCCTTTCGCACGATTCGTAGCGCGGCTCCGGAAAAGATGAAACCCCGGAGGTCGATGACCTCCGGGGTGCCCCACCCGGTTTCACTCGTACACAAAAACGTCTGTCAGGCGGTGGTGCCATCGTGCGGGATACGCAGGCGCTGGCCGGGATAGATCTTGTCCGGATCGCTCAGCATCGGCTTGTTCGCCTCGAAAATCTCGGGGTAGCGCGCACCGTTGCCCAGCGCCTGTTCGGCGATTTTCCACAGCGTGTCGCCCTTCTTGACCTCGTGGAACACAGGATCGGCCCCTTCCACCTCGTCCTCGACCGCAGCCACGCCGGTGGAGTTGCCCACGGCCATGATGATCTTTTCCTTCTCTTCCTGGCTGACGGCCGAGCCGGAGACCTTGACCACGTCGTCCACAACCGAAATGTTCATGCCGGAGGTGTTCAGCCCCAGGCCTTCGATCTCTTTCTTGAGCGCCTCGGCATCCGGTGCCGGGTCTTCCTTCTTCTTCCAAAAATTGAACAGCCCCATCTGTCATTCCTTTCCTGTTGGTAGAGGTATGACGTGCAGCTTATGCGGCGTGGGCGGTAGGGGAAAGCGTTTGGCGGTTTCCCCGCTTGCCCAGGGTCAGGACCCATTCATCTTGCCCCGCTGGCGTCAAAATCGTGAAATTTCAGCGGTTTGAGACATGCCGCAACGAACGGGTTAATTGCAAATGGCTCACGCCGCTGAAATGAAGCGGTTTTGGCGTCCTTCGGATTTGGCGGATTTTCCCCGTGACCCGCTGCCCGGCAGGGTATCACAAGGCGATGTCCCGAGAGGGTCGTTACATCTGCTTGAAATTCAACGAGAGTTCCTGCGCAGATGTGCCTCGTCACGAACAAAATCTGCCAAACCAGAGGGGCAAGATGAATGGGTCCTGACCCTACAGGGCCTCGCCGTCGGTGAACTGCAACCGCGCGAGGCGCGCATAGAGCCCGCCTTCGGCCACCAGACTGTCATGGGTGCCGGTCGCGACGATGCGGCCTTGGTCCATGACGACGATGCGGTCCGCCTGCTTCACGGTGGCCAGCCGGTGGGCCACGATGATTGTCGTCCGGTTGCGCGCGAGCGTCTCGACCGCCTGCTGCACCGCGCGTTCGCTTTCGGCATCCAGCGCGCTGGTGGCCTCGTCCAGAAGCAGCACGGGCGCGTCGCGCAGGATCGCGCGGGCGATGGCGATGCGCTGTTTCTGTCCGCCCGAAAGCATGACGCCACGCTCGCCTACATAGGTGTCATAGCCCTGCGGCAGGGCCGTGATGAAATCATGTGCGGCCGCGGCACGGGCGGCGGCCTCGACCTCGGCATCGCTGGCATCGAGCCGTCCGAAACGTATGTTGTCCATCGCCGAGGTCGCAAAGATCACCGGGTCCTGCGGCACCAGCGCAATATGGGCACGGAAGGCGCGGCGCTCCATCTCGTGCAAAGCCACGCCGTCGAGGGTGATCCGCCCGGCATCGGGATCATAGAAGCGCTGGATCAGCTGGATGATCGTCGTCTTGCCCGCCCCCGAGGGGCCGACGATGGCGACCGTCTCGCCCGGTGCGATCGACAGATCGAGCCCCCGCAAGGCGGGGCTTGCGCGTCGTGCGGGATAGGCGAATTCCACACCCTCGAAGGCAATGGCCCCGGCAACTTCGGCGGGCAGGGTCCGGGGCGCGGCCGGGTCGCGCACGGTGTCCTCGGCCTCGATCAGCTCCACAAGGCGTTCTGTGGCACCCGAGGCACGCTGCAACTCGCCCCAGATTTCCGAGAGCGCCGCGACCGATCCCGCGACCATGATGGCGTAGATCACGAACTGCACCAGCATCCCGGCCGTCATCTCGCCATTGCGCACGTCGCGGGCCCCCAGCCACAGCACACAGACCACGCCCGCAAAGACGAGAAAGATCACGATCACCGTCATGATGGCGCGGGTGATGATGCGGCGCCGGGCGGCGTCAAAGCTGTGCTCGGTGACATCCGCAAAGCGGCTGCGGCTGGCCTCCTCGTGGGTGAAGGCCTGCACCGTCTGCACGCTCAGCAGCGCCTCGGAGGCGTTGCCGGAGCTTTGCGCGATCCAGTCCTGGTTCTCGCGGCTGAGCACGCGCACGCGGCGTCCCAGCAGGATGATCGGCACGATCACCACCGGCACGATCAGAAGCACCACGCCGGTCAGCCCCGGCGCGGTGACCAGCATCAGGATCAGACCGCCCAGGAAAATCAGGGCATTGCGCATGGCGATGGAGACCGACGACCCGACAACCGAGAGGATGAGGGTGGTGTCGGTGGTGATGCGGCTCAGCACCTCGCCGGTCATAATGCGTTCGAAAAATGCGGGGCTCATACCGATCACCCGGTCAAAGACCGCCTTGCGGATGTCGGCCACAACCCGTTCGCCCAGCCGCGTGACCAGCGCGTAGCGCAGCCCGGAGCCCATCGCGAACAAGGCCGCGATGCCCAGCGCCGCAATGAAGTAGACATCGAGGATCGCGCCGTCCTCGGCGTTGAAATTGTCCACCACGCGGCGCACCGCGAGCGGCAGAACCAGCGAAATCGTCGCCGTCAGGATCAGCGCCAGAACCGCCGCGGCCACCAGGACGCGATAGGGCCGCAGGAACGGCCACAGGGCGCGCAGCGATCCCAGCTTCCGCGAGGTGGCGCGCTCGGCAATCTCGGCATCCGCTTGCGCGCGCCTGACCATGTCTTCTTCCTTCTTTTACGGTGCTGTTTCGCCAACCCGCGCGCCGGGGTCAAGCGCCAAGCTGCCGCAGTGACGGGTTACTGGTTGGCGTTCTCGGCCTCGATCTCGCGCCAGCGGGCGACATTGGCGTTGTGCTCTTCCAGCGTCTCGGCAAAGGCGTGTCCGCCGGTCCCGTCCGCCACGAAGAACACATAGTCGGTGTCCGCGGGATTTGCGGCAGCCTCGAGGCTGGCGCGGCCCGGATTGGCGATCGGCGTTTCGGGCAGACCGTCGATCACATAGGTGTTCCACGGCGTTTCGCGGCGCAGTTCGGACTGACGCAGGCCGCGGCCCAACACCTCCTGCCCCAGCGTGATGCCGTAGATCACCGTCGGGTCGGTCTGAAGCCGCATACCGCGGTTCAGGCGGTTGACGAAGACCGAGGACACGATGCGGCGCTCTTCGGCCACGCCGGTTTCCTTCTCGATGATCGAGGCGAGCTTGAGCAGGTCGTCCTGGTTTGCCAGCGGCAGGTCAGGGTCTCGGTTCTGCCAGGCCTCGGCGATGAGTGCGGCCTGCGCGTCCTGCATCTTGGCGATCAGTTCGGCCCGGTCGTCGCCCTCGCTGATCTCATAGCTGTCGGGGGCCAGAGTGCCCTCGGCGGGCACTTCGGTCACGTCGCCCGCGAGCACGTCCACGGATTTCAGCGCCTCGAGGATCTGCCAGCTGGTCACACCCTCGGCGATGGCCACCCGGTAGCGCGTGTCGCTTTCATCGCGCACGGAAGTAAAGGTCTCTGGTGGTGTCTCTTCGCCCGGCACGAAGGACGCCTTTTCGACAAAGCGGTTGGTGGCGGGGTCAAGTTCGCGCACCTGCACCTCGGCGCTGGTCACGCCGATGCGATAGACCACCTCGGTGCCGCAGGTCGATGCCCCGCCCTTGGTCACGACATCGACGATCTGCGCCATGCTGGCCCCGTCGGGGATCAGCCAGCTGCCGGCCTTCAGAAGCCGCGTCTTGTCGGAATACTCGGCCCCGATCCGGAAGATGGCCGCATTGCTGACCGCGCCTTCGCGCCGCAGGCTTTCGGAGACCGTGCGCATTGTCTCGCCGCGCTTCACGCGCAGGCATATCTGCTCCTCAAGAGGCCCGGCCGCGGTATAGGTGCTCTGCCCCCACAGGACCACGCCGCCCAGAAGGAAGGCGATCACCACCAGGAAGGTCAGCGCGTTGGACGCGATATGACGCCACATCAGCGGACCGCCCCGATGCACAGGCTCGCATTGGTGCCGCCAAAGCCGAAGCTGTTGGACATGGCGATCCTGACCTCGCGTTTTCTGGCCTTGTGGGGCACAAGATCGAGCGGCGTCTCGACCGCCGGGTTATCGAGGTTGATCGTCGGCGGCACGATCTGGTCGCGCACGGCCAGGATGGCAAAGATGCCCTCGATGGCCCCCGCGGCCCCCAGCAGGTGGCCGGTGGCGGATTTGGTCGAACTCATGGACGCCCCGGAGGCGGCATCGCCCAGCAGGCGTTCGACCGCCTGCAACTCGATCGTGTCGGCCATGGTCGAGGTGCCATGGGCGTTGATGTAGTCCACGTCCGACGGGGCCACACCGGCATGGGTCAGCGCCATCTGCATGGCGCGATACCCGCCATCCCCGTCTTCGGAGGGCGCGGTGATGTGATAGGCGTCGCCCGAGAGGCCATAGCCCAGCACCTCGGCATAGATTTTCGCGCCGCGCGCCTTGGCGTGTTCATATTCCTCGAGCACGACCATGCCCGCGCCCTCGCCCATGACGAACCCGTCGCGATCCGCGTCATAGGGCCGGCTGGCGGCCCTGGGGTCGTCCGCGCGCTTGGTGCTGAGCGCCTTGCAGGCGTTGAACCCCGCGATGCCGATCTCGCAGATCGCCGCCTCGGCCCCGCCTGCGACCATCACGTCGGCATCGCCGAAAATGATCAGGCGGCTGGCGTCCCCGATGGCGTGGGCGCCGGTCGAACAGGCCGTCACAACCGCGTGGTTCGGCCCCTTGAAGCCATAGCGGATGCCCACCTGGCCCGAAATCAGGTTGATCAATGCGCCGGGGATGAAGAACGGCGACACACGCCGCGCGCCCTTGTCGCGGATGATCAGCGTGGTTTCCTCGATCGAGCGCAGCCCGCCGATGCCCGACCCGATCATAACCCCGGTGCGCAGGCGGCTTTGCTCGTCCTCGGGCATCCAGTTCGCGTCGCGCACCGCCTGATCGGCGGCGGCGATGCCGTAGAGGATGAAATCATCGACCTTGCGGCGCTCTTTCGGGAGCATGTAGGCATCGGGGTTGAACGTGCCGTCCGAGCCGTCGCCATCGGGCACCTCGCAGGCATATTGCGTGGCCACGTTCGACGGGTCGAACCGGGTGATCAGGCCGGCACCGGACTGACCGTCAAGGATGCGGCTCCAGGTTTCCTCGACCCCATCGGCCAGGGGCGTGACCAATCCAAGGCCCGTTACGACGACACGACGCATGATACTGCCCTTTCCTCATAGTCTTGGCGCCTCATACCCCGGCTTGGCCCCGGGGGGCAAGAGCACCGACGCCCCCGCCGGGCAGGCCGGGGCGCATAGGGCGGGCGCGGGCCGCGACGACCGGTGGCTACTGGAACTCGGCGGTGCGTTCGGGCACCGGGCGTGCCACGTCCAGAGCCTCGGCCAGATCCACGTCGCGCGACAGCAGCGCCCGGCCAATGAGCGTACCGGCAATGTTGTGCACGTATTTCAGCCGCGCCACGTCGTCGGTGCTGCGCACGGTGCCGCGGGCAATCACCGGATGGCGCGTTTCCGCCGCCAGTCTGGCAATCACGCCGAGGCTGGCGTCCCGGTCGGCGATGTCGGCATCGATGTCGGTCACGATGATACCGGCCAGCGGCGAGGCATCGAAGGCCCCGATGAAATCGGCCGGATCAAAGGCGCTCCGGCTCTTCCAGCCTTCGGTCATCACCGAGCCCTGGTAGACATCGACCGCCATCACGATCTGGTCGGGGTGGAACTTGGCCAATTCGCTCAGAAGATCGGGGTCATGGGCGGCCATGGTGCCCACGACGATGCGGCCCGCGCCCTTGTCGATCCATTTCTCGACCCGCTCGCGCGACCGGAAGCCGCCGCCCAGCTGCACGGGAATGCCGACGGCACGGATGATCTCTTCGATCAGGTCGTCATTGCCGTCCTGGCCACCCAGCGCGTCCATATCCGTGACATGCATCCATTCGGCCCCGGCAGCGGCAAAGCCGCGCGCGGTCTCGACCGGGTCCACATGCCAGATAACCGGCTCATCCAGCCGCCCACGGGTGAGCGACACGCATTTACCGTTCTTCAGTTCCAGTGTGGGATAAATGATCATGACAGTGCTGCCTTCCTATGGGAGCCGCGACTCAGGCGCGGCGGGAGCGATCCCATCATGCAGGCTACACGCGGTTGCCGATGTTCCCAAATCGGCATCACGCGTCCAATTCGCGGCGCAAACGAAAACCCCCGCCGGCGACGGCGGGGGTTTCGAGACGAAAGACGTCGGTTTCGGCGGGTCAGGAGGCTTTGGTGATAAAGCCCACTGCGTCGCCGAAGGTCTGGATGGTTTCGGCGGCGTCATCGGGGATCTCGATGCCGAATTCCTCTTCGAAGGCCATGACCAGCTCGACCGTGTCCAGGCTGTCGGCGCCCAGATCGTCAATGAAAGAAGCGTTGTCCGAGACCTTGTCCTCTTCCACGCCCAGGTGTTCCACAACGATTTTCTTCACGCGGTCTGCGATGTCGCTCATGCCAAAATCCTCTTCGTTTCTGTCGGACCTTGCGGTCCATTCACCCTTCCCGGTTTGATCGCGGGTCGGATTTTCAGTTGCCCGTCGGGCGGTTAACTCTCCCGGATCACCGGGCAACGGCAGTGCGCGGAACCCCCGCCCGGCCAATCTGCGCCGCCTATAGCACATGGTGCGCATTAGGCAAACGGTTTGTCCAGAATGGGCACGATGGGCGAAAATGCAAGGGCGACCGGGCAATTCCGCCGCCCGCGGCCCTGCCGGAACGCCGTCAGAGCATCGCCATGCCACCATTCACATGCAACGTCGCGCCGGTGACATAGCCCGCCTCGGGACTCGCCAGGTAAAGCACGGCGGCCGCGATCTCGTCGGCCTGGCCCATGCGGGCGGCGGGAATCTTGGCGTTGATCGCGGCCTTCTGATCCTCGGTCAGCTTTTCGGTCATGGCGGTGGCGATAAAACCCGGTGCCACGGCATTTGCGGTGATCCCGCGCGAGGCGACCTCGTAGGCGATGGATTTGGTCATGCCCACCATGCCCGCCTTGGAGGCGGCATAATTCACCTGGCCGGGATTGCCCGTGGCCCCCACGATGGAGCTGATATTGATGATCCGCCCCCAGCGGGCCTTCATCATCGGCCGCATGACCCCCCGGCAGAGCCGCATGGTGCTGGTCAGGTTCACATCGAGAACGCTTTGCCATTCCTCGTCGGACATGCGCATGAAAATCTGATCGCGGGTGATGCCTGCGTTGTTCACCAGAATATCCACGCCGCCCATCGCCTCGATGGCCTGTTTTGGCAGCGCTTCGACGGCTTCGGCATCGCTCAGGTTGCAAGGCAGCACATGCGCGCGCGCGCCCAGTTCGGCCGCCAGCGCCTCGAGCGGCTCGACCCGCGTGCCGCTCAGTCCGACCGTGGCCCCGGCCCCGTGCAGCGCCCTGGCGATGGCACCGCCGATGCCCCCCGACGCGCCGGTCACCAGCGCCGTCTTTCCTGTCAGATCAAACATCCCGAATTTCTCCCTGTCCTCTCAACCGGCAAAATTTCCGGGCGGAAATTTGCCAAAAATCTGCGCAGATTTTTGCGCCGCTCAGCCCGCGTTCAGGGCCTCGATGGCCGCTGTCACGTCATCGGGCGCGCCCACCGCGCGGCAATTCACCTCGCGCGCGATGCGGCGCACCATGCCGCTCAGCGCCTTGCCCGCGCCGATCTCCCATATCTCGTCCACGCCTTGCGCCGCCATGTACGCCACCGATTCGCGCCAGCGGACCGAGCCGGTGACCTGCTCGACCAGCAGCTTGCGGATCACGTGCGGATCGCTGACCGCCTCTGCGCGCACATTGGCCACGACCGGCACGGCGGGGGTGGAGATCGCGACATCTGCCAGAGCCTCGGCCATCACCTCGGCCGCCGGGGCCATCAGCGCGCAATGGAACGGCGCGCTCACCGGCAGGAGCATCGCGCGCTTGGCACCGCGTTCCTTGGCCAGGTCCACCGCGCGTTCGACCGCCGCCTTGTGGCCCGAGACGACCACCTGTCCGGGATCGTTGTCGTTGGCCGCCTGGCACACCTCGTCGCCCGCCGCGTCCGCCGCAATCGCACACACCGCGTCGAAATCCAGCCCCAGAAGCGCCGCCATCGCCCCGACGCCCACCGGCACGGCCTTTTGCATGGCCTGTCCGCGTGTCCGGAGCAGCCGCGCGGTATCCGCCAGGCTGATCGCCCCTGCGGCGGCGAGCGCCGAGTATTCACCCAGCGAATGGCCGGCCACATAGGCGGCCGCCTCGACCCCCGCGCCCTCGGCCTCGAGTGCGCGTATCGCGGCCAGCGACGTGGCCATCAGCGCGGGCTGGGCGTTCTGCGTGAGGGTCAGCGTGTCCTGCTCGCCCTCCCAGATCAGCGCCGAGAGCTTTTCGCCCAGCGCCTCGTCCACCTCGTCGAACACCGCGCGCGCGGCCGGATAGACTTCGGCCAGCGCCCGCCCCATCCCGATCGTCTGTGCACCCTGGCCCGGAAATACGAATGCTCGGCTCATGCCCGTCCCCTTCATGTCGCGTTTCCTGTTCGGATACCGCGCGCGCGGGCGTAACGCAACGCTTCGCATGGCTGCACAGGGTCCGTGCGGGTGCAAAGATTGCGCCCGCCCCGAAGCGCGTTAAGTTGGCGCCGAAAGTCCAGTGGAGTGTGCCAGTTGCCTATGATCAATACCGACACGCGCTATGGATCGGTGGCCAAGAGCTTTCACTGGCTCACCGCGCTGCTGATCCTGGCGATCATTCTCATCGGGGTCATCGCCAATGATCTGGCGCGCGCGATCCGCAATCCCGAAATCGCCACCACGGATGCCGACATCTCCCGCGCGGCTTTCCTCTTCTCCTGGCACAAGACGCTGGGGGTGACGGTCTTTTTCGTGGCGCTGATGCGCATCCTCTGGGCCGTCACGCAGCCCAAGCCTGGCCTGCTGAATGGTGACAACCCGCCCGAGGCGATAGCCGCCGAAACCGTGCATTGGCTGCTTTACGGCTCACTTGTGGCGCTCCCGCTCAGCGGCTGGGTGCATCACGCGTCCACGACCGGATTTGCCCCGATCTGGTGGCCCTTTGGCCAGTCCCTGCCCCTGGTGCCGCTGGATGCCTATGTCTCCGAAATCGCGAGAACGCTGCACCATGTCGCGAAATGGGTGCTGGCGGGCGCTCTGACGGCGCATATCCTGGGCGCGCTCAAGCATCACGTCATCGACCGCGACGCCACGCTGCGCCGCATGTGGTTCGGCCGGGCGGACGGTCAGCCCTCCGAGGCGCAGCCCGGTCACGGCGCGCCCCTTGTCGCTGCGCTCGCCGTCTGGGCGGCGGCCCTGGGTGTCACGGCCTGGCTGGGCTGGTTCCCCGAACGAGACGTCAGTCCGCGCACCGCGCTGGCGGCGGTCAACAGCGACTGGACCGTGCAGGACGGCACGCTCGAGATCACCATCACCCAGCTCGGCTCGACCGTGACGGGAGAGTTTGCCGACTGGACCGCCGACATCACCTATGACGAAACCCCCGCCGCCGACGGCAAGCACGGCGACGTCACGGTCACCATCGCCACCGGGTCGCTGGAACTGGGGATCGTCACGGGCCAGGCCATGGGGCCGGATTTCCTGAACGCCGAGGCGTTTCCCACCGCCCGTTTCACGGCCGATCTGGTGACACTGGACGAAGAGCTGACCGCCCGAGGCACGCTCACCATCCGCGAAACCGGCGTGGCGCTGCAGTTCCCGGTGACGCTGAGCATCGAGGGCAATACCGCGACGGCCCGCGCCGACACTTCGGTGGATCGGCGCGACTTTGCCATCGGGCAAAGCGTGGGCGATCAAGGCTCGCTGGGCTTTGACGTGGACATCCGGTTCGAGCTGACGGCAACGCGGTAAAGCAAAAGGGCGCCCGCACAACCGCGGACGCCCCCGTCAGATTGCGCGCAGGGAGCGGATCACCCGGCTTTCTCGGCCTCGATCGAGATCACAACATCGATTTCGTCCGACACGTTCGGCGCAAAGTTTCCCAAACCGTAATCCGACCGCAGGATCATCGTCGTGGCATCAAAGCCGGCAAAATCCTTGCCTGTCATCGGGTGTGTGGCCGCCTGGTTCAGCTTGGCATCCAGAACCACCGACTTGGTCACTCCGTTGATCGTCAGATCCCCGGTGATGTTGGCAGTGCTCTCGCCGGTCACCTCGATCCCCGTCGAGACAAAGGTGATCATGTCACCTTCCTCAGCCTCGAAAAATTCCGCGCTCATGAAAGCTTCGAACCTCTCGTCCCAGCCGGTGAAGAGCGACATAACCGGCATCGACACGCTCACCGACGAGTTCTCGGGCGCGACCTGGTCGAACATGATCTCGCCGTTGATGCCTGCGAACATGTTATATGTCCTGGAAAAGCCAAGGTGGTTATAGGAAAACAGAACCTGGCTGTGGCTGGCCTCCAGGATGTATTTCTCAGGCTCGGCAAAGACCGGGGCACTGGTCAGGGCCAGGGCCGCGGTGGCGGCAAGAAGTTTGGTTTTCATGTCTCAAGTCCCGCTATGAATGATAAACATCATGTCAGGATAGAGGGTTTGAAGCGCGCTGCAATCGCGCAGTCTTCAACAGATTGTGTGTAACGGCGAACACTCGCCAAGCGCTCGCCGGTGGTCGCGAGGTCCTGTTTCAGGACCCCGCAAACATCTCGCGCATCGAAGCCTCGGCCCGCGCATCCGTGATCGGCAGCGAGATCAGCTGGCGCCCGCCTGCGTCGCGTGCCGTCAGCCAGGCGTCGCGCATCACGACCTCGCCCAGAGCGTCGAAATCATGCGTGATCCTGGCCCGCACATGGCCCTTGGCATCATGCTCGATCAGGGAAATCCGGCGCAGGTGCGGATCAATGCGGATCTCGGGTCCGGCCCTGCGCGGCGTGGCCATCAGACCCGCGATCCCGCCCGCCGCAAAGGCCACGGAAAAGAACAGCTTGATCAGTTGCAGGCCGGTATCGCCCGGCACCACCGGCAGCAGCCACACGCCGGCGGCTGCCAGGAGCGACACCGCGCCAAGGAACCGGCGGGAAAAGCCGCCCAGTCCGAGGCCCAGGCGCATCTCCTGCGGCTCGGGAAGCTTGATCTGCGGCATAACAGGCAGCGCGCGGTCCGGCATGATCGTATCGGGAAGTGCAGTCATAATCTTCATCCTCTTTGTTTGGCCGCCAAACTTCATGGTAAATTGGACGCAAATTGGGCAGGACAGCGGTTTTTGTCAGACCCCGGCCTGACACCGCTTGGCCCTTGCGCGCTGAGCGCATCCGGGGTAAGTGCGCGGCTCGGTGCGCAAAGAATTGAACCGCGCAGTCTCTCGTGGACGGGCCGCGCACCGACTTTGGGCCCCTCCTTTGAAATGCGCCTTGATAGAAGTGGAAAAACGCATGTCGCTTTACGAGCACGTGTTTATCTCGCGTCAGGACCTGTCCAATACGCAGGCCGAGGGCCTTATCGAACATTTCGGTAGTGTACTGGCCGACAACGGCGGCAAGGTCGTCGAGAGCGAGTACTGGGGCGTCAAGACGATGGCCTACAAGATCAACAAGAACCGCAAGGGGCACTATGCCTTCCTGAAGACGGACGCGCCCGCCGCGGCCGTGCAGGAAATGGAGCGCCTGATGCGTCTGCATGACGATGTGATGCGCGTGCTGACCATCAAGGTCGACGAACACGCCGAGGGTCCCTCGATCCAGATGCAAAAACGTGACGAACGTGGCGACCGTGGCGACCGCCGCGAACGTCGCCCGTAATCAGGAGGCTAACCCATGGCTGCTAAACCATTTTTCCGCCGTCGCAAGGTCTGCCCCTTCTCGGGCGAGAACGCCCCTGCGATCGACTACAAGGACACGAAACTTCTGCAACGCTACATTTCCGAGCGTGGCAAGATCGTGCCCAGCCGTATCACCGCCGTCTCGGCCAAGAAGCAGCGCGAGCTGGCCCGCGCCATCAAGCGCGCGCGGTTCCTGGCCCTGCTGCCCTACGCCGTGAAGTAAGGAGAAAGCACAATGCAAGTTATCCTTCTTGAACGCGTGGCCAAGCTGGGCCAGATGGGCGAAGTCGTCGATGTGAAGGCGGGTTACGCCCGCAACTTCCTTCTGCCGCAAGGCAAGGCGCTGTCGGCCTCCGAGCAGAACATCGCGGATTTCGAAACCCGCAAGACACAGCTCGAAGCGCGCAACCTGGAAACCAAGAAAGAGGCCGAGGCGCTCGCCGGGACGCTCGACGGTCAACAGTTCATCGTGATTCGCCAGGCCGCCGACTCGGGCGCGCTCTATGGCTCGGTCACCACCCGCGACGCCGCCGATGCCGCCACCGAGGAAGGCTTCTCGGTGGATCGCAAACAGATCGCCCTGACCCGGCCGATCAAGGAACTGGGCCTGCATGACGTGATCATCTCGCTGCACCCCGAGGTGGACGCCACCATCGTTCTGAACGTCGCGCGTTCGCCCGAGGAGGCCGAGTTGCAGGCGTCGGGCAAGTCGATCCAGGAACTGGCCGCCGAAGAAGAAGCCGCCGCCGATTTCGAGATCGCCGAGCTGTTCGACGACATCGGTGCGGCCGCCTCCGAGGACGAGGACCTGGCCGAGACGGTCGAGGACATTCTGCCCGAGACGGACGCGGCCGAAGGCGAAGAGGCTGCGTCGGACGACGACTGAGCGATTTTCGCACAAGATCGAGAAAGCCGTGCAGAATGCTGCGCGGCTTTTTCTGTCCGGCACGCGGGCGCACCCGGCGTGAAACGCCATCCCGCAGGCCCCACCGCCTGTCCCTCCCCTTGCGCCACCGCGCCTGCCGGCGCATTCTCTAGGCCGGATCAATGAAAGGCACATCGCATGAAGGTCGTCGTTCTCGGAGCTGGCGTCATCGGCGTCACCACTGCCTACTACCTTGCCAAACAGGGTGCCGATGTCGTTGTCATCGACCGGCAGACGGGCCCGGGGCTGGAAACCAGCTATGCGAATGCCGGTCAGCTGAGCTATGGCATGACGTCGCCATGGGCCGCTCCCGGGATTCCGATGAAGGCGGTCAAATGGATGTTCATGAAACGCCGCCCGCTGTTCATCTGGCCGCTGATCAGCCCGACCATGTGGAAATGGTGCGTGCAGATGGTTCGCAACTGCAATGAAGAGAGCTATCGGACAAACAAGGGCAGGATGGTACGCGTCTCGAGCTATTCGCGCGACGTGATGCCCGATCTGATCGCCGAGACGGGGATCGAATATGATGGTCGCGCGCAGGGAACCCTGCAGCTGTTCAGGACCGCCAAGCAGGTGAAGGCCTCGAAGGCCGACCAGGAGATCCTGACCGAATATGACAGCCCCTACGAGGTTCTCGATCGTGACGGTTGCATCGCTGTCGAACCCGCCCTGGCCGGGGTTCGGGACAAGTTCCTTGGCGGGCTGCGCCTGACGGCGGACCGCACCGGGGATTGCCGATTGTTCACCATCGCTCTGACGGAAAAATGCGTCGAGATGGGGGTGGACTTCCAGTATGGCCAGACAATCAAATCGGTGGCTACAGAAGGCAACAGGGTCGTCGGAGTGGACACCGAGATCGCCGGGCGCATCACCGGGGACGCCTATGTCTGCGCGATGGGCAGCTATGCGGTCCGGGTGCTGAACCCCATCGGGATCAGGCTGCCGGTCTATCCGGTCAAAGGCTATTCGGTCACGCTTCCGGTCACCGAGGACGCCCACGCGCCTCAATCGACCATCATGGACGAAACCCACAAGGTCGCCATCACCCGGCTGGGCGACCGCATCCGGGTGGCGGGTCAGGCGGAAATCGCAGGTTATTCCAACCGCCTGGGACCTCATGCCACAGACACGGTCAAGCACGTGATCGGTGATCTCTTCCCCAGGGGGGGCGACATATCGCGCGCCGAGGGCTGGACCGGGCTGCGCCCGATGACACCGGACGGCACGCCCGTTCTGGGGCCGTCGCGCTACGAAAACCTGTTTCTGAACACCGGCCACGGAACCTTGGGCTGGACCATGGCCTGTGGCTCGGGCCGCGCGGTGGCCGACGTGGTTCTGGGCAAGACGCCGGACATCTCGTTCGACGGTCTGACCGCGGCACGCTACGAGCGCTGAACACGGTACCCGAACATGGGCCGCAGGCCGCGTGACGCCCGGGCCTACATTCCCAGCGCTTCCTTGTACATTTCCAGCACGGCCTCTTCCTCGGCCAGGTCATCCTTGTCGCGTTTGCGCAACGCGATGACCTTGCGCATGACGCGCGTGTCATACCCGCGGGACTTGGCCTCACCCATGACCTCTTTCTGCTGGTCTGCAATGTCGCGTTTCTCGGCCTCCAGGCGCTCGAACCTCTCGATGAACTGGCGCAGTTCGTCCGCCGTCACCCTGTAGCTCTGATCCGTTGTTCCGTCCTGCATTCGCGCTCTCCTGTCTGCGTGGTTGCCGACTGCCTAGCGCGCACCCCCGGACCCTGCAACCCGTTTCCGGCCCTTGTCAGATCGCGCGGCTTGGATTAGGCCCACAGCCGAAGCGTTGAGGCAGAAAAGGACAGTCTGACATGCAGGGATTGATCTGGGCGGGCGCGATGGTATCGCTCGTGGGGCTGGCCGCTCTGATTTGGTGCATCGCCCGCGTGTGGCGCGCCCGCAAGGCCGGGCTCGGGGATGCCGAAATGCGCGTGGTGCTTCAGAAGATCGTGCCGGTCAACACTGGCGCGCTTTTTCTGTCGATGACTGGGTTGATGATGGTCGTGGTGGGGATCATCCTGGGCTAGGGTCAGGACCCATGCCCCGCGCCCGCGCGTTGGAAGAACCCTTTTCCGTCACGGATCATCTCGCCCCAGACCGCAAGCGGGGCCAGCACGCTGCCATCGGGCGCGGCAAGCTTGCGCAACGTGTCCGACAGCGTCAGAAGCCCGACTTCATCCGCCTGGAACAGAAGCCCGCGACGTGTGGCTTGGAGGCCCAGCGCATGTGTCGCCAGAATTTCGGCCGACGCGGCCGAAGGCAAAATACCCCGGGCAAGCCCGCGCATCACCACATTGATCAGCCCGGCGTGGCACGCCCGGCCGATCTCGGCCTCGGACAGTGCGGGGGCATCTCCGCCCGCCATCCGCCGAAGGAGGTCCGAAGGCACCGCGCCCCTCCCTGCATCCTCCGTCAGGAACCAGTCGCGCCCGGCCTCGGCCATGACCGCGAAGGCCCGGGTTTCGGTCCGCCAGCCGGTCAGCGACGCGAAAGTCTCCTGCGCCCGCCGCGCCGCGCCATGCCCCATTCGGTCCATGCGGGCGCAGGGCCCCCCCGCCCCTGGACCATTCCCCGCGTCCGGCCCCAGCCCCATGCCCAGGGCATGGGCCGCTTGATCGATCCTGCCGGGGTCCACACCGCGCGCCAGCAGCGCCAGCGCCACGGCCTGCGCGCCCGTGTCGAGCAGCCCGGTGGCGGCCCCGGTCGCGGTCGGAACGCGCACGGCCTGCCGCCCGGCGCTGTGCAGCAGGTCCAGAATGGCCGCCGCCGTGTCCTGCGGCGCGGCATTCGGGATGTGAAGCTCGGCCAAGCCGCGCCCCAGCAGGGGCGGCTTGAACCACAGGCGCGGATGGCGCGTGGCCGGCCCTGCGCCGACAAGACCCGTCAGGGGGCGCATTTCGGCCGGCTCTTCGCGATCCAGGTGCAAGGTCAGGCCCGGGGGCGGGGCACCGGTCCCGGGCCGCCGCAGCCGCGACAGGCGGCCCTGCGCGGCCGTGGGGTCCAGCCGGCCGCGCTGAACGGCACGGTCATAGATCTTGGCAACGCGGGCCGAAATCGCCTCGTCCCGTAGCGTGGCAAGCTCCACCGCCCAGCCGGCATCGAGGGCCAGAACGGCAAGCTCCGCGGCCTCGGCCCCGCCGCCGGTCAGGCGCAGCCGCCGGTTGCCACCGGCGCGGCCCGCGCCGTCCACCCCCATCTCCTGCGCCACCACCCGCTTGCAGCGCAGAGCGTGGCGCGCGGCACGCGCGGCAAACGCATCGCGGTAGGTCTCGGACAGCACCGCCTCAAGTGCGAGCCCCTGGTCGAACGGCAGAAGAAGTGCGGCCTCCACAGCCTGCACGACGCCTGACGCGGCGCTTTCGGGGTCGCCGATGGACTTTGCGGCCGCGTCGATGGCGTTCAGATAGGCCTTGGGGTCCGACAGGCCGGCTCGGCTGTCACGGGTGCGGCGCGGGCTGCGCTGATCCAGCGCCATGGCACAGGCCGCCGCTTCGGGATCGCCCTCCTCGGCCACGCTCACCAGGCGCGCCAGCGCCGGGTCGCTCACCGGCACGGGGCGGGCCCCCAGCATCATGCGCAACGTCGTCTGCGCGCCAACAAGGCGCGGCAGGCGCTGGGTCGCGCCGCCTGCCGGCATCTGGGCCAGGCGCAGTTCGGGAAAGACCAGCCTTGCGGAGGGCACCGCGACGCGCCCATGCGCCGCCAGGGCCAGGGACAGACCTCCGCCCGCCACCGTCCCCTCGAGCAACGCCACCACCGGCAGCCCGCTGTCCTCGACTGCCTGGCACAGCGCGGCAAGGCCGGTCTCGGCCCCGGCGCTTTCCATCTCGTCGAGGTCGAGCCCGGTGGAAAACACCCCGCCTGCGCCACGCAGGACGATGGCCCTGATCCCGGGCCGCGCCGCACAGGCCTCCACGGCGGCCATAATGTCGACGCGCAGGTCCGGCAGCAGGCCGTTCTGTGCCCCTTGCCCGAACGTCAGGACCGCGCAGTCCCCGCGAAGCTGTGTTTCAACCGTCACCCATGCACTCCGGACCCGAATTTGCCCGGAACTGGCTTGGCCCCCGGACGCTGTCCAAGTCTGGCCGAAAGCTGCCTCTCAAGGCAAGGCTTTCAAGCAGCATACCCGGTGGTCCGGACGATGGCTGGCAAGGCGTGTCAGACGGGCATGTTCTCGAACATGGCCTCGATGCTTTCTTCCTCGAGCCGGCTCAGAAACGCCCGCGCACCTTCGGGCGGACGCTCGCCTGCGATTTCGCAATCATGGATGCGGCGGCGCAAGCGCGGTACATAGGCATAGCGCCGTTCGGCGTGGCACTGCTTGATCTGACGAATGATTTCCTCGACACCGGCCTGTTGCTGACTTGGCATGTCATTCCTCCCTGGTGTGTGAGCTGTTTACAGCTGCGGCGAGTCTCTACTTGGGAATGTAACATGGTCTTGGCAACCCTGTCCTTGCGCGAAATCAAAGAAGAACGGAGTTCGCAAAAACTCGCCTCTTTCGCAACCATGATCGGCAAGAGCGCTGAAAAAGCGGGCAGATTTTCGAGCCGCCACTGGCAGCTTCATGCCGACAGGGTTTCACCCGACGGTATCTGTGGTCCGCACGGCCATGACCGGCGGCGTCGCGCCGACGTGCGGCCCGGTGGCGCGGGCCGGTTGTCGTGGGCAACCTGGGCTACTGAGGCAGGGTGGCCAGCCCGCTGGGTACGGGGTCCGGAGCCTGCTGCGAGGGCTGCGGATTGCCCGCCTGGCCGTTCGTGGTCACGGCAGGCGCGGCCGGGATGTCGGCCATGTGTTCGATGGTGCGAGCCACCTGGGATGCTGGTGCCACAGCCACGGCGGAGCGCGCAGACGGTTCGGCGGATTGTGCAATGGGCGGGGCGACGGACGGGGCGATGGACGGGGCGATGGGTGATGCATCCTGCACGGTGCCGCGATCCGGGCCGGAGGTGAGGCGCAGCGCGCGCTGGCCATTCATCTGGCCCAGCTTTGCCTCGGCGACCAGATGCTCCTCGGTCGCCTCAAGCCGCACCTTGAGGCCGGCACAGCCCGAAACCGGCAGCACATCCCCCACCGACAGGGCCATGGCGGCATCCAGCGGCAGGTCGATCCGGCCCATCGTGGCGCGCAGAACCACCGGCGCATCGAGCGCGAGCTGGCCCAGCACGGCCTCGCCCGCGGCCAAGCCCGCCCGGGCGGCGGTGTCGGACACCTGCGGCGCCGGCGCTTCGGGTACGAGAAATTCGATCGTCCCGGTGCGGGCCGCCCCATCCCCCAGAGCGACCGACAGGCGCAACAGGTGGAACCGGTCCGCCTCGAGCGCCAGCGCCAGCCCGTGCACGTCCTCGATCATCGCGCCAAACCGGAACCCGTGCCATGCCTCGCCCCCGGCCTGTCCGGCAAGGCTGGCCTCGGCCCGCTCAAGGACAGCATCCATCAGCGGGGCCACGATTGCGGCATCGGTGCGGGTCAGGTGGCGGGCCTCGGCGGCATGCGACGCGATCCGCCCTGTCGTCAGATGCTCGATCACCGAAGCCAGAAAGGCCATGTCGATCCGGACCGCCCCGCGGCGGCCCCGCTCGCCCTCCAGAAGCAAAAGAAGACCGCCCTCGCCGAACGCCGCGCCGAGATCCGCCTGGGCCACGTCCTGCTGCTCGACCGTGCTGACCGACAGGACAAGGTTCATTTCGGCATCCGCGGCCTTGCCCAGCGCAAGACGCAGCGCGCGTGCAGGGGACATGGCGCGGGCATCGAACCCCTCGCGCCCGACGCGGGCCTTCTTGTGCATGGCCGTATCGACCGCAACCGTTTCCATACGTTACCCCATCGTCCCGACGGACATCATCGGCCTGATCTTAGCCCGGTCACGGTTACCAAATACTGAACACTTCCGGGCAGATGTGGACGCGATCAGGCCGCGCGCCCGGCCGGGTTCAGCGCCTCGGGCACGATCACGCGGAACGCCGCGCCGCCCATGCCGGGCACATAGGCGATCTCGCCCCCCAGCCGGCTCATGATCTCGCGGCAGATGGCAAGCCCCAGCCCGGCCCCGCCGGCCTTGGTCTGGCCCACGCGGCTGAACTTCTCGAAAATCACCGTCTGATGGTCGCGCGGCACGCCGCTGCCATTGTCGACGAAGTCAATGGCCACGCGCCCGTCCTGGCTCTGGACACGCACCGACAGCTCGGGCGCTTGGGCGTCGCAATATTTGCGCGCGTTGGCGATCAGGTTGATGAACACCTGCGCCAGCCGGTCCTGGTCGGTGGTGAGGGTGACGTCCTCGGCGGGCCGGTCGCGCCGGATGGTCATGCCGCTTTCGGGTCCGCCCGTCGCCGCGACCGCGCGATCCAGCAGGTCGCCGAGCCGAGCGGCGCTTGTGTGCAGCTCGACCTGGCCGCTTTCCAGCACGCTGAGATCCAGCAGATCGTCCAGAAGCCGGGTCAGCCGCTTGGCCTCGTCATGAATGATGCCCGAATATTTCGCCTGGTCCTCGCCCGAGAGCGTGCCGCTGTCGCGCAGGATTTCCGAAAACGCCCGGATCGAGGTCATCGGCGTGCGCAGCTCGTGACTGACCTGGCTGAGGAAGGCATCCTTCTGAAGCGATATCTGCGTGAGCTTGGCATTGGCCTCGCGCAGCTGGCGCGCGGTGCGGGCCTGTTCGGCACTCTTTTCCTCGAGCTGGCTGGAATATTCCATGATCTGTGCTGTCTCATCCGCCACCGCCAGCAGGTCCTGAACCGACACATTGGCCCCGCCCATGATCTGGCTGATCATCGCATGGGCCGTGGCCGCCCCCACCGAGCCCGACAGTTCGCGCTCCAGAAGTTCGACGAATTCCGGTGTCGGTTCGGGCAGGTAGCCCGCCAGCCCCTGCACGCGGGCGGCGCGCGAAAAAAGGGTGCGCGCCTCGTCCGAGCCCATGATGCGCTGTGCCATGACCAGAAGGTCCTCGGACTGGCCCATCCCTCCGCCCCATTGGCCCAGCGTTGGGGCATGGTCGAAGATGTTCACGAATTGCGCACCCTGGAGACGCTCCACCGGCGACGGGAAGGACAGGAGCGACACCACGACAAAGCCCAGAGTGTTGAGCGACAGACTCCAGAGAACCGCATGGACCACGCGGTCCATGCCCTCGGTGCCAAAAAGCGCATAGGGCCGCAGCCACGACAAGCCCATGAGCCCGCTGTCGAGGACCGATTGGGGCAGGATCGCGCTGGGGCCGAAGCTGGGCAGGAAGAGGCTGTAGAGCCAGAGCACGAACCCCAGGCCCAGCCCCGTCATGGCCCCGGTTCGCGTCGCCCCGCGCCAGATCAGACCGCCCAGCAGCGCCGGCAGGAACTGCGCCACGCCGACAAAGGCGATAAGCCCGATGGCCGCCAGTGCCGAGCCACCGCCCGACAGGCGAAAATAGAGATAACCCAAAAGCACGATGGCCGCGATCGACAGGCGCCGCGCCAGCAATGCGACGTTGCGCACGTCGCCGGACATGGTCGCCGTCCCGCCCGTCGCACGCAGCCAGATCGGCATCACGATATGGTTCGACACCATCGTCGAAAGCGCGATCGAGGCCACGATCACCATCGAGGTGGCCGAGGAAAACCCGCCGAGAAAGCTGAGGATCGCCAGCCCGTCCTGCCCCGCGGTCAGCGGCAGCGTCAGCACGAACAGGTCCGGATTGGCCGTACGCGGCAGCACCTGAAGACCCATGACGGCTATCGGCACCACGAAAAGGCTCATCAGCATCAGGTAGACCGGAAAGGCCCAGGCGGCGGTGCGCAGGTGATCCTCGTCCTGGTTCTCGACCACAAGGACCTGGAACATGCGCGGCAGGCACAAAAACGCGGCCCCCGACAGCATGGTCAGCGCGATCCAGCGGCTGCCGGGCACTTCGAACTCGGCGAGTTTCGAGGCGTCGATGCGCGCGATCATGTCCACGGGCCCGGCCCCCAGCCCCCAGACCACGAACACGCCCACCGCAAGAAGCGCAAAGAGCTTGACCACCGCCTCGACCGCGATGGCCATGACGACCCCGTGGTGGCGTTCGTTGACATCGAGGTTGCGGGTGCCGAAGAGGATGGTGAACAGCGCCAGCCCGCCGGCGATCATCAGCGCGGTGACATCCTTGTCGATGATGGTCCGGCTCTGGGTCGGATCGGGCTGGGCGAAGGCGTTGATCGACAGCGTCACCGACTGCAGCTGAAGCGCGATATAGGGCGTCGTGCCGATGACGGCGATCAGCGTGACGAAAACGGCCAGCTGGTTCGACTTGCCATAGCGCGACGACAGCATGTCGGCAATCGAGGTGATCCGCTGCGCCCGCCCGATGCGCACCATGCGGCGCACGATGCCCCACCAGCCGATGATCACCAGAGTGGGGCCAAGATAGATGGTCACGAATTCAAGGCCCGAGCGCGCCGCAAAGCCCACGGCGCCGTAGAACGTCCAGGCTGTGCAGTAGATCGAAAGGCTCAGCGTGTAGACCATGGGCGAGCGCAGCCAGCCGCCCCGGCCCTGCCGCGCGGCGCGGTCCGCGGCAAAGGCCACCGCGAACAGAAACACCACATAGGTCAGGCTGACCAGGACAAGCAGGTTGAGAATGGTCATGGTGCGCGGGTCCTGACAGGAGCGGCTGCGGCATCCGGGTCATCGGGATGATCCGGGTCCTCCGGATCGGCCGCCGGCGGGTCGGGCCGCAGGCGCAGCGAACAGGCCAGCGCAAGACCGGCCAGCCCGATCCAGACCCCGAAGACGTAGAGCATCGCCGTTGCCGTTCCGATGCCCCGGCCTTCGGGGGCACCGATCCAGAGGATCGGGATCAGCAGCAGGCCCGCCCCCAGGAACGGCAGGAGCCTTACCGCATCCGCCATACGCCTGCGCCGGTAGGTGCGGCGCTCGACAAAAAGAGGGTCCTTGGGTGCGCTCATGTGGTGACGAGGTCCCGCACCGCCTGCAATACGTCAGCATTGGAAAAGGGCTTGGTCATGTAGCGGCTGGCCCCCAGACGCTCGGCCATTTCCCGGTCGCGGGTCTGGCCGCGGGCGGTCAGCATCAGCACCGGCAGCGCCGCCGTGGCCGCATCGGCACGCAGGTCGCTCAGGATGTCATAACCGCTGCGCCCCGGCAGCATGACGTCAAGGATCAGCATGTCAGGCGCTTCGCGTCCCACCACCTCGACAGCATCGACCCCGTTGGAATGGGTTTTCACCTCCATCCCGTCGCGCGACAGGATGAAGCTGATGGCCTCGATGATATTCGGCTCGTCTTCGATCAGAAGAACTTTGTTGCCCATTCAACCGGCCTCCCCTCCGATCAAACAGTTCGCGCCCGCAATTCGCGCCCGCGAAGGCTGGTTCAAAGCACTATCCGCCAAGGGCGGCCCCGTGTCAAAATTCCTCTCTGAGGATCGAGGGTTCGCGACGCGCGGCGCAGCTGGCACGCGTGCATACCCGGCAAGTTACGCCCAGCTCGATCGGGGCTTCGGCGTCCGTCTCCGCGGTCACCGGTGATGCGGCGGCCGCCGGCGCGGCGGCGGGCACCAGCAACATGTACGCGCGGCGCGGCGGCGGCTGGTTGTAGCCGGTCTGTGTCGAGACCTCGGAAAAGGCGCTTGCGGTAAAGACGCGCCGGTCGGGGCCCACCTGCGCCACCCGAAGGCGCAGGGGCGTTCCGGGCTGGGCCAGCGCCGCGTAGAGCGGCCAGATCGGACACCCCCCGGAAAGGCGCGGCAGTGAAAACCCCGCGACGGGTCGGCGCATCACCAGCACGCCCGAGCCGTCACAGAGCGCATAGCCCAGCTCGCCCGCGGTCTCGGTCGGCAACGCCGCCAGCCGCCGGAACGCCAGGCCGGGCGACACACCGCAGCGCGCCGCCAGCGCAAGAGGGTCCGGGCCAAGGGCCGCCAGCGCGGCCTCCAGATCGGCCAGGGGAAGACGGCGCGCGTCACGCAGGTAGTGCATCAGCTGCAGCTCGGCGAGATTGCGCGCCGCGTCGCTGGTCAGATGATCGGCCGCGGCCAGCACCGCCAGCACATCGCGTTCCGTCCCGTCCTCGAGCGCCGGAAAATGGTATCCGTGCGCTTCCAGAAAGGCATCCAGCTCGTCCTGGGGCGACAGGATGACCTCTGCATCGTCGGGTGCCGCATCCAGATACCGCACCAGCGCCTCGGCCCCTTCGGCCAGCCGGGCGCTGTCCTCGTTGATGTTGCGGTGAAAGCGCCGCTGCCAGTCGCGCTCCAGTTCGGGCGTGTCCACCAGGATCGACGCGGTGGAGCGGATGGCGGTCACCACCGAAAGCACCTCGTGCAGGCGCTCGGCCAGGTTCGGGTCATGGGCCAGCCGGTCGGTCAGCGTGCGCACCGCGCGCTCCAGCGCGTCGACCTTGCCGCGCGTCCGCAGCAACAGCCCCGCCCATTCCGGGAACCGCTCGGCGAATTCCTCGGGCTTGGCCCGATCCGGTGCGTCCTCGGGCATGTCCACCGCAGCCTCGCGCAGCCCGGCCACCAGCCCGGCCGCTGCCCCCCGGGTCAGCAGGGTCGGCTCGACCCCCAGAACGGCCGCAATACGCAACAGTATGCGCCCCCCGATTCTGCGCCGGTTGTGTTCGATCAGGTTGAGGTAGGAGGCCGATATTCCGGCGCGTTCGGCCAGTTCCGCCTGCCTGATCCCCGCCGCGATGCGCCGTTCGCGAATGCGGGCACCGGTGATCGCGCTTTCCGTGACGTCATTTTCTGCCATGAATCGAGACCCCTAGCGGTCCGGCTGATAATTTCTTTACACTTTACACGATATGAAAGTGCATTTCTTTACAAAATAATTGTTATTTTAAAAGTACTTGTTGAGTAATTTTCTGACGTCATGCGATAATCAATTTGCACTTATGTGCTTTTTTGGGGGCTGCGCAGAGGACAAGCGCCCTCAAAGCATTCTTAAACTGGGAGGACTTCATGTCACAATCCAACTTCACACGCCGCGGCCTGCTCAAGACCAGCTCGATCGCGGGCGCAGGTCTTGCGGTTCCGACGATCTTCACCGCGTCATCCGCTTCGGCCTTTCCCAACGAGCCGACCGGCAGCACGGTCACGCTGGGCTTCAACGTACCCCAGTCCGGCCCCTACGCCGACGAAGGTGCGGACGAACTGCGCGCCTACGAGCTGGCCGTCGAACACCTGAACGGTGGCGGCGATGGCGGTATGCTGAGCACCTTCTCGTCCAAGGCCCTTCAGGGTAACGGCATCCTCGGCAAGAAGGTCGAGTACGTCACGGGCGATACGCAGACCAAGTCGGATGCCGCACGCGCGTCGGCCAAGTCGATGATCGAGAAGGACGGCGCGATCATGATCACCGGCGGTTCGTCGTCGGGCGTGGCCGTGGCCGTGCAGGCGCTGTGCCAGGAGGCTGGCGTGATCTTCATGGCGGGCCTCACGCACTCCAACGACACCACTGGCAAGGACAAGAAGGCCAACGGCTTCCGCCACTTCTTCAACTCCTACATGTCGGGTGCCGCCCTCGCGCCGATCCTGGCCGCCAACTACGGCACCGACCGCAAGGCCTATCACCTGACCGCGGATTACAACTGGGGCTACACCACCGAGGAAGCGGTCCGCAACTCGACCGAGGCCATGGGCTGGGAAACCGTCAACGCCGTGAAGACGCCGCTGACGCAGACCGACTTCAGCTCCTACATCGCGCCGGTTCTGCAATCGGGTGCGGACGTGCTGGTTCTGAACCACTACGGCGGCAACATGGTCAACTCGCTGACCAACGCGGTTCAGTTCGGTCTGCGCGACAAGCAGGTCAACGGCAAGAACTTCGAGATCGTCGTTCCGCTCTACAGCCGCCTGATGGCCAAGGGTGCCGGTGCCAACGTGAAGGGCATCTTCGGCTCCACCAACTGGCACTGGTCGCTGCAGGATGAGGGCTCCAAGGCCTTCGTGAAATCCTTCGGCACCAAATACGGCTTCCCGCCGTCCCAGGCCGCTCACACCTGCTATGTCCAGGCGCTGCTCTATGCGGACGCCGTGGAACGTGCCGGGTCGTTCAACCCCTGCTCGGTTGTCGAGGCGCTCGAAGGCTTCGAGTTCGACGGCATGGGCAACGGTCCGACGCTGTATCGCGCCGAAGACCACCAGTGCTTCAAGGACGTGCTGGTCGTGAAAGGTAAAGAGAACCCGACATCCGAGTTCGACCTTCTCGAGATCGTCGAGATCACGCCGGCCGAGCAGGTCACCTATGATCCCGCCATCTTCGGCGGCGATCTGGGGACGTGCAACGCGGGCGCCTGATCGCCTGATCCCGGACCTTATGACACGGGCGCGTTCGCGCCCGTGTCCCACACCCGGTCGCGCGCCGAAGCGCCGCTGCCGGACACTTCAGACAACTGAGGGGCAGACCGATGGACGCACTCATCCTGCAAATTCTCAACGGCCTGGACAAGGGGTCGGCCTATGCGCTGATCGCCCTGGGCCTGACGCTGATCTTCGGCACACTGGGCGTGGTCAATTTCGCCCACGGGGCACTTTTCATGATCGGCGCGTTTTGCTCCGTTACGCTGAGCCGTATCCTGACGCTCAGCTATACGGTGATCGATGAATCGCAGACCGACTTCCTGGGCAACCCGCTCAAGGTCGATGTGCCCTACATCCATGGCTGGCTGGGCAAGGAAACCGGCGACGTGATCATAGACTGGGCGGTGCCACTATCCATCATCTTCGCCATCCCCGTGATGATAGGCATAGGCGTTCTGATGGAACGCGGCCTGATCAAGCATTTCTACAAGCGCCCGCACGCGGACCAGATCCTCGTGACCTTCGGCCTCGCCATCGTGCTTCAGGAAATCATCAAGTATTTCTATGGCGCGAACCCGATCCCGACACCCGCGCCCGCGGCCTTCACCGGCTCGTTCGATTTCGGCGCGATGCTGGGCTTTGATCCGAACACGATCATCTACCCCTACTGGCGCCTGGTCTATTTCGCCTTCGCCGCGGTCATCATCGGTGCGGTCTTTGCCTTCCTGCAATTCACCACCTTCGGGATGGTGGTGCGCGCCGGCATGGCGGATCGCGAGACGGTGGGCCTTCTGGGCATCAACATCGACAAGCGTTTCACCATCATGTTCGGCATCGCCGCCGCCGTGGCGGGGCTTGCCGGTGTCATGTACACGCCCATCAACAGCCCCAACTACAGCATGGGCATGGACTTCCTGGTCCTGAGCTTCGTGGTGGTCGTCGTCGGCGGCATGGGCTCGCTTCCGGGGGCGGTGCTGGCAGGGTTCCTGCTGGGCATTCTCGAGAGCTTCGCCTCGATGGCCATCGTGCTCGAATACGTACCGGGCCTGAACCAGATCATCATCTATCTGGTCGCAATCATCATTCTGCTCACCCGCCCGCGGGGCCTGATGGGCCGCAAAGGCGTGATGGAGGACTAAACCATGCTGGGACTCACGAAAAAAGACTTGAACCTGATGGTGATCGTCGTGGCGCTGGTGGCACTTGCGCCCTTCATCCTCAACCCCTTCCCCGAAGGGTCGAACATGGCGCAGTTCAACGCCGGGTATCCGGACCTGATGCAGCGTTTCGTGATCTTCGGCATCTTCGCGATCGGCTTCAACATCCTCTTCGGCCTCACCGGCTATCTCAGCTTCGGCCACGCGGCCTTTCTGGGAGTCGGGTCCTACGCCGCGATCTGGATGATGAAGCTGCTGACCACCAATATCATCCCCGCGATGATCATGGCCGTGGTGGTGGCGGGCGTCTTCAGCCTCGTGGTGGGCTATATCTCGCTGCGGCGCTCGGGCATCTACTTCTCGATCCTGACGCTGGCCTTCGCGCAGATGTCCTTCGCCATGGCCTATTCGGTGCTGACCCCGCTCACCGGTGGCGAGACCGGCCTGCAGCTGAAGGCCAATGACGCGCGCATCTTGGAAAGCGTGCCCACGGACGGCTCGATCAGCCGCGCCAACTTCTTCGGGCTCGACATGACTTCGAGTTACGAGCTCAGCGTCGGCGCCTGGCAGTTCACCTTCAACACGGGCTACTACATCGCCGGGATCATCATGCTGCTGGCCTTCTATCTCAGCATCCGCATCTTCCGCTCGCCCTTCGGCGTCATGCTGCGTGCGGTGAAATCCAATCAGAACCGCATGAACTACACCGGCCTGAACTCGCGCCCCTACACTCTGGCGGCCTTCGTGATCTCGGGCATGTATGCCGGTCTCGCCGGTGGCCTGATGGTGGCGATGGACACGCAGGTGGGCCCGGAACGGATGTTCTGGACAGCCAGCGGCGAAGTTGTGCTGATGACCATCCTCGGCGGCGCCGGGACCCTGATCGGGCCGGTTCTGGGCGCGGGCATGATCAAGTACATGGAGAACATCATCTCCAAGATCAATTCGTCGATCCTGCATCAGTGGTTCTACTGGCTGCCCGACGGGATGGAGGATTTCGTGGTCGCGATCATCTATCCGTTCATCGGCAAGGGCTGGCACCTGACGCTCGGCATCATCTTCATGGCCGTGGTGATCTTCCTGCCCGGTGGACTTGTGGAAGGTGGTCAACGCATCGCGCGGCTCTTCGGACGCAAGAAAGAAGCGGCCAAGGACGCCCAGTCCACCCCTGCGGAATAAGGAGACAGAAAGATGGGAATTCTTGAAGTCAAAGGCGTCAACAAGCGCTTCGGCGGTCTCCAGGCCCTGGGGGATGTGAACCTCAGCGTTGAGGAGCAATCGGTCCACGCCATCATCGGCCCGAACGGGGCGGGCAAGTCCACCCTGCTCAACTGCCTGGTGGGCAAGCTGATCCCCGACAGCGGCTCGGTCAGCTTTGACGGCCAGTCGGTGCTGGGCCGCAAGCCCTACGAGATCAACCAGATGGGCATCTCCCGCGTGTTCCAGACGCCCGAGATCTTCGGCGATCTCACGGTGCTGGAAAACATGATGATCCCGATCTTCGCCAAACGTGACGGCGCGTTCCGGATGCACGCGATCGAGGCCGCCACGAACGAGCACGAGATCATCGAGCAGGCCGAGCACATGCTGGAAAGCCTCAACATGGCCGACCAGCGCCACGACAACGCGGCCGCCATGTCGCGCGGCAACAAGCGCCGGCTTGAGATCGGCATGTGCCTGGCACAGAACCCGCGGCTGCTGCTGCTGGACGAACCCACAGCGGGCATGGCGCGCGCCGATACCAACAACACGATCGACCTCCTCAAGCAGATCAGCGACGAACGCGACATCACCATCGCGATCATCGAACATGACATGCATGTGGTGTTCTCACTGGCCCAGCGCATCACCGTGCTGGCCCAGGGCACGCCGCTGGTCGAGGATACGCCCGACAAGATCAAGGGCCACCCCAAGGTGCGCGAAGCCTATCTGGGCGAAAGCGTCTAACCCGTCAGGGAGGAGAAAGACATGAACGTCAAACCGGACTTTTCCAAAGGCAAGAACGTTGCCGAAACGGCCCCCGCCTTTCTGTCGGTATGGGATCTTCAGGCCTATTACGGGGAAAGCTACATCGTGCAGGGCATCAGCTTCAACGTGCACGAGGGCGAGATCCTCGCCCTGCTGGGCCGCAACGGCGCGGGCAAGACCACGACGCTGCGCGCCATCGCGCGGATGGACAACCCGCAGGTGCAGCATGGCGAGATCTGGCTGGATCACCAGCCGCTGCACCGGATGAGCTCGCACCAGGCCTCGTCCGCCGGTATCGGCCTTGTCCCCGAGGATCGCTGCATCATTCCCGGCCTCACGGTCGAGGAAAACCTGCAACTGGCGCAGATCGCACCGCCGATCGGCTGGTCGCTGGAGCGTCTCTATGACCTCTTCCCGCGCCTCGCCGAGCGGCGCAAGCAGGAGGGCGTGACCCTGTCGGGCGGCGAACAGCAGATGCTGGCCGTGGCCCGGGCCCTGGCGCGCGACATCAAGGTGCTGCTGCTCGATGAACCCTACGAAGGCCTGGCCCCCGTGATCGTGGACGAGATCGAAAAAACCCTCTCCGTGATCAAGGAACAGGGCATCACCACGGTCATCGTCGAACAGAACGCCGTGCGGGCGCTCGAACTGTCGGACCGCGCGGTGATCCTCGACACCGGCGGCATCGTCTTTGACGGCACCGCCGCCGAGGTGCTTGAAAATGCCGAGCTTCGCGCGGAATATCTCGCGATCTGAGTCTTCGGACACCTGCGCCCCCGTGCGCCATGGCGCGCGGGGGTCGACTGGCCTCCCCGGCCATTACACTGAACACATGACGGAACGAAAGGACGCACACCATGTCCGATACCACCTATGCCCCCTCTGCGGATTTCGCCGCGAACGCCCACGTCGACGCCGCCAAATACGATGAGATGTACGCCGCCTCGATCAAGGACCCGGCGGCCTTCTGGGGCCAACACGGCAAGCGGCTGGACTGGATCAAGCCCTACTCCACCGTCAAGGACGTGAGCTTTGAGCTCGGCAAGGTATCGATCAACTGGTATGCGGACGGAACGCTGAACGTCGCGGCCAACTGCATCGACCGGCACCTGGCCACACGCGGCGATCAGACTGCGATCATCTGGGAGCCGGATGATCCGGACGAACCGGCCCGGCACATCACCTACCGCGAATTGCACGCGCAAACCTGCAAGATGGCCAATGTGCTGAAATCCCTGGGCGTGGGCAAGGGCGACCGCGTGGTGCTCTACCTGCCGATGATCCCCGAGGCCGCCTATGCCATGCTGGCCTGCGCGCGCATCGGTGCGATCCACTCGATCGTCTTTGCCGGGTTCTCGCCGGATGCGCTGGGCGCGCGGGTCAACGGCTGTGATGCCAAGGTGGTGATCACCGCCGACACCGCCCCCCGCGGTGGCCGCAAGACCAAGCTCAAGGACAACGTGAACCAGGCGCTGCTCAACGATTTCGACGAGGTCAAATGCCTGGTCGTCAAGCGCACCGGAGATCAGATCGCATGGCGCGACGGGCTGGATTTCTGGCTGCATGAAGAGGCCGAAAAGGTCGGCGACGACTGCCCGCCCGAAGAGATGGGGGCCGAAGACCCGCTCTTCATCCTCTACACCTCCGGCTCGACCGGGATGCCCAAGGGCGTGGTGCATTCCACCGGCGGCTACCTCGTCTATGCCGCGATGACCCAGGAGCTGGTCTTCGACTACCATGACGGCGATGTCTACTGGTGCACGGCGGATGTGGGCTGGGTCACCGGCCACAGCTATATCGTCTACGGACCGCTGGCCAACGGGGCCACCACGCTGATGTTCGAGGGCGTGCCGACCTATCCGGATGCCTCGCGCTTCTGGCAGGTCTGCGAAAAGCACAAGGTCAATCAGTTCTACACCGCCCCCACCGCCATCCGCGCGCTGATGGGCCAGGGCAACGACTATGTCGAGAAATGCGACCTGAGCGATCTCAAGGTGCTGGGCACCGTGGGCGAGCCGATCAACCCCGAGGCGTGGAACTGGTACAATGACGTGGTGGGACGCGGCAAATGCCCCATCGTCGACACCTGGTGGCAGACTGAGACCGGCGGCCACCTGATGACCCCCCTGCCCGGCGCCACGGCCACCAAACCCGGGTCGTGCACCCGGCCCTTCTTCGGGATCGAACCGGTCATTCTGGAGCCCACGACAGGTGCTGAAATCCACGACACCGAAGCCGAAGGCGTGCTGTGCATCAAGGACAGCTGGCCGGGCCAGATGCGCACGGTCTACGGCGATCACGATCGGTTCGAGAAGACCTATTTCTCGGACTACAAGGGCTATTACTTCACCGGTGACGGCTGCCGCCGCGATGCGGATGGCTATTACTGGATCACCGGCCGGGTCGATGACGTGATCAACGTCTCGGGCCACCGGATGGGCACGGCCGAGGTGGAAAGCGCGCTGGTTGCGCATCCGAAAGTGGCCGAAAGCGCCGTGGTCGGCTACCCGCATGACATCAAGGGCCAGGGCATCTATGCCTATGTCACCCTGATGTCCGGCGAAGAGCCCAGCGACGAGCTGCGCAAGGAGCTCGAGACCTGGGTCCGGTCCGAAATCGGCCCCATCGCCAAGCCGGACCTCATTCAGTGGGCCCCCGGCCTGCCAAAGACCCGCTCGGGCAAGATCATGCGCCGTATCCTGCGCAAGATCGCCGAGGATGATTTCGGCTCTCTGGGTGATACCTCGACCCTGGCCGAGCCCGCCGTGGTCGACGACCTGATAGAAAACAGGATGAACAGAAACTAAGGCTTTTTCTCCTTTTTATCAGGCAATTGCCCCGCAGCCCTCTCCCCTGCGGGGCTTTTTGCGACCACCCTGTCGGAAAACCACAAGACCGGGTCGCTTTCGACCTGCACCATTGCGTGTCACATCCCGTCACGCGAGGTCCCAGATGAGCGTTGCCACCGCAAGCCCGGCCATTCGCCCCGTGGAGGGGATCGGATGCCTGCTGGCGAGCATGGTGTTCTTCGCCAGCCAGGACGCGATGATGAAATTCCTGCTCGAGGAGTATCCGGTCTGGATGCTGATCGGGGTGCGCGGGATGATCAGCACGGCGATCCTTCTGCCGCTCATCATCTGGGTCAGCGGCGCGCGCAGCCTCGCGACGCCGCTCTGGCCGCTGCACCTCTTGCGCGCGGTGCTTTTTGCCATGGGCTTCAGCCTCTTCTACGCGGCCTTTCCCTTCATGGGGTTTGCCGAGGTGGTGACGATCTTCTTTTCCGCCCCGCTGATGACCGCGATCTTTGCCGCGCTCTTCTTGCGCGAAACCATCGGGCCCTACAGGGGCGGCGCGCTGATCGTGGGGTTCATCGGCATTCTCATCGCCATCCGCCCCGGTGCGGACACGTTTCAATGGGTTGCGATCCTGCCGCTGATCTGTGCGGTGACCTATGCGCTCAGCCAGATCGTCGCGCGCCAGATCGGCGAGCGTGACAGCACGCTGGTCGTGGGCCTCTATACGCTGGCACCCTCGGTCTTCATCGTGGCGGGCATGGGCTGGGGCCTGAATGCGGTGATCGACCTCGGTCCCGAGTTTAAGCACCTGCGCTTTGCCTATCCGATGCCCAGCGCCGAGACACTGCCCTGGCTCATCGTGACGGGCGTGGTGGGAATGTTCGCCTATCTGCTCATTTCGCGCGCCTATCAGATCGCGCCCGCCAGCCTGATGGCACCGTTCGACTATACCTACCTGCCGATTGCGGCGGTGCTGGGCTATGTGCTGTGGGGCGAGGTGCCGCCGCTGACGACCTTTGTCGGCATGGCGCTGATCATCGCGAGCGGCGTTTTCATAGGCTACCGCGAGATCGTGACCGCGCGCCGGGCCAAGGCGGTGCATATCGCGCCCACGGCACCCTATGTGGCGGACGTGCCCCACCGGGAAGACGGGTTGTGACCGACGTCACGGCCCTGCCCGACAGCGCGCGGTCGCGCGGCATCCTGCTGGTCTTCTGCGCCGGCCTGCTGTGGTCGACCGTGGGCCTCGGCATTCGCCTGATCGAGGATGGCGCCGCCTGGCAAATTCTCTTCACCCGATCCATCAGCCTGACCATCCTGCTCTATGTAGTGATCCGCTGGCGCACCGGGCAGGACCCGGTGCGGCTGGCCCTTGCCACGGGGCTGCCGGGGCTGCTGGGCGGGCTGTCGCTGGTGGCGGCCTATGGCGGCGGCATCTACGCGATCCAGACCACATCCGTGGCCAATGCCATGCTGCTTTTTGCCTCGGCACCTTTCATGGCGGCGATCCTCGGCCTGATCGTGCTGCGCGAAGCGGTGCGGCCCATCACCTGGGCCGCCATCGGCGTGGCCATGCTGGGCATCTCCATCATGGTGCGCGACGACACCGCCACGGCGACGATCGCGGGCAACCTGGCGGCCCTCGGCTCAGCCTTCGGCTTTGCGGTCTTCACGGTCATCATCCGCTGGGGCAAATCCGGCGAGATGCTGCCGCTGGTCTTCATCTCGGGCATTCTGGGCGTTCTGGTCATGGGTGCCGTCTGCGTGGTTCTGGACCTGCCGCTGATCCTGGCCCCGCGGGATGCGGGAATCGCGCTGACCATGGGGGTGTTCCAGGTGGGCGCGGGGCTGGTTCTCTACACGCTTGGCTCGAAATCCGTGCCGGCCGCCGAACTGACCCTGCTGTCGCTGGCGGAGGTCGTGCTTGGCCCAGTCTGGGTCTGGCTGTTCCTGGGCGAGACGACCTCGCGCAGTGCGCTCATGGGTGGGGCGATCCTGCTTGCGGCCATCGCCGCCAACGCCGCCCTGGGCAAGCGCCGCCGACCGCCGCCGCACGTCTGAAACCCGCGCCACGGCTCCGCATCGGACACCGCACGGGCCCCTTGGCGAGGTTTTTTCCCCATGCCCCTCGCAATCAGGCGTGATTTACCCCATTTTACCAGCAACAACCCCGCTTTCCTAAGGTCAAAGCATGGCCTATAAGCGGCAAAAACAATGGGCACCGTCCCCGTCGCAAGGGCGCTGCAACGGTCGAGGAACCAGATGGCAAAGAAAACACATGACGACGACGTCGCCTTCATCAAGGCGCTGGCCGAGCTTCTGAACGACAACGAGCTGACCGAGCTTCAGGTCAAGCGCGAATACGGCGAGGCTGACAGCCTGAATGTCCGGGTAAGCCGCCGCCAGGATGTGGTGACCCAGATCGCGGCTCCAGTTTCGGCCCCCGCCGCCGCCGCCGCGGCCCCCGCCACCGCGAGCGCCCCGGCCGCCGCCGATGCCGCCCCCGCCGAGGACCTCGCCAGCCACCCGGGCGCCGTGACCTCGCCCATGGTCGGCACCGTCTACATGCAGGCCGAGCCCGGTTCGCCCAGCTTCGTCAGCGTCGGCGACAAGGTCAGCGAAGGCGATACGCTGCTGATCATCGAGGCGATGAAGACCATGAACCACATCCCCGCCCCGCGCGGCGGCACGGTCAAGCGCATCGTCGTCGGGGACGGCGCGGCCGTGGAATATGGCGCGCCCCTGATGATCATCGAATAAGGGCGCGCAGCACATGTTCGACAAAATCCTTGTGGCCAACCGTGGCGAGATCGCCCTCCGGGTGATCCGCGCCGCGCGCGAAATGGGCATCCAGTCGGTCGCCGTGCACTCCACCGCCGACGCGGATGCGATGCATGTGCGCATGGCCGATGAAAGCGTCTGTATCGGCCCGCCGCCGGGCGTGGACAGCTATCTGTCGATCCCCTCGATCATCGCCGCCTGTGAGGTGACGGGCGCGCAGGCGATCCACCCGGGCTATGGGTTCCTGTCGGAAAACGCCAATTTCGTGCAGATCGTCGAGGATCACGACCTGACATTCATCGGCCCCACCGCCGAACATATCCGCGTCATGGGCGACAAGATCACCGCCAAGGACACGATGAAGGACCTGGGCGTACCTTGCGTGCCCGGCTCGGATGGCGGTGTGCCGACCGTTGAGGCCGCGAAAACGCTGTGTGCCGAGATCGGCTACCCGGTGATCGTCAAGGCCACCGCGGGCGGCGGCGGGCGCGGCATGAAGGTCGCGCAGAACGAAGGCGAGATCGAAAGCGCCTTTCGCACCGCGCGCTCCGAGGCCAAGGCCGCCTTCGGCAATGACGAGGTCTATATCGAGAAATACCTCACCACGCCGCGCCATATCGAGGTCCAGGTCTTTGGCGATGGCAAGGGCCGCGCCGTGCATCTGGGCGAACGCGACTGTTCGCTTCAGCGCCGCCACCAGAAGGTGTTCGAGGAGGCCCCGGGCCCCTGCATCACCGCCGAAGAGCGCGCGCGCATCGGCAAGACCTGCGCCGAGGCCGTGGCCCGCATCAACTACACCGGTGCCGGCACGATCGAGTTTCTCTACGAGAATGGCGAGTTCTACTTCATCGAGATGAACACCCGCCTTCAGGTGGAACACCCGGTGACCGAGGCCATCTTCGGCGTCGATCTCGTGCGCGAACAGATCCGCGTGGCCGAAGGCCTGCCCATGTCCTTCACGCAGGAGGACCTGGAGATCAACGGCCATGCCATCGAGGTACGTATCAACGCCGAGAAAGTGCCGGAATTCTCGCCCCGTCCGGGCCGGATCACACAGTTTCACGCCCCCGGCGGCCTGGGCGTGCGCATGGACAGTGCGCTCTATGACGGCTATTCGATCCCGCCCTACTACGACAGCCTGATTGCCAAGCTGATCGTGCATGGCCGCGACCGCGAAAGCGCGCTGGCGCGGCTCAACCGGGCCCTGGGCGAGCTGATCGTGGACGGCGTGGACACGACCGTACCGCTGTTTCACGCGCTCTTGCAGGAAGAGGCGGTCCTGAGCGGCAACTACAACATCCACTGGCTCGAACACTGGCTGGAGAGCGACCCGCCGATGTAAGCTTTCGGGAGGGCACCGGACTTGAAAGACGACTTTGCCCTCACCGCCGAGCTTCTGCTGCATGGCTATGCCTCGGGTGTGTTCCCCATGGCCGAGGCGCGCGACGACCCCGAGATGTTCTGGGTCGATCCCAAAAGGCGCGGGGTGCTGCCGCTGGACGGGTTCCACGTCTCCCGCAGCCTGGCGCGGCGGGTGCGGCGCGCCGATTACCACGTCACGCTGAACGCGGATTTTGCCCGCGTGGTGCGCGCCTGTGCGGACCGTGACGAGACCTGGATCAGCGACCGGATCGAGGCGCTCTATGGCGATCTGCACGCGCGCGGGGCAGCCCATTCGCTGGAGGTCTGGGAGGGCGGGGCGCTGGCCGGTGGGGTCTATGGCGTGACGCTGGGCGGGGCGTTTTTCGGCGAATCGATGTTTTCCACGCGCCGGGACGGATCGAAACGCGCGCTGCTGCACCTGGTCGACCACCTATCGCGTTGTGGCTTCACGCTGTTCGACACACAGTTCCTGACCGCCCATCTGGCCTCGCTGGGGGCGGTCGAGATCAGCCGCGCGGCCTATCATCGACAGTTGCGCGACGCGCTGACCGCCCGGGCCGACATCGGCCGTGTCACGCTAGGCGCGTGTCACGCGTCGGTCTTGCAGCGCATGACCCAGACGTCATAGCGCGGATGATCCAGCGCGTTCAGCGCCGGGGATGACGCCATCATCCAGCCCGAGAACTGCGGCTCGGCCGTGCCATCCTCCTGGATCGTCAGGAACGCATAGGCATCCCGCGCCGGATCGCCCGCCGGATAGCGGCATTCGCCCAGGTTGATCGTGATCCGGCCGAACCTGGCCGAACTGGCACTGCGCATCTCGATATCCGTGACCTCGCCGCTGACCTTGTCCAGTGCGCGCAGCAGGGCACCCTGGCCCATCTCGACCTCGGATTGCGCCCAGAGCGGCGCGGCGAGGCCCATCAGCACTACGGTCAGTCCCGGCCTCATTCGGTTTTTTCCGCCTCGTCGCTCCCGGCCACGAACTTGAGCAGCAGAGAGATCAGGCTGACCGAACCTTGGGTGAACTCGATCTGGTCCCCCGGCCCGTAGAAAAACGGCGACCCGCCGGGCAGAAGCTCGACGAAATTGCCACCCAGAAGCCCCTCTGACGAGATCGCCACCGCGCTGTCATCCGGCAGCTCTATGCCGTCGCGCACGGTAAAGACCGCCCGGGCGCGATAGGTCTCTGGATCAAGCTCTAGCGACGTGACGCGCCCGACCTTCACACCCGCCATGCGTACATCCGTACCAAGGTCGATGCCGTCGGCCGAGCGGAAACTTGCACTCATCTCATAGCCGTCAGTCGATTTGGCGAGCCCGGTCAGCTGTCCCGCATAGATCAGGAATCCGACCGCCACGGCCAGAACGGCCCCGCCGACCAGAACCTCTGTGGTATTCTCGGACATGACGCGTGCTCCGGTGTTACTCTGGGATCCAGGCCTCGTAGTCGCGCCTCTCGTCCGGATCGGTGCGACGGATCGAGCCCGCAGGCGCATAGGCCAGCGCGGTGCCGGTCAGGTTTTCCTGATGCGGCTTTTCCCAGGGCTTGCGCGGCAGCGGCGCATCGGTGGGCGGCGCGTCATAGGTGTGGTGCAGCCAGCCATGCCAGTCGGGGCTGACTCGGCTCGCCTCGGCCTCGCCGTTGAAGATGACCCAGCGGCGTTTGTCATCGCGGGTGCGGTAGAAGGTGTTGCCTTCACCGTCCTCGCCCACCTTTTCGCCCTTGCGCCAAGTGTAGAGAAGCGTGTTCAGCGTCGCCCCATGCCACCAGGTCGCCATGCGCAGAATTGAAGTGAGTATGCCCATCGGGACCTCCGGGAAACTGTCGGTTCAGATATGGCGCATCGGGGGGCAAAGGTCCAGTGGCAGGTTCCGGAACCCGACCTTCGCGCGCGGGCTTTCGCCTTGCGGCCTGCTGCAGGGAAAACCCGCGGACCGCCAGTGATCTCCAACCAGGTCGCCGCGGTCAAATCCGAGCAAATGGCGGCTTCGAGCCCCGAAGCAGCCATTTGAAATCAACCGCCGTCACCCGACACCATCAATGAGCGCAAGATTACATTTCGCAGATTTGTATCGATGCTCAGCCAGTTCACGGTAGTCCGGATCGGCAAGCCATTCCTCGGCTTTGCTTCGACTGGGAAACTTCATGACAACTGTTCTCGGAAAGCCCCATTCACCTTCAACCACCGTTGTTTCGCCGCTTGTCGTTGCAAGGAGTTCTCCGCCATACCGTTGAAAGATCGGCATAAAACCCGCGAGATAGGATTTGTATCTCACTTCATCAAATATTTCGAGTTGCCCTATCACATACGCTGCCATCGCTTTCCTCCACGCTTTGCTTTGATGCGATAATACCATGAAAAGTTCGGAGGAGGAGGAGCTATCCGGCAGCAGATTTCCACCGGCCAGAGCCTGACCGCTTCCCCCCGAAAAATTGCGTTGGTCCAATGATTGTCAGGATTCTGCATTGCGGCGATTTTTTTCTTCGCCACGCTTGACGGGTATCTCGGTGTTACCGCTCCGGCGCGGCGGCACCCGCCCGGGCGACTGCACCCTTTGCCCGCGCAGGCACTGGTCTCAGCCCGCGCTGGCCTCTTCCTTCTTGGCATCGGAATAGATCATCAGCGGGGCGGCGTCGGAATTGACGGCCTCTTCGTTGACGACGACCTCCTCGACATTCTCGATGCCCGGCAGTTCGAACATCGTATCGAGCAGAATATCCTCGAGGATCGACCGCAGCCCCCGCGCGCCGGTCTTGCGCAGGATCGCGCGTTTGGCGATGGCGCTCAGCGCGTCGTCGGTAAAGCTCAGCTGTGCGTTCTCAAGCTCAAAGAGCCGCTGGTACTGTTTGACCAGCGCATTCTTGGGCTGGGTCAGGATGGTGACAAGCGCGTCCTCGTCAAGGTCCTCCAGCGTGGCGATGACCGGAAGACGGCCCACGAATTCCGGGATCAGACCGAATTTCAGCAGGTCCTCGGGCTCCAGGTCCTTGAAGGTCTCGCCCACGCCCACATCGCTTTCGTCGCGCACGTCGGCGCCAAAGCCCATGGCGCTGCCCTTGCCACGCTGCTTGATGATCCGGTCGAGCCCGGCAAAGGCCCCGCCGCAGATGAAAAGGATGTTGGTCGTATCCACCTGCAGGAATTCCTGCTGCGGATGCTTGCGCCCGCCCTGCGGCGGCACCGCGGCGACGGTGCCTTCCATCAGCTTCAGCAGGGCCTGCTGCACGCCCTCGCCCGACACGTCGCGGGTGATTGACGGGTTTTCGGACTTGCGCGTGATCTTGTCGACCTCGTCGATATAGACGATGCCGCGCTGCGCGCGTTCAACATTGTATTCGGACGATTGCAGCAGCTTGAGAATGATGTTCTCGACATCCTCGCCCACATAGCCCGCCTCGGTCAGAGTCGTGGCATCGGCCATGGTGAAAGGCACATCGAGGATGCGCGCCAGCGTCTGCGCCAGCAGCGTCTTGCCACAGCCGGTGGGTCCGATCAGCAGGATGTTGGATTTCTGCAGTTCGATGTCGCCGGATTTCCCGGAATGATTCAGCCGCTTGTAGTGGTTGTGCACTGCAACCGACAGAACCCGCTTGGCCGTGGCCTGGCCGATCACGTAATCGTCCAGCACATCGCAGATTTCGCGCGGGGTCGGCACACCCTCGCCGGATTTCAGCCCGGCACTGCGCGTCTCCTCGCGGATGATGTCCATGCACAGTTCGACGCATTCGTCGCAGATAAAGACCGTGGGTCCCGCGATCAGCTTGCGCACCTCATGCTGGCTCTTGCCGCAAAAGCTGCAATAGAGGGTGTTCTTGCTGTCACCGCCTGAACTGTTCGACATGAATTACCTTTCGGGCACTCTCGCGTGGCTATCCTTGGTCATCCGACCTGCCCCGCCTCGGGCGGGATGCCCGCAAGCTTAGGGCAGGTGCCGGACCTCTACAATCCGAAAATCGGGGGACGCGTGGGTTACGATTTGTCGTCGTCCTCCGGTTTCGCGCGGTTCTCGACGATCTCGTCGATCAGGCCCCACTTCTTGGCCTCGTCGGGAGACATGAAATTGTCGCGCTCCAGCGCCTCCTCGACCTTTTTCAGGGTCTGGCCGGTGTGCTTCACGTAAATCTCGTTCAGCCGCTTCTTGAGCTTCAGCGTCTCCTCGGCGTGGATCATGATGTCCGTCGCCTGGCCCTGGTAGCCGCCCGAGGGCTGGTGTACCATGATGCGCGAGTTGGGCAGGGAGAACCGCATCCCCGGCGCCCCGGCGGTCAGCAGAAGCGAGCCCATCGAGGCCGCCTGCCCGATCACCAGAGTCGAAACCGCGGGACGGATATACTGCATCGTGTCGTAGATCGAGAGACCCGAGGTCACCACGCCGCCGGGGCTGTTGATATACATGCTGATTTCCTTGGACGGGTTTTCCGCCTCAAGGTGCAGAAGCTGCGCCACGACAAGGCTCGACATCCCGTCATGCACGGGGCCGCTGAGGAAAATGATCCGCTCCTTGAGCAGGCGCGAGAAAATGTCATAGGCGCGTTCGCCGCGGCTGGTCTGTTCGACCACCATGGGCACAAGCGTGTTCATGTAGGTCTCGAAAGGGTCTGTCATATCCGCCTGCCTCAAGATGTTTACCATGACCTTACAGATGAGGTCCTAATGGAGTCTTAGTCTTGCGCCCATAGGGCTGCAAGGGGCCGGGGTACAGTTTGTGCCAGTGTCGGGACAGTATACCGGATGCGGCGCGACGCGCGACGCAATTGCAAGAGCAGGCACCGCCCCTTGGATGCATCGCGCCCCGAACCTGATCCGGGGCCTCTGCGTCGCGACAAGTGGTCCCGGGTCGGGCCCGGGACGGCGCGCGCCGGGGCCGTCAGGTCACGCGACGCGGTCGGCGCGGCTATACTTTTGCCTGCGTGTATTTGCGCAGCTCCGCCCGCGCGACCTGCCGCCGGTGCACCGCATCCGGGCCATCGGCGAGGCGCAGCGTGCGCAGATGCGTCCACATCGCGGCGAGCGGCACGTCCTGGCTGATGCCCATGGCCCCGAACATCTGCACCGCCTCGTCCACCACCCGGAGCGCCATGCGCGGGGCCACGACCTTGATCTGGCTGATCCAGGGTGCCGCGGCGCGGGCGTCGCCCCGGTCCATCATCCAGGCCGCCTTGAGACACAAAAGGCGCGCCTGTTCGATCTCCATGCGGGCCTCGGCGATGATGTCGTAATTGGCCCCCAGATGCGCCAGCTCGCGGCCGAACGCCTCGCGCGCCAGACCCCTGCGGCACATCAGTTCCAGCGCCGCCTCGGCCTGACCGATGGCGCGCATGGCGTGGTGGATGCGGCCCGGACCCAGGCGCCCCTGGGCGATCTCGAAGCCGCGCCCCTCGCCCAGCAGCATGTTGCCGGAGGCCACGCGCACATCGCTGAACCGGATATGCATATGCCCGTGCGGCGCATCATCCGCGCCGTAGACCCGCATCGGGCGCAGCACCTCGATGCCGGGGCTGTCTGCCGGCACGACGATCATCGAATGGCGCCGATGTTTCGGCGCATCCTCGCCCCCGGTGCGGACCATGACGATATAGACCGCGCAGCGCGGATCGCCGGCCCCCGTGGCCCACCATTTCTCGCCGTTGAGCACATAGCCATCGCCGTCCCGCACACAGGACATCGCGATATTGGTGGCATCCGAGCTGGCAACGTCCGGCTCGGTCATGAGATAGGCGCTGCGGATCTCGCCCTCCAGCAGCGGGGCCAGCCAGCGGGCCTGCATCCGCGCGTCGCCGTATTTTTCGAACACTTCCATGTTGCCGGTATCCGGCGCGTTGCAGTTGAACACCTCCGCCCCCATCGGCGTGCGGCCCATGGCTTCGGCGAAATAGGCATAGTCCACGGTGTTCAGCCCCGGGCCTTCAGGTCCCGTGCGCCAGAAGTTCCACAGGCCCTGCGATCTGGCCCGCGCCTTCAGCCCTTCGAGGATGTCACGCTGGCGGTCGGTGAACTGCCAGCGATCCCCCTTGCCGATCTCGGCATGATAGGCGGTCTCCATCGGCGCGATCTCGTCGCGGACCATGGTGCGCACGCGCTCCAGCAGGGGGTGAAATTCGTCTCGCAATCCCAGGAACATCGGCGCCTCCTTCTTGGCCCGGCGGACTGTCGCAGGATCACGCGGAGGCGGCAAGCCTCGGTTCTGCGCGCCGCGCCTCGCGGCCGATCGACCGGCACAGGATCAGCACCGGGATCAGACCAAAGACCATCAGCGCCAGCGACGGCACCGCGGCCTCGTCCAGCCGCTCATCCGCGGCCAGCCTGTGGGCCTGAACAGCCAGGGTCTGGAAATTGAACGGATGCAGGATCAGCGTGGCGGGCAGCTCCTTCATCACGTCCACGAAGACGATCAGAAGGGCCGTCAGAACAGAGGTCCGCGCCACCGGCAGATGCACGCGCCACAATAGCCGCGGCCCGGTCTGGCCCAGCGACCGGCCAATGGCATCGAAATGCGCGGGCACCGTGGCCATGCCGCTGTCATAGGCATTCAGCGCGGCGGCCATGAAGCGCACGATATAGGCCATGATCATCAGCCAGATCGACCCGGTGATCAAAAGCCCCGTATCGATGCCGAACCGTGCCTCCATGAACGCGTCCACCGCGTTGTCGAAGGCCGCGAACGGCACCATCAGCCCCACCGCGATCACCCCGCCCGGCACCGCATAACCCAGGCCTGCGCCGATCACGATCGCCTTGGAGGCGCGGTCCGGCCGGGTGCGGGCGCGAAACCCGATGACAATCGCGCCAAGCACGGTCAGCACAGCGGCAATTCCCGCCAGCGTGACCGAGTTCACCACCATCTCGAGATAGCGCGGCGCAATGAGGCTCTGCCCCGAATCGACCGCCATGCTGCCCAGCATGATCACCGGAATGACAAAGCCCAGCACCACCGGCACCGCACAGAGCAGCGTAGCCCCCCAGCCCGTGGCCCCGGTGAGGCGCGGCTTTTCCATCGTCTCGAACCGCGCGCCACGCCCGGCGGTGCGCACCCCGCCCCGCTGGGCCCGCTCAAGCCCCGCCAGCAGCAGCGCAAAGCTCAGCAGGCCAAGCGCCAGCTGCGCCGCCGCCGCCCGGTCACCCAGGGTGAACCACGCCTGGTAGATGCCGGTGGCGAACGTGTCGACATTGAAGAAGGCGACCGTGCCGAAATCCGCGATCGTCTCCATGACCGCCAGCAGCGCACCGCCCACGATGGCGGGTCGCGCCATGGGCAGGGCAACGCTCCAGAAGGACTTGAACGGCGAGCGTCCCAGCGTGCGGGCCACCAGATACGCATTGGCCGATTGCTGCCGGAACGAGGCCCGCGCCAGCAGGTAGACATACGGATAAAGCACGATGGTCAGCATGGCCGCCGCACCCCAGAGGCTGCGAATCTCGGGAAACCAGTAGTCGCGCGGTCCCAGGCCGGTCAGATCGCGCAAAAGCGACTGCACCGGGCCGGAATGATCCAGAAACGAGGTGAACGCATAGGCCAGCACATAGGCCGGAAAGGCCAGCGGCAGCGCCAGCGCCACTTCCAGCACACGGGCTCCTGGAAACCGGTAGACGGTCACCAGCCAGGCCGCGCCCGTGCCGATGGCCGCTGTCGCCAGCCCGACGATGGCCACCAGGATCAGCGTGTTGGCGGCAAATCGCGGCAGCACCGAGGCCAGCACATTGCGCCAGGCCTCGAGATCGCCCATGAACGCCGCCAATGCCGCGGCCACGATCGGCGCCACGCAAAGCAGCGCGACAATCCAGGCCAGCTTGTGCAAAAGTCGCTCGGTCATCGGAATGGGGTCGCATCGGGTTGCATCTGGGTCACTGGCTGCCACATCCGCGCGTCATGCGCCAGTCAAATCCCGATGAAAATACTGCGAAAAGAGCGCGCAGGTCATAAAAACGCGCCGAACACCTCCTGGTATTGCGACATTTTCTCGACCTGGTCGGTCGCCCGGTCGCCCAGCGCATAGACCACATCCTGGTACAGAAGGTTCAGCCCGAAGCTCAGCCCGACCGGCATCGGCAGGAAAAACTGCCCTTCGTTCGGAAAGGCAAAGACATGGTCGGCCAGGCCGCGACCCCAGTCGCAGAATTCGTCGCAGACAAGGATGGTTTCGTAGCCCATGTCGCGCGCATGACGGGCCAGCTCCGGCCCGTGCGCGGCATAGCGGAACATGTCGATGATCAGCAGACATTTGGGCCCGTCACCCTGTGTGAACACCTCGGTATAGACCCCGTCGAGTCCCGAAACAGACGACACCCCGGGCCGCACGTAGTTCAGCCGCATCGCCAGACCGGTGGCCAGATAGTGATAAAGCTGGAACCCCACGATGGCGACGAAATCGGCCCGGGCCAGGCACTCCACACCGGCCTGCCACCCGGGTGTCTCGCGCAGGGCGAGCGCCGCGGCGATGCCGGCCTCGGCCAATTGCCGCTCGGTCCCGGTGCCCTGGGTCGCCTTGGCGCGCACGAAACTCTGGTATCGGTCGCCGATTCTCTCCGAGCGAGGACCGGACATTTCCTGCCGCGCCCGGGTGCGCAACTCCGAGGCGCGCTCATATCCCAGCTTCTTGAAAAAGCGGCTGACCGTCATCGGGCTGACCTCGAGCTTCTGCGCGATCTCGGCACTCGTCTCCAGCGCCAGAGCGTCGGGACGATTGGTCAGATAGGTTGCAACCCGTTGTTCCAGCTTGGTAAAGCTGACATCGCCCTCGCGGATCAAATCGTCTATTTTCAGGGGCATCCATCCTCCGCGCGCTCCACCCTGCGGCACCGGACCGCCGCGGCGCCCAAGGCCCGGCATTTCCAGTTGACCGCTATGCTTATCCCATTACTATAACAGATGGTATCTGAATACCAAAGCAAACCGGACATCGCAAATGACACCGGAGGGGGAAAGCCAGCGGTCGTGCCGATCGTCAACGTGACGGCAGCAAGCCTTTACTCCACTCCGGAATCGCGACAACCTTGCCGATATGACCGGGCGCACGCGCAACCCTTGCACGCGCAGCCCCGTCCATTCAGGGAGAGAATGATGAAAACACTTCGCACTTTGACGGCTGCCACAGCCATCGTCCTGGGCCTGGCCGGCTTCGCGCCGGCGCAGACGCTCAACTTCGCCTATGACGCCGACCCGGTGTCGCTGGACCCGCATGAACAGCTTTCGGGCGGCACGCTCCAGCTCAGCCACATGATCTTTGACCCGCTGGTGCGCTGGAACCGCGACCTGGGCTTTGACGCCCGTCTCGCCGCCAGCTGGGAGCGCGTGGACGAAACCACGATGCGGTTCAACCTGCGCGAAGGCGTGACCTTCCATTCGGGCAACCCAATGACCGCCGACGATGTCGTGTGGACCATCAACCGCCTCAAGGAATCGCCTGATTTCAAAGGCATTTTTGCCGGGTGGGCCTCGGCTACCGCTGTCGATGACAACACGGTCGAGATCAAGACCGACGGCCCCTCGCCGCTGGTTCTGCACACCGCCACCTACGTCTTCCCCATGGACAGCAAGTTCTATGAAGAAGGCGGTGCCGAGATCGTCAAGCACGGTGACAGCTTTGCCTCGAAAACCGTGTCGGGCACCGGCCCCTTCGTGATCACCGAGCGCGAACAGGGCGTGAAGGTCGTGTTCGAACGCAATCCCGACTACTGGGACACCGACAGCCCCGGCAACGTGCAGACCGCGGTTCTGACGCCGATCAAGGAGGCTCCGACCCGCGTGGCCGCACTGCTTTCGGGTGACGTCGATTTCATTGCCCCCGTGCCGCCCACCGATCTGGAGCGGATTGCGGCCGATGAGAACGTGAACCTCGTCACCATGACCGGCACGCGTATCATCACGCTGCAGATGAACCAGCAGCGCAACGAGGCGCTGGCCAACGTGAAGGTCCGCCAGGCCATCGTGCACGCCATCAACAACGAAGGCATCGTCGAGAAGATCATGAAGGGCTTCGGCACCGCCGCGGCACAGCAATCGCCCGAGGGCTATGTCGGCTACAATCCCGACCTGAAGCCGCGCTTTGATCTGGCCAAGGCCCAGGCCCTTATGGAAGAGGCAGGCTATGCCGACGGGTTCGAGGCCACGATGATGTGCCCCAACAACCGCTACGTGAACGACTTCAAGATCTGCGAAGCGGCGGCGGCCATGCTGGCCAAGATCAACGTCAAGATCGACCTGACCACCATGCCCAAGGCGCAATACTGGCCGAAATTCGATGAACGCGCTGCGGACATCATGATGATCGGCTGGCACTCGGACACCGAGGACAGCGCCAACTTCAACGAGTTCCTGACAATGACGCCGGATGCCGAAACCGGTCGCGGCCAGTACAACTCGGGCAACTACTCGAACGAGAAGGTCGACCAGCTGACCCTCAGCTCGCTCGTCGAGACCGACGAGGGCAAGCGCGCGGCGATGCTTCAGGAGGTCGAGAAGATCCTCTATGACGAGGCCGCCTTCGTGCCGCTGCACTGGCAGGACCTCGCCTGGGCCGCGCGCAAGGGCGTCGAGATCGAGCCGGTGCTAAATATCATGAACTTCCCCTATATCGGGGACCTCGTGATCAATGAATAAGTGATCAGGGCGGGGCGCCCTGGCGGCCCGCCTGTCCAACCCGTCCCGGGCCTGATCTGGGATCTCAGCCCGACCCACGAGGCTCCGGGTCAGGCCCGGGACGGGTTTTCCCCTGAAACGGCCCGCATTCATGCATATCCTAGCTTTCCTTATCCGCCGCGCGATCCAGGCTGCCATCGTGATGTTCGTGATCTCGCTGATCGGCTTTTCGATCCAGGACAATCTGGGCGACCCTCTGCGCGAACTGGTCGGTCAATCTGTCTCCGAGGCGGAACGCCAGCTCCTGCGCGATCAGCTGGGCCTCAATGATCCCTTCTTCGTGCAATATGCCCGCTTTCTCGGCAACGCGGTCCAGGGGGATCTTGGCACCTCGTATTTCTTCAAACGCCCCGCCATTGACGTGATCCTGGACAAGTTTCCGGCCACGTTCGAGCTGGTGCTCGGCGCGACCTTCATCTTCCTGGCCGTGTCGATCCCGGCCGGCATCTACTGCGCCATCAACCGCACCTCGTGGCTGGCCCGCTTCATCATGACCGGCTCGATCGTCGGCATCTCGATCCCGGTCTTTCTGACCGCCATCTTCCTGCAATGGATATTCGCTGTCGAACTGGGCTGGTTCCCGTCCTCGGGCCGCGGCGAAACGGTCGCCCTGCCCTGGGGCTGGGAAACCGGCCTGCTGACCCTCGACGGGCTCAGCCGCCTTGTCCTGCCTTCGATCGCGCTCAGCTCGATCATGCTGCCGCTGTTCATCCGCCTGATCCGTGCCGAGATGATGGAGACGATGGGCACCGACTATGTCCGTTTTGCCAGGGCCAAGGGCCTGTCCACGGCGCGGGTGCGGTATGTTCATGCGTTCCGCAACACGCTGCTGCCGGTGGTGACGGTGGGCGGGCTGATGATCGGCACGCTCATCGCCTATACGATCCTGACCGAAACCGTGTTTCAGTGGCCCGGCATGGGCTTCATGTTCCTGGAGGCGATCAACCGCGTCGATACGCCTCTGATCATCGCCTATATCATCATGGTCGGGCTGATCTTCGTGGTCGTGAACACAGCGGTCGATTTCATCTACACGCTGATCAATCCGATGGTGAAGCTGCCGGGGGCGAAATCATGATCACCTGGCGCTCGCTTCTCAAACGCTTTCTCGCCGATCCCGTGGCGCTGGTCTCGGGTATCGTTCTGCTGTTTCTGGTGCTGATGGCCGCGCTGGCGCCGTTGCTTGCACCGCAAAACCCCTATGACCTGATGCAGATCGACATCATGGACAGCGAAATCCCCCCGGTCTGGCGCTCGGACGGGGACGCGCGCTTTCTTCTGGGCACCGACGAACAGGGGCGCGGGATCCTCTCGACCATCATGTACGGCACCGGCATTTCGCTGATCATCGGCATCGGCGCGGTGGTCGTTCAGGGCATCCTTGGCGTCACGCTGGGTCTCATCGCAGGCTACCGGGGCGGCTGGATCGACGCCTTCCTGATGCGTCTGGCGGACATCCAGATGTCGCTCTCGACCCTGATGATCGCGATCATCGTGCTTGCCATCTTCTCGGCCACCTTCGACGCCAACATCTATGCCGATTACGCGATTTTCATGCTGATCCTGATCATCGGCATCGCGGAATGGCCCAAATTCGCCCGCACCGTGCGCTCGTCGGTGCTGGGCGAGAAGAAAAAGGAATATGTCGACGCCGCCCGCGTCATCGGCCTGCCCGCGCGCAAGGTGATGTGGGGCCATATCCTGCCCAACACGCTGACGCCGGTGCTGGTCATCTCCACCATCCAGGTCGCCGAAGCGATCATGACCGAGGCGGCGCTCAGCTTTCTCGGCCTCGGGATGCCGGTGAACCAGCCCTCGCTCGGCTCCCTGATCCGGTCGGGCTATGAGCTGATCTTCTCGGGCTCGTGGTGGATCACGCTCTATCCGGCGCTGGTGCTGATCGCGCTCATTCTCGCGCTGAACCTGCTGGGCGACTGGCTGCGCGACGTCATGAACCCGCGTCTGCGGCGGGGGGACGACTGATGGCGATGCTCGAAATAGACGACCTGCATGTGGCGTTCCCGCGCGGCAAACACGATGAGATCGAGGCCCTGCGCGGCGTGTCGCTGACCCTTGAAAAAGGCGAACGCCTGGGTGTCGTGGGCGAAAGCGGCGCCGGCAAGTCCATGCTGGCCTTCGCCATCCTGAACCTTGTCGCCGAACCGGGGCGCGTGTCCGCGGGTACCGTGCGCTTCGAGGGCCGGAACCTGCTGGACCTCTCGGAACGCGAAATCCGTGGCATCCGCGGCAACCGCATCTCGATGATCTTCCAGGACCCGATGGTCACGCTGAACCCGGTGCTCACCATCGGCACCCAGATGATCGAAACCCTGCGGGCCCATCGCCGGATTTCCAGGGCCGAGGCACACCGCCTGTCGGTCGAAAAGCTCAAGCTGGTCGCCATCCCCTCGGCCGAGACCCGCATGGACGCCTATCCGCACGAACTCAGCGGGGGCCTGCGTCAGCGCGTGGTCATCGCCATTGCGCTGCTGACCGACCCCGAACTGATCATCGCGGACGAGCCCACGACCGCCCTCGACGTGACCATCCAGGCCGAGATCATGGCCCTCATCCTCGCGCTGTGCCGCGACCAAGACGTGGCGCTGATCCTGATCACCCATGACCTGGGTGTCGTGGCCGAAGTGACCGAAAAATTGATGATCATGTATGCCGGCAAATGCGTCGAGGCCGGGCCGACGCGGGACATCATCGACGCGCCGAACCACCCCTATACCTATGGCCTCCTGAAAGCGCTGCCGCAAAACGCCGAACCCGGCGCGCGGCTCTACCAGATCCCCGGCTCCATGCCGCCGATCACCAACCTGCCCCAGGGTTGCCCCTACCATCCGCGCTGCGAGCGTGCGACGGAGGAATGCCGCGCCGCCATGCCCGAGATCAAGGACCACGGCACCGCCTGTTACCACCCGCTCAGGGCACCTCTTGATGCGGAGGAACCGGCATGAGCGGTGCCATCGTCGAAACCCGCGGGCTCGAGGTCCGCTTCCCGCTTCCCAGCCATTTCCTGAGCCGCGAAAAGCCGGTTCTGCACGCGCTCAACACGGTCGATCTCGACATCAGGCCCGGCGAAAGCTTCTGCGTCGTGGGCGAAAGCGGCTGCGGCAAGACAACGCTCGGCCGCACCATCATCGGCCTGCAATCCCCCTCCGGCGGCGAGGTGCATTTTCGCGGTCAGCGCATCGACCAGATGGACGAAGCGACCCGCAAACCCATCCGCCGCGACATGCAGATGGTGTTCCAGAACCCCTATGCCTCGCTCAACCCGCGCCGCAACGTCTATGACACGCTGGCCGAGCCGATCACCCATCTGATGCCCGAAGTGACCGGTGCCGCGATCCGCGATCAGGTCGAGGCGGTGCTGGCCGCCACCGGCTGCGATCCCTCCTGGCAACGCCGCCTGCCGCACGAGTTTTCCGGCGGTCAGCGCCAGCGCATCGCCATCGCGCGCGCCCTCGTGACAAATCCGGCCTTTGTCGTCGCGGACGAGCCGATCTCGGCGCTCGACGTGTCCATTCAGGCGCAGATCCTGAACCTTTTGACCGATCTTCAGGCCGAACGCGGCCTCACCTATCTCTTCATCACCCATGATCTCAGCGTGGTCGAACATTTTGGCACCCGCGTGGCGGTGATGTATCTGGGTCAGGTCATGGAACTTGCTGAAACGGCAACACTTTTCAGCACGCCAAAGCACCCCTACACGCAGCTTCTGCTCGATGCGATCCCGCGCCTTCAGGGCGGCTCCTTCGACAAACCGCGCACACCGGGTGAGCTTCCGGACCCGGTGAACCTGCCCAAGGGCTGCCCTTTTGCGGCCCGTTGCCCGCTGGCGGATGGCAAATGCACCGCCGAGCGGCCCAAACTGCGCAAACTGGCCTCCACCGGCACCGACGTTGCCTGTCACCATACCGGGTGACGGAGCGCCACACTTTCCGGGTAAATCTGTGGATAGGTTTGAATTGGACAGGTGACGGCGCGGTTTCTGTGGATAACTCAGACTTTTCGCGCAGATCCGATGCTTCCACGCGGCACCGCCGTCGCCTTGAGAACGGCAAAGCACGCCAAACCGGGCCGCAAGTCCAGCTCATCGGTCGCCCGCGCCGTGATTCTCGCCAGCAACAGGTCGTCGCCACAGGCCAGTTGCACCGCGACCCCCGGCCCGGAGCCGCGATGCAGCGAGCGGATCGTCACGGGCAGTACATTGCGCGACGAAAGCCCCAGGGGACGCTCCAGCGAAATCAGAATATCGCTGGCCAACACCCTGATTTTCATCGGCGATCCGACCTCCGCCGCAACGGTAGGCAACAACAGATCACCGCCGCTGAGCCGCAACCGCGTCAGCCCGTCCGCCTCATGCTCCGCCACGGTCGCCGGCAGGACGGCACCAGCCTCCCGCACGCCCACAAAGGGCAAGGCCGCCGGATTGCTCAGCACATCCTCGACGCGGCCCTGCACGGCCACGCGCCCGGCCTTCAGGATCACCAGAGCATCGGCCAGACGCGCCACTTCGGACAGTTGGTGGCTCACATAGAGGATGGGTAGGGGCGTGCTGTCGCGAAGCTCTTCGAGATAGGGCAGGATGTCCTCCTTGCGCGGCGCATCGAGTGCGGCAAGTGGTTCATCCATCAGCAGAATCTCCGGCGAGGACAGCAGCGCCCGCGCCAGCGCCACCCGCTGCGCCTCGCCCCCGGACAGCCCGCCCGGCCGCCGCTCCAGAAGTGCGTCCAGCCCCAGCATCGCGATCACTCGGGCCTCTTCGCCCCGCCCGGGAGGCGACGGCGCGAACCGCATTCCGAACCGGATATTCTGCGCCACGCTCATATGCGGAAACAGCCGCGCGTCCTGGAATACATAACCCACACGCCGCGCGGGCACCGGCACATCGACCCCGGCCGCGCTGTCAAACAACACCCGATCCCGCAGCACCACGCGCCCCTTGTCCACAGAAAGAAGGCCCGCCACCGCCTTGATCAACGTGGTCTTTCCAGCACCCGAAGGCCCAAAGACCGCGGTGACACCCGGCCCCGCCTCCAGTGCCAGATCAAGGTCGAACCCGTCAAACGCATGGGCCATCTCTACCACCAGGCTCATCGTCCGATCCTCGCCGCCACCCGCCGCGCCAGCCATTCCGAGACCAGCACCGCCGCCACCGCCACCGCCGTGGCCAGAACGACCAGGCGGATTGCGCTGCCTTCCCCCCCCGGGACCTGCAGAAACGCATAGATCGCCGACGGCAGCGTCTGGGTCTGGCCCGGAATGTTGGCCACGAAGGTGATCGTCGCACCGAATTCCCCGATCGCCTTGGCAAAGCCCAGCACCATACCGGCCAGAACCCCCGGCGCGACAAGCGGCAGCGTCACAAGGAAAAATACCGCGCCGCGCCCGGCGCCCAGCGTGGCGGCGGCCTCTTCCAGGCGCGGGTCCACCGCCTCGAAGGCCAGCCGCATCGCGCGCACCATCAACGGAAACCCCATGATCGCCGCCGCCAGCGCCGCCCCGGTCCAGCGAAAGGCCAGCACGATCCCCAAGCTTTCAAGAGCCCCGCCCAGCGCCCCGCTGCGCCCGAAGGTCAAAAGCAGCAGATACCCCGTCACCACCGGCGGCAGCACCAGCGGCAGATGCACCAGTGCGCTCAGCCACGCCTTGCCGCGAAACTCGCGCCGGGCCAGCAGCCAGGCCACCCACAGCGCCAGCGGAAGCGCGGCGATCACCGCCACCGTCGCCACCTTGAGCGACAGAACCAGCGCCGCCCATTCCTCGGGTCGGAGGTTCATGGCGCGGCCACCCTGTCAAAGCCCCGCGCGGCAAAGATGCCTTGTGGATCATTCTCCAAGTATGTCAGGAAATCAGCCGCCTCCGGGTTTTCTCTACTGTGGACAAGTGCCGCCGGATAGGTGATCGGCCCATGCAGGTCGGGATCGACCCGATGCAAAACCGTGACATTTGCGGCACGGGCGTCGCTGGCATACACGATCCCCAGAGGGGCCTCGCCACGCGCCACGAGCATGAGCGCCGCCCGGACGTTTTCGGTCTCGGCCAGCCGGTCCTCGACAGCCGACCACAGCCCCGCCTTCTCGAGCCACTCGCGCGCATAGATCCCGGCGGGGACCGACGCCACCTGCCCCACGGCCAGCCGTCCGCCCCCCAGGGCGTCACGCAGCGCCGGACCGCTCAAGGCCTTGAGCGACACGCCCGGAGCGCCGATCAGAACCAGCCTGTTTCCCCATAGGGATCTGCGCGAGCCCTGTTCGATAATCCCTTGATCCTGAAGCCAATCCATCCAGTCAGCATGCGCCAGGATCACCACATCCGCGGGCGCCCCCAGCGCCACCTGCCGCGCGATGGCACCCGATCCGCCATAGGAAACCGTCACCTCGTGCGGATAGGACTGCGCCGCCTCGTCCAGCGCTCCCTTCAGCGATGCCGCGGCGAAAACGACCACGGGCTCGGCGCGCGCCGATGTCATCATTACAAGCAGGACCAAGCCCGCGACCCAGGCGCCAAATCGTGTCATGACGCGAGTATTTCGCAATCACCTGGGCCGTGCAAGCGGGGTCCAGAGCGTCGGCCTCAAACCGTCAAATCACAAAAGAAGCTGGAAAAAGGAAACGAAACCGCAATATATTGGGTTTACAAGAGCATAAAACCGACAAGGTAGGCCGGGAGGAAACGCCCCGGATGGCAGGACGAATGATCAAGCAAGCTCCCATCGCCGTCGAGAGCTATGACAAGCGCGACATGCGATCTCAATTCGCGGCGCTGTGCTACCGCATCAAGAATGACCGGGTCGAAGTGCTGATGATCACCAGCCGCCGCTCGGGCCGCTGGATCATCCCCAAAGGCTGGCCGATGCCGGGAAAGACCCCGGCCCAGACCGCCGCGACCGAAGCCTGGGAAGAGGCGGGCGTGCAGGGAAAGGTTTACGATCAATGTCTTGGCGTCTTCTCCTACCACAAGGCCTTTGGCGAGGATGATGGCGCGCCGTGCCTCGCGATGGTCTATCCGGTCAAGGTCAAGGCTTTGGCGGCCAAGTTTCCCGAGGCCGGACAGCGCCGCCGCAAGTGGATGCCGCCGCGCAAGGCTGCCGAGAAGGTGGCCGAGCCCGAGCTCGCGCAGATTCTCAAACAGTTCAAGCCGGGTCTGCTTCTCAAGCTCTGAAAGGCCACGGACGCGGCCCTGCCGGCTTGATCTTTGCCTCCGGGCCGTTATGTCATGAGAAAGGTTCAACCGTCGTGGCGCCATGATCAAATTCACGCTGAAATGTGACGCGGATCACCATTTTGACAGCTGGTTTCAATCCGCCGAAGCCTTTGACACCCTGCGCCGCGCGGGCCATGTGAGCTGCGCGATCTGCGGTTCGGCATCGGTCGAAAAGGCCCTGATGGCGCCGTCCGTGCGCCCCGCCCGCAAGGCCACTGCCGGTACCGCCCCCGGCACCGCACCCGCGCCCGCGCCGCTGTCGCACACTCCGGCCGACCTCCGGGCCCAGGCGCTGGCCCAGCTGCGCCGCCACGTCGAGGAGAACTCGGACTATGTGGGGATGAATTTCGCCCGCGAAGCCCGCGACATGCATGACGGGCTGGTGCCCGAGCGCCCGATCTACGGCGAGGCCGGGGCCGAGGACGCCTGGAAGCTGCTCGAGGACGGCGTGCCCGTGGCCCCCCTGCCCTTCGTGCCCGGGCGCAAGACCAACTGACATCTGCAACCCAGAGGAGTACAGACCATGCATGTGGTGATCACGGGGGCCAGCCGCGGTATCGGCGCGGGCCTGGCCAGCGCCTATGCCGATGCGGGCCACCAGGTCACCGGCACGACGCGCGCGATGCTCGATGTGTCCGACCCCGCCTCTCAGGCGGCGTTTTGTGCCGGGCTGGGCGCTGGCCCGGTCGATCTGCTGATCTGCAATGCCGGCGTCTATCTCGACAAGGGACACACGCTCGAAACGGGCTATGCCGCGCCGCTCTGGGCCGAGACCTTCGCCACCAACGTGACTGGCGTCTTTCTGACCGTCCAGCATCTCCTGCCTGCTCTGCGCCGGTCGGGTGCGGGAAAAATCGCCATTATGTCCAGCACGATGGCCAGCGACACCCGCGCGCCTGGCGGCAGCTACATCTATCGGGCTTCCAAGGCCGCGGCGCTCAACCTCGGCCGCAACCTGGCCAGCGATCTTGCCTCCGACGGCATCGCCGTGGGCATCTATCATCCGGGCTGGGTCCGCACCGACATGGGCGGCGCGGCGGCGGCGATCAGCGTCGACGAGGCGGTCACCGGGCTGGTCGCCTGTTTCGACGCGCTCGACCTGGGCGACACCGGCTGCTTTCGGAACTGGGACGGCTCCGCCCATGACTTCTGACCATTCCGGCGGCGAGATGGACCTCGACACGCTGATTGCATCGATGGTGCCCGTTCTGGCGCCCGGCACTTTCGTCTTCGTCACGCTCAAGGGCGCGATACCCGCCGGATTGAACCCGCGCATGGTCTTTCACGAGGCCGAAGGCACAACGCTCATCCTGCCCGTCGACGAGGCCCGCGCCGCGAACCTGCCCCATGCCTTCGCCTGCCGGATGATCACGCTCAACGTGCATTCGGCGCTCGAGGCAGTGGGCTTCATGGCCCGCATCGCCACACGGCTGGCAGCGGCGGGCATGGGCGTGAACCCGGTGGCGGGATACTACCACGACCACCTCTTCGTGCCCGCCGACCGGGCCGAGGATGCCATGAACATCCTGCACGCCATGGCCCACCCGACCTGATCCGGCTTCATCTTTCCAAAAATACTCATGCGCCAGGGCCCACAGCCCGGAACTCGCTGTCCGATGTCATCCCGACAGTCATAACAAGTCACCGTTTTCCGCGCGGAAAACGGACCGGAAAATGCGCATTTTCCGGCTCCGTCCGGCCCCGCGCGCTTGCCCTTGCCCCCAACGCGGCGTAAACCCCGCGCGAAACATGGCCCAAGGACCAGCCCATGCCCGTTCTCGTGATGAAGTTCGGCGGCACTTCCGTCGCCAATCCCGACCGCATCCGCCGTGCGGCCAAGCGCGTGGGCGTCGAGGTGGCCAAGGGCTATGACGTGATCGTCATCGTGTCCGCCATGTCCGGCAAGACCAATGAGCTGGTCGGCTGGGTCAACGAGACCTCACCGCTTTACGACGCGCGCGAATACGACGCGGTGGTCAGCTCGGGCGAAAACGTGACCGCCGGGCTCATGGCGCTCACCTTGCAGGAAATGGACGTGCCCGCACGCTCCTGGCAAGGCTGGCAGGTGCCGCTCCTGACCACCTCGGCGCATTCCCAGGCCCGGATCGAGGACATCCCCACCGACAACATTTCGGCCAAGTTCGCCCAAGGCATGAAAGTCGCCGTGGTCGCGGGCTTCCAGGGGATCAGCCCGGAGGGCCGCATCACCACGCTGGGCCGGGGCGGGTCCGACACCACCGCCGTGGCCTTTGCCGCGGCCTTCGGGGCCGAACGCTGCGACATCTACACGGATGTGGACGGAGTCTACACCACGGACCCGAGGGTTTGCTCCAGGGCGCGCAAGCTCGACAGGATCGCCTTCGAGGAAATGCTCGAACTGGCCTCTCTGGGGGCCAAGGTGCTGCAGACCCGCTCGGTCGAGCTGGCCATGCGCTACAATGTGAAACTGCGGGTGCTCAGCAGTTTCGAGGAACAATCGGATGACGCAGGCACGCTTGTCTGCGCCGAGGAGGACATCATGGAATCAAACGTCGTCAACGGGATCGCCTACAGCCGCGACGAGGCGAAAATGACCCTCATATCGGTGGCCGACCGTCCAGGCATCGCCGCCGCCATCTTCGGGCCCCTGTCGGATGCGGGCGTCAACGTGGACATGATCATCCAGAACATCGCCGAAGAGGGCCGCACCGACATGACCTTCTCGTGCCCCACCGACCAGGTGAAGCGCGCCGAAAAGGCCATGGCCGACGCCAAGGACCGCGGCGAGATCAACTACCACGACCTCGTGGCCGATACCGACGTGGCCAAGATCAGCGCCGTGGGCATCGGTATGCGTTCGCAATCCGGCGTGGCCGCCAAGATGTTCAAGACGCTCTCGGACGAAGGCGTGAACATCAAGGTCATCGCCACCTCCGAGATCAAGATTTCCGTGCTCGTGGACCGCAAGTACATGGAACTCGCCGTGCAGGCGCTGCATGACGCCTTCGGGCTGGAAAAGGTCGCCTGACCCGCCTCAGCCGGTCAGGTACAGCCCCAGATACAAAACCGCCGCCCCGGCCAGCATCGTGCCCACGACGCTGCGGGTGGTCAGGCCCACCACCGTCGCCACCAGCGCGGCACCCAGCCGCGCGGCATCCGGGCTGCCACCCGTCGCGGGCGGCCACAGCACCAGCGGAGCGATCAGCGCGGGCAGCACCGCCACCGCCGTGTAGCGCAGATGCCGCAGGATCCACGGCGGCAACGGCCGGTCCCCCACCAGCCCCGGAAACACGTAGCGCAGCCCGAAACTGCCCAGACCCAGCAGCGCGATCACGACCCATAGCTGTCCCTTGTCGATCATCGCGCGCCCTCTGCGAACATCGCACGCCGCTCCACTTCCGCCCCCACGGCCATGCCGATGAGCCCGGCCACGATCACCCCCGATGAATAGGGCATCCAGGCCAGCAAGAGCGAGGCCCCGATCCCGGTCAGAGCCGCCGCACGGTGCGCGCGCGTGCGCAGGATCGGGGCCACAATGGCGATGAAGGTGATCGGAATGGCGAAATCCAGCGCCCAGTTGTCGGGCACGCGCGCGCCCATCAGAACGCCGAAAATCGTGCTCCCCACCCAGACCGGCACCACGGGTGTCGCCACGCCGAAGAAAAACGCCAGCTTCTGCGGCAATGCCCAGTCGGGGTTCGCCTCATAGGCCGCCACCGAACAGGCATAGCTCTGATCCACGGTGAAATAGGCCACCGCCACACGCATCCAGCCCCCGGCCCCCCCCAGATGCGGGGTCAGCGAGGCCGAATACATCGCCATGCGCAGATTCACCGTCAACGCGGCGGCCAGCACGATCAGCGTGGGGGCCTGCTCGCTCATCAACTGCACGGCGGTGAATTGCGCCGCCCCCGCCACGATCAGCGCCGACATCACCACCGCTTCGAACAGGTTCATCCCCGCCTCGGACGCCACCACCCCGAAAAGCGTGCCGAACGGCGCCACGATCAGAATGAAGGGCGCGCCCGCCTGCACGCCTTGCCAGTAGACCGATTTGGTGCTTTGCATAGGTTCGTCCCCCGGGCCCCTTCGACCTACCGGTACCGGGACAGCCGAGGAGATGCAATTGCCCGGAAAACGCGCTGAAACGCCCTATCTGATCGCGCCGGACCCTGCGCACGAGGGGTTGACCCGCGCGGTGCGCGGTGTCGATCACGGCGGGGCCGAGATCGACATCTCCGTGGTCGAGGAACGCCCCCTCACGATCTTTCTCAACGGGCAGGAAATCGTGACGGCGATGACCATCGGCGACTATCCCGATTTTCTGGCCCTGGGGTTCCTGCGCAACCAGGGAATGCTGCGCGATGGCGAAACCGTGACGGGTGTGGAATTCGACGAAGACCTCGAAACGGTTGTCGTGCGCACCGATACCCGGACGGATTTCGAGGAGAAGCTGAAGAAGAAGACCCGCACCTCGGGCTGCGCCGTGGGCACGGTCTTCGGCGACATGATGGAGGGGCTCGAGGGCGTCACCCTGCCCGATCTCGTGGTCAGAACCTCCGACCTCTACGCGCTGGCCGCGCGGATCAACACGACGCCTTCGCTCTATCTGACGGCGGGCGCGATCCATGGCACCGTGCTCTGTCAGGGGGACAGGCCGCTGGTCTACATGGAAGATGTGGGCCGCCACAACGCCGTGGACAAGATCGCCGGCTGGATGTTCTCGGGACAGATCGACCCGGCGGACAAGCTTCTCTACACCACCGGGCGGCTCACCTCCGAGATGGTGATCAAGACCGCGCTGATGGGCATCCCGGCGCTGGCGTCACGCTCTGGCTTCACCGCCTGGGGGGTCGAGATCGCGCGCCAGGTGGGCCTCACCCTGATCGGCCGAATGCGCGGCAAACGTTTCGTGTGCCTGTCCGGCGCGGACCGCCTGATCCGCGACATCGACCCCGAGACCCTGCCCGACGAAGACCGCAAGCACCGCCGCAAGGGGGCCGGGCGATGACCGCGCCACACCTAAATTTCCGCGCGGAAATTTGTCCGGAAAATGCGCATTTTCCGGCCTCCCCGGCCGGTGTCGGACAATGATGCTGCCGCTGGGCGTGATCCTCGCGGGCGGACAGGCCACGCGGATGGGCGGCGGAGACAAGACGCTGCTGGAGCTTGACGGGCGGCCGATCCTTGCCCATGTCATCGACCGGCTCGCGCCGCAGGTGGCGGGACTCGCGCTCAACGCCAATGGTGATCCTGCACGCTTCGCGCCTTTCGAGCTGCCGGTTGTTCCCGACAGCATCCCCGGTTTCGCGGGGCCCCTCGCCGGTGTTCTGGCGGGGCTCGACTGGGCCGCCGCCCAGGGCGCTGACCGCATCGTCACCGTGGCGGGTGACACGCCCTTCTTTCCCCGCGATCTGGCCCTGCGCCTGCAGGAGGCCGCGACCGGCATGACCCACCCGCTGGTGCTGGCCGCCACCCCCGCCGACCCCGACATGCAGACGAAATCCAAATCCCGCTCCGGGATGATCCGCCACCCCACCTTCGGGCTCTGGCCCGTAACCTTGCGCGACGACCTGCGCGACGCGCTCGCGGGCGGGCTGCGCAAGGTCGTGCTCTGGACGCAGACCCATGACGGGCGCGAGGCCCTGTTCGACACCCCCGGCGATCCGTTCTTCAACGTCAACACGCCCGGGGACCTCGCCCGGGCCCGCGCGCTCCCGGAGGCTGCACCATGAGACTCTACGGCATCACCGGCTGGAAGAACGCCGGAAAAACCGGCCTGATGGAACGCCTCGTGACCGAGATCACAGGCCGCGGCCACTCCGTCTCGACCGTCAAGCACGCCCATCACAGTTTTGACGTCGACCACCCCGGCAAGGACAGCTTTCGCCACCGGGCCGCGGGCGCAACCGAGGTGCTGCTGGCGTCGGGTAACCGCTGGGCGCTCATGCACGAGCTGCGCGGCGCGCCCGAGCCGCCGCTCCCGGCGTTTCTCGCGCGGCTCTCGCCGGTCGATCTGGTGCTGGTGGAAGGCTACAAATCCGAGCCGCATCCCAAAATCGAGGCCTTTCGCGCCGAAACCGGCAATGCGCTGATTGCCCCGGGCGATCCCAGCATCCGCGCCGTGGCCAGCGACAGCCCGCTCGACCTCGCCTTGCCTGTCTTCGGCCTCGACGACACACGCGCCATCGCCGACTTCATCCTGTCCGAGGTGGGGCTGTGAGCGCGTTTCACAGCTTTGCCATGGTCGATTGCGCGGGCGGCAACGACACCGGCCCGACCCCGCGCAAGGATGCGATCTGGATGGGGCTGGTCCGCGACGGGATCGAGGCGCGGCCGATCTATTTCCGCAACCGCGCGCTGCTCGAAGAGGCGCTGGCCGAACTGATCGAGGCCGAGACCGCCGCAGGCCGCCGCCTGATGATCGGTTTCGACATGCCCTTCGGTTATCCACAGGGCTTCGCCGCCGCGCTGACCGGGGCGGATGATCCGTTCGCCGTCTGGGACTGGCTCGCGGCTCACATCGAGGACAGCCCGAAATCCAACAACCGTTTCGAGGTCGCGGCAGGGATCAACCGGGATTTGGGCGCGGGCAAGGGCCCGTTCTGGGCCAATGGAACCCGGACCGATCATGACGGCCTGCCGCGCACCAGGGCCAGCTATGCCAACCCATTCCCGGATCGGCGTGTTGTCGAAACCCACGCCAGGGGCAGCTTCACCTGCTGGCAGCTCGCAGGTGCGGGCGCGGTCGGCTCGCAGGTGCTCATGGGGCTTCCGGTCCTGCACCGGCTGCGCACGCGCTTTGCAGGCCGGGTCCGCGTCTGGCCGTTCGAGCCGCTGGATGCCCCCGTTGCCTTCGTGGAAATCTGGCCCTCGCTCCTGCGCGAGGCGATGGCCCGGGCCGAAGCGGGCTCGGACCTGCCGCGCGACGCGGTGCAGGTACAGACCATGGCGCGGCTTCTGGCGCGGCTGGATGCGGCCACGCTCGACAGGCTGCTTGAGGTGGACGCGCCCGAGGAGGGCTGGATTTTCGGCCTCGGCCACGAGGACCTGCTGACCGAGATACTTTCGGCCCCGCTTGCTCCGCCGCCCTTGCGCGACGATTGCTTTGCCCTGCCCGCCGGGGTCAACTGGACGCCGGTGGACGAGGCTCTGGCCCTGCTCGAAACCCGGCTGACCCCGGTGACCGGGACCGAAACGCGGCCCGCCACTCAGGCCCTGGGCCGCATCCTCGCGGCACCGGTCACGGCGCGCCGCTCCAACCCGCCCAGCCCCAATGCCGCCGTGGACGGCTACGGGTTTGCCCATGCCGCCCTGCCGGCGGGCGATCCGGTGCTGCCGCTGACCCCGGGCCGCGCCGCGGCGGGCGTGCCCTTCGGGGGCACCGTGCCAAAGGGCCAGGCGCTGCGCATCCTCACCGGGGCCGCGCTGCCCCGGGGTGTCGATACGGTGGTCCTTGAGGAGGACGTGACCCAGGGCAGCAACGCCATCGCCTTTCGCGCAGGCATCAGGCCCGGGTCCAACACGCGCCGGGCGGGCGAGGACGTGACCGCCGGAACCCCGATCCTCTCCCCCGGCCGTGTGCTGAGCCCCGGCGACATCGCGCTGCTCGCGGCGACGGGCGCGTCCGAGGTCACGCTGCGCAAACGCCTGAGGGTGGCAGTGATCTCGACCGGTGACGAACTGGTCGAGGCCGGAGACAGCGCCGGGCCCGGTCAGATATATGACGCCAACCGGCCCATGCTGATCAGCCTTCTGGACAGGCTCGGCCATGTGCCGGTTGATATGGGACGCATCTCGGATGACCGGCGTGCCCTGCGCGACGCATTGGACCGCGGCGCACAGATGGCCGACGCGATCCTGACCTCCGGCGGGGCCTCGGCGGGGGACGAGGATCACGTCTCGGCGCTCCTGACCGAGACGGGTGCCATGACCCAATGGCGTATCGCGGTGAAACCCGGGCGGCCGCTGGCGCTGGCGCTGTGGCAGGGGGCACCTGTCTTCGGCCTTCCGGGCAATCCGGTCGCGGCGCTGGTCTGCACGCTGATCTTCGCGCGCCCGGCGCTGGGGCTTCTGGCGGGGGCAGGCTGGCAGGTGCCACAGGGCTACGACCTCCCCGCCGGTTTCGAAAAATCCAAGAAACCCGGGCGCCGCGAGTATCTGCGCGCGCGGGTGCGCGACGGCCGGGCCGAGGTCTTTGGCTCCGAAGGCTCGGGCCGGATCAGCGGGCTGAGCTGGGCCGAGGGGCTGGTCGAGCTGCCCGACGGCGCGGTGCAGGTGCGGGTCGGCGACCCGGTGCGCTACATCCCCTTCGACAGCTTCCGGTAGCGCGGTATTTTGCAAAAAGTCCGGTCCGGAAAATTCCGTTTTTCCGTCCGCGTCAGTTGAACGTGCCCGCCACACGGCCCAGCAGCATGAAGGCGCGGGCGGTGCGGGTGTCCGACAGTTCGGAAATGTCGCGGTCATCCGCGTCCTCGGCAAACCGGCTGATCATCCGGTCGAAAAGCCGCAGGAAATGATGCGCCGCGTCGCGAAAAATCGTGTCGTTCTTCATCCGCCCGGCGGCCAGGGCCAGGGACGAACGGTCGCGGATACCACCCAGCGCGGCAACGGCCCGGCCCCGCTCGCCCGCGCCGAAGCGCCGCCAGAGCTCGGGGCGCGCCATGTCGGGCTTGAGATCATCCATGTAGATGCCGTCCTGGCTGAGCAGCGTCAGGATGTCCTGTGCCGCCTGCACCAGCTGCGCGGTGGGTCGGTCCTTGAGGGCACGGCGCAGCGCGTCGAACCCGGCCTTGTCCTGGGCGTTTTCCGGGAAATTCAGCGCCCGAATGAAATCGGCCCGGTCCAGCGGCGGGGCCAGATCTTCGGGTGGGGTGCCCAGCGGCAGGGCCACCTGCTCATCGGCCTCGCCTGCGGCCCGGGCCGGCGCATTGACGAGGCGCGCGGCGGGGGCCGCGGCGGGGCTGACAGGGCGCGAGGAGGAAAACGTCGCCAGGGCGGTTTCGGTCTTGCGCTGGGCGGCGGCGATCTCGTCCAGCTTCCTGGCCACGCTGTCGCTGCTGGTGCCGGTGTCGGTCTGGCGCGCCTGGGCGACATAGGCCTTGCGGATGGCGTCGATGGCGCTTTGCAGACGCCGGCTTTCCTCGCGCATCACCCTTGTGGTGCGCGCCGCCATCGCCGCAACCCAGATCATCGCCACCGGCATGAAAATCGCCAGCATCGTCATGATGAAGCGGAACGGCGCGCTGGCCTCGCCGCCGTCGGCCCCGTCCATCACCAGAAAGAACACCGCCGAAAAGGCCAGCCACAGCAGAGACAGCACAAGGGCCGCGATCTCGACCCCCGACAGCCCCTCGCGCGGCGCGGGATCGCGCGGCGCAGGTTTGGCCTTCAGGGACGTCCCGGGCAGCGTGGGTTTGGGATCAGCCATCGCGCGCCTCAGGAATACGCGATTTTCAGAATTTCGTAGGTCTTCTCGCCGCCCGGCGTGCGCACTTCGACGCTGTCGCCCTCGTCCTTGCCGATCAGCGCGCGCGCAATGGGCGACTTGATGTTCAGAAGCCCCGCCTCGATACTGGCCTCGTGCTCGCCCACGATCTGCCAGGTCTTTTCCTCCTCGGTATCCTCGTCCACCAGAGTGACCGTTGCCCCGAACTTGATCGCCCCCGAAAGGGTGGCCGGGTCGATCACCTCCGCAAGGCTCAGCACGCCCTCCAGCTCCTTGATGCGCCCTTCGATGAAGCTCTGCTTCTCGCGCGCCGAATGATACTCGGCATTCTCAGACAGGTCGCCATGCTCGCGGGCCTCGGCGATGGCACGGATGATGGCCGGACGCTCCTCGGACTTGAGCTTTTTCAGCTCTGCCTCGAGGGCCGCGTGGCCCGTGCGGGTCATCGGAATTTTGTCCATCAGCTCGTGTCCGTTCTCAGAAGTCCCGGCAGGCCGACCCGCCTGCAAATCCACCCGCAGACATCGCGGCCTGCGAAACCGATGCCAAACTGCCCCGAAGCGCGCGGCTTTTGCAATGCCCATCTGCACCGCGCGGCGCGATCCGGCCTGCAACTGTGGTAAATTGCCGCTTTTTGCGGGGAATAACGTCGTGTTTCAATTGACGCCGCTCCGCCGGGCACGATAACCAGACCCGAAACATTGTGACGCGAACGCCACCCAGTTTGAAAGGATAGACCCATGTCCGACATGGAACGGGAAGCCATGGAATACGACGTCGTGATCGTCGGCGCGGGCCCTGCGGGTCTGAGTGCCGCGATCCGGCTGAAACAGCTTGATGCCGGCCTGAACGTGGTCGTTCTGGAAAAGGGCTCGGAAGTGGGTGCGCATATCCTGTCGGGCGCGGTCCTGGACCCTTGCGGCCTCGACGCGCTGATCCCGGACTGGAAGGCCCGGGGCGCACCGCTCAATGTGCCAGTGAAGGACGACAATTTCTACATGCTGGGCGAAGCGGGCGAGATCCGCATCCCCAACTTCCCCATGCCGCCGCTGATGAACAACCACGGCAACTACATCGTCTCCATGGGCAATGTCTGCCGCTGGATGGCCGAACAGGCCGAGGAGATGGGTGTCGAGATTTTCCCCGGCATGGCCTGTTCCGAACTGGTCTATGGCGAGAATGGCGAGGTCAAGGGCGTGGTCGCCGGCGAGTTCGGCAAGACCCCCGACGGCACGCCGGGCCCCGGCTATGAGCCGGGCATGGAACTGCACGGCAAATACGTCTTCCTGAGCGAGGGCGTGCGCGGGTCGCTGTCCAAGGAAGTGATCGCGAAATACGACCTTTCGGCCGGGAAAGAGCCGCAGAAATTCGGCATCGGCATGAAGGAAATCTGGGAAATCGACCCCGACAAGCACCGCGAGGGCAGCGTGACCCACACGATGGGCTGGCCGCTGGGCAGCAATGCGGGCGGAGGATCCTTCATCTACCATCTTGATAACAATCAGGTTTACGTGGGCTTTGTGGTGCACCTGAACTACCGCAACCCGTATCTCTTCCCCTATATGGAGTTCCAGCGGTTCAAGCATCACCCGATGGTGGCAGAGCTTCTCAAGGGCGGCAAACGCGTGGCCTACGGCGCGCGCGCGATCACCGAGGGCGGCTATCAGTCGATGCCGGGCATGGTGGCGCCGGGCGTGGCGCTGCTGGGCTGCTCGGTCGGCATGGTCAACGTGCCGCGCATCAAGGGCAACCACAATGCGATGCTTTCGGGGATCGCCGCTGCCGAGGCCGCGGTGGACGCAATCAGAGCGGATCGTTCGGGCGACGAACTGACCGCCTACGAGGACGAGGTCCGCACAGGCGCCATCGGCAACGACCTGAAAAAGGTGCGCAACGTCAAGCCGATCTGGTCCAGATACGGCCTTCTGGCCTCGCTCGTCCTGGGCGGGCTGGACATGTGGACCAACACGCTGGGCTTTTCCGTCTTCGGCACCGTCAAACACGGCAAGACCGACGCCGAAGCCACCGAAGAGGCATCCCGGCACAAGCCCATCGACTATCCCAAGCCCGATGGCACGCTCAGCTTTGACCGGCTCACCAATGTGAGCTTCTCGATGACCAATCACGAGGAAAGCCAGCCCGCGCATCTCAGGTTGGCCGATGACAGCGTGCCCATCAGCGTGAACCTGCCGAAATACGACGAACCGGCCCAGCGCTACTGCCCCGCAGGCGTCTACGAAGTGGTGCGCGAAGAGGGCAAGGACCCCAAATTCGTCATCAACTTCCAGAACTGCGTGCACTGCAAGACCTGCGACATCAAGGACCCCAGCGGGAACATCACCTGGGTCACGCCGCAGGGCGGGGACGGACCGAACTACCCCAACATGTAACGGGCCCAACATGTAACGGGGTCATGAATTTTTCGTCATGCAGGGCGGCCTTCGGGCCGCCCTGCATTGCCTTGGGGGTGTCGCGGCATTAGGTTAGGCGCAAATCATAACAATCCCGAGGTACGAGCCGCCGTGAAACGGACCAACACACTCACCCGCCTGCTGTCGACCCTCGCTGCCGCGGCCCTGCTGAGCGCGCCGCTTACCCTGTCCGCAATGGCCAAGGAAAGTGCCGGCGCCTACCTCGCCGCGCGCCAGGCGCGCTACAATTCCGACTATGTGGCCGCCGCCACGTACCTGACCCGCGCGCTGCTGCGCGATCCCAACAACGGCGAGCTTCTGGAAAACGCTGCCGCGGCACAGGTATCGCTGGGCCGGGTCGAGATCGCGCTGCCCCTCGCACGCCGTCTGGAAGAGCTGAACATGCGCAGCCAGATCGCCCAGATGATCCTGGTCAGCGACCTGGTTGTGCAGAAAGACTATGACGCCCTCCTGACCCGCATCGACAGCGACCGCGCCATCTCGCCTCTGGCCGATGGGCTTCTGGCGGCCTGGGCATATCTGGGCAAGGGCGACATGCGCAGCGCCCTGGCGCAGTTCGACAAGGTGATGAAAGAGCCGGGCATGAGCGATTTCGCCGCCTATCACAAGGCGCTGGCGCTGGCCTCGGTGGGGGATTTCAAAGGTGCGGCGGGCATCTTTTCGGGCGAAACCCTCGGGCCGGTCCAGACCACGCGGCGCGGTGCCATCGCCTGGGCCGAAGCGCTCAGCCAGCTTGAGCGCAATGACGAGGCGATCGAGGTCCTCGATGACACGTTCGGTGCCGGGCTCGACCCCGAACTGGCCGACCTGCGCGCGCGCCTTGCGGCGGGCGGACCGGTGCCCTTCAGCCGCATTTCCGACGCCGCTGACGGCATTTCCGAGGTGCTCTATTCGCTGGGCCGCGCGCTTTTGCGCGAGACCAGCCCGGAATACATCCTGATCTACACCCGCCTCGCGGAATTCATGAACCCCGCCCATATCGACGCCAAGATCATGACCGCCGAACTGCTCGAGCAACTGGGGCGGTACGAATTGGCGACCGAGGCCTACAGCCGGGTGCCGCGCGATCACCCCTCCTTCCACGTGGCCGAGCTGGGCCGCGCCGAGGCACTGCGCCAGGCCGGCAAGATGGACACCGCCATCGAGGTCCTGCAGCAGCTCAGCAAGAGCCACGGCGATCAGCCCGTGGTTCATGCCGCCACCGGCGACCTCATGCGGCAGCTCGATCGCTTTGACGAGGCCGCGGCCGCCTATGACCGCGCCATCGCCATCTACGAAGAGCGCGGCGACCCGCAATGGTTCGTCTACTACACCCGCGCCATCGCCTTTGAACGCCAGGGGATGTGGCCCGAGGCCGAGGCTGATTTCCGCCGCGCGCTCGAGCTGAACCCCGAACAGCCCGAGGTGCTGAACTATCTCGGCTACTCGCTGGTCGAAAAGAAGATCAAGCTGGACGAGGCGCTCGACATGATCGAACGTGCCGCCGCCGCGCGCCCCGACAGCGGGTTCATCATCGACAGCCTGGGCTGGGCGCTTTACCGGCTGGGCCGCTATGACGAGGCCGTGGAACACATGGAGCGCGCCGCCTCGCTGATGGCCGTGGACCCGGTGGTGAACGACCACCTGGGCGATGTGCTCTGGGCCGTGGGCCGCTACAACGAGGCCCGGTTCCAGTGGAAACGCGCGCTCAGCTTCATCACCGAGGACACGCCCCAACAGGATCTGTCGCCCGAGCGCATCCGCCGCAAGCTCGAGATCGGCCTCGACGAGGTGCTGTCCGAAGAAGGAGCGCCGCCGCTGAACGTTGCCCAAGAAGATGGTTGAGGTCTTTGCCCCGGCAAAGGTGAACCTGACGCTGCACGTGACAGGGCGCCGGGATGACGGCTATCACCTTCTGGACAGCCTTGTGATGTTCGCCGATGTCGGCGACCGGATCAGCGTCGAACCGGCCGAGGCCGTGACCCTCGATGTCACCGGGCCCTTGGCCGCGGGCGTGCCCACGGATGCCTCCAACCTCGTGCACCGTGCGGCGACGATGATCGGCGTGCCCGGCGCGATCACGCTTGAGAAGAACCTGCCCCACGCGGCGGGTCTGGGCGGCGGGTCGTCCGATGCGGCGGCCACGTTGAAGGCGCTGTCGCTGATCTCCGGCAAACCGGTGCCGCAAGGCACCACGGCGCTGGGCGCGGATGTGCCCGTGTGCCTGGCCGGCGTGCCCGCAAGGATGAGCGGCATCGGCGAAGATGTGCGCCCGCTCCCGGACCTGCCCGACCTGCACGCGCTTCTGGTCAACCCGAATATCCCGGTGCTGACGGCCGAGGTCTTCAAACGCCTGCGCCACGCCGAAAACGCGCCCATGCCCGAGGACCTCCCCACGGGGCTCAGCGGAATGGACCTCGTGCAATGGCTGCGTATCCAGCGCAATGACCTCCAGGAACCCGCCATCGCCGCCGAGCCTGTGGTGGCCCAGGTCTTTCACACCCTGTCCGTGACCCCCGGCTGCCTTTTGACCCGCATGTCCGGCTCGGGCGGGACGTGTTTCGGGCTCTACGCGGATATGGAAACCGCCCAGAGCGCCCAAGGGCGGCTGGCCGAGACACATCCCGGCTGGTGGGTCCAGGCGGTGGTGTTGAAGGGGGCGTAGGGTGACCGATAGGCCTTGAACGATAGTCAACCCGGCAGCAATCCTCAAAGATAGTTACTAATCCAGTCCGGAGTTTCTTTTAACCTTCGCCGGATGCTCCTGCGATAGGAGGCATTTTAGGTGCTATAGCCAACGGTGGGCTTGCACTGAAGCCGCGTTCCTCTTGTTTGATGTATCCGCTATCCGAAGGCGTGTAGATTGCCGCTGCCGCGTGTTGCAGAATAGTGTCGCGCGCTTCGACTGTGCCTCCGGCCTCAGTCAAAGTTGTGTAGGTTAGCAAGGCATTTTGCCTGTGTCTGTTCGCAACTTCATTGTGACGATGTGCAGCATAGTTTTTAGCACACTGGATTAGTGCAAATCCCAAGACTACGAAGTAAAGTACCTTGCTTGCGATTAATTGGATAGATTCGGCAACGTTGCTAGGGTTGAAATACTCGATTTTTGGTAAGAAGAAGGAAAAAACCGCCGACGCAATGACTATCGCGGCAAGAATAATAGTTGCGACAAGCCATTTCGTTCCACTTATTCCATGTCGGTCAGCCTGATCGCCGAAGTAAACTGCTTGATGAGTTACCCCCTGCTCAGCCGCTGCTTCTCGGACCTGCTGTAGTACCATCTCGGCCTTACTGGATGTGTCACCAAGCTCTCTCATCACAACCGAAGCTTCGTCGCGCACTGCTTGGACGGCTGCTCGCCCATCAGCTGAGAGTTGGTCGAAATCAACGGTTCGAGCAACTGCATACGAAATGAAAGGAAATAGGGCAGAGAACACAGGCTGGTATTGGTTCTTCAAATTTTCGACGAGACTGTCGCGTCGCGATTTCGCGTCGGCTTCCTCAGGGTCGAATTCCAATACCTGCGTGAATAAGCGGTAGACGTTATCTGCCTGAGATTTGATCTGCCCGACCTCTTGATCGGGAAACTCTGAGACAGCGTCCAACGGCATTTTCTTGAAAATACTCTGCAGTCTTTTTGCTGGCGCTACGGCAAGCTCAAAAGCAAAAGTCTGTCCAAGCTCTTCCTTCCGTACCAGGGTTGCAGGGTCAAACTCGCGAACACGCGACAATGCAGCTACAGCCTCATCTTGGATGGTGGTAACGTTGCTCAATTCTAACCCTCCAATGTATGTTCAAACTCCCGCCACTCCCCCTTGGACATGCCGGAGTTTTCCTGCGTCACCGCCTCGCCCTTCAGCATCCGTCGCACGCAGTCCAGCGCCGTGGCGCTCAGGTTCGCGCCCCCCATCCGGTAATCCTCGAACGCGCGGTACGCGAACGGCACCCAGTCCGCCACGACCTTGCAGATCTCCTCGGCATAGACCCGGATTTCATACTGCGCATGGGCGTCCGCCCGCAGCCGCAGGAAATGCAGCAGGTTATGCAGGTCCACCTTCCAGTACCACTGCGTATAGACATTCGCCGGCAGGTTCATCCGCGCCAGTTCGCGCGCCAGACCCTGCTGACCGTCCTGGGAAATCATCTCCTCGTAATGGTCATAGCAGCGCATCGCGTCATCGCGCAGATAGGCCAGGACCTTCTCGGCCTCCGCCCCCTCCAGCGCCTCGCCGCGCCCCTGGTTGTTGACCACCGACTGCGCGTTCAGATGCGCAGGGTCAGGGATATAGAACTCCCGGTCCAGGATCGAATAGCGCGCCGAATATTCGTTCACATTCGCCGTCCGGTGCCGGATCCACTGCCGCGCCACGAAGACCGGCAGCTTCACATGCAGCTTCACTTCGCACATCTCGAACGGTGTCGAATGCCAGTGCCGCATGAGATACCGGATCAGCCCCTCGTCATTCTGCACGCTCTTGGTGCCCTTGCCATAGCTCACCCGCGCGGCCTGTGTGATCGCATTGTCGTCGCCCATATAGTCGATCACCCGGATGAAACCGTGATCCAGCACCGGGTAGGCCGTGTAGAGATGGCGCTCCATCCCGTCGCTGACGGCGCGTGCGGTTGCGCGCGTCTCGGCACGCTGGGCGTCGATTTCGGCCTGCTGGTCGGGGCTGAGCGGCATGGGGGGCTCCTGTGATGCAATTGCGAGTCGCCGCCCACTATATCTAGAGGCGGGACACGATTGAACGCCAATATGCAGCCAAAAACAACCCTCGACAGGGGCGCAGGCCGGACTATCCTTGTCTCGGCGAACAGTCATCCGGAGGACCCCATGAAAATCAAGTACCTGCACACGATGGTTCGGGTGAAGGATCTCGAGGCGACCATGGCGTTCTTCGCGCTTCTGGGCCTGCGTGAAACCCGCCGCTGGGACAATGAGGGCGGGCGCTTCACCCTCGTCTTCATGGCCCCCGAGGGACAGGAAGACTGCCCGGTCGAGCTGACCTACAACTGGGACGGCGACGATGGCCTGCCGTCTGACAGTCGCCATTTCGGGCACCTGGCCTATGCGGTCGAGAATATCTACGAGATCTGTCGGCACCTCATGGACAACGGCGTGACGATCAACCGCCCGCCCCGTGACGGCCGCATGGCCTTTGTCCGCAGCCCCGACAACATCTCGGTCGAGCTTTTGCAGATGGGCGACAGCCTGCCACCGCAGGAGCCCTGGGCCAGCATGGAAAACACCGGGCATTGGTGAGGCTTGTCGCCTCTCTTTGCCTGGGTCTCTGGGCCGGGGCTGCAACGGCACAACAATGCCGGCTGGCACTGGTGCTAGCGCTCGACGTGTCCTCGTCCGTGGACGCGCAGGAATACGAAATCCAGCGCCTCGGCCTGGCCACGGCACTGGACAGCGATGACGTCCGCCATGCGATCCTGCGGGGGGCGCCGGGATATGTGGCGCTGGCGGTCTATGAGTGGAGCGGGTTCTATCAACAGAAGCTGCATCTCGACTGGACGGCCCTGCGCAGTCAGCAGGACATCGACCAGGCCGTTCTGGCCCTTGCCGGGATGCAGCGCCAACCCGGCGATTTTCCCACCTCCATCGGTCAGGCCCTGGGCTACGGCGCCACCGTACTGACGCGCGCGCCCGATTGTGCGCGGCGGGTGATCGACATTTCGGGCGACGGCATCAACAATCACGGCTACGGCCCGGCGGCGGCCTATCGCAACTTCCCCTTCGACGGGGTCACAGTGAACGCGCTGGTGATCAGCCGCGAGGTCAACAAGGTGGTCGAATACTATCGCAAGAACGTGATCCGCGGCGACAATGCCTTCATGATCGTCGCGCGCGATTTCGAAGGCTTCGCGGAGGCGATGTCGCGCAAGCTCTACCGTGAAATCAACGACCTGGTGGTGGGCGACATCCCCGATTTGCGCCACGGCGCTCCCCCGGGATGAGGGCGCTCGCCGCCCTGCCCGTCCTGGTGCTGGCCAGTCCCGCCCAGGCCACATGCCGTCTGGCACTGGTGCTGGCGCTCGATGTCTCCGGCTCGGTGGATGCGCGCGAATACCGGTTGCAGCTGGATGGCGTGGCCTCCGCCCTTCTGAACGACGAGGTGCGGGCGTCGTTCTTTTCCCCGCCCGACACCACCGTAGAAATTGCCGTCTTTCAATGGGGCGCGCCGTGGCAACAATACATGGTGCTCGACTGGACCACGGTGACATCTCCGCAGGTGCTCGACGAGATCGCGCTGAAGCTGCGCGCCACAAATGTGACCTTCAAGAACCCCTCGACCGCCATCGGCTCGGCCATGCAATACAGCCTCGCCCTGCTCGAGCAGAAACCCGATTGCTGGACCCAGACGATCGACATTTCCGGCGACGGCCCCGCGAACTGGGGCCCGGACCCCGACACCATCGCCCGCGGACCCCGGACCCGCGTCACGATCAACGGGCTGGTGATCGGGCCCACATCGCGCGACAATATCGGCAAGAACCTGAGCGGGGTCAGCAACCTGCTCGACTATTACCAGCGCCGCGTCATCCGCGGGTCGCAGGCCTTCGTGGAAACGGCGGTGGATTTCGACGATTACGAACGCGCCATGATCCGCAAGCTGACCCGTGAATTGCAGACCCTGATCGTGTCCGATGACCGGACCGGCACGGCCGCCAAGGGCATCAAGCCGCCGGGTTGACCTCTCGCCTGCCCCGTGCGCGATCCGCGCATCACGCCGGACTTCACCCAATTTCGCCGGCCGAACCCGGCCAGCGGCCCCGCGCAACATACAAAGCCCCGCACCGGCACGGACACGGCCCAATGCGCCGGGAAACGCCCCTTCCCTGACGCCCGTCTTATCGCCGATAAGTATCGCGGGGGGTCCGGGGGGCTGGCCCCCCGGCCGGTCGACGCGCGGAACGCGCGGCGAAATTGCTGCTGCCGGACGTGGCCTTGATGTTCGGGACCGTCACACCCCTGCGGGCCTCGCGTCGAACAGATCCGTCCACGCCATCCGGCCCGCGCATCAACCCGGCCAGGAACCGGGTGCCGTACCCTCAGTAGATATAGCGGATCTGGTCCGTCCAGTAACGCTCCACCCGGCGCAGCGCCGAGGCGATCTGGTCGATGCCGTCGGCCCCCAGCACGCCCTTGCCCTGCAATCCTTCGGCGTGCCTCTCAAAGAGCGCCGCCACAACGTCCCGGATGTCGCGCCCCTTCTGCGTCAGGCGCACCCGCACCGAGCGGCGGTCGATCTCACAGCGCTGATGGTGCATGTATCCCATCTCCACCAGCTTCTTGAGATTGTAACTCACGTTCGAGCCCTGGTAATAGCCGCGCGTCTTCAATTCGCCCGCCGTCACCTCGTTCTCGCCGATGTTGAACAACAGCAGCGCCTGCACCGCGTTGATCTCGATCACGCCGACGCGCTCGAATTCGTCCTTGATAACATCCAGCAACAGCCTGTGCAGCCGCTCGACCAGCGACAGCGCGTCCAGATAGCCCGCCATGAAGCCCTTCTCCGAGGGCGGAGGCGTCAGGGTTTTGTGAACACTCATATTTCTCTCCGTGCGATACTGCTCGCAGCGGAGACTGGCGCAAATTACCGAATAATCGGTTAAACAGTGCCAATGACGCCTAAAATGCCGTCTTTTTCCGTATTGTCACCGGGACGTGCCGTCGACGCCCGCGCGATCCTGCGCGCAGACCCCGGCTATGTCGGACACCAGACCCCTGTAGCGCCCCGGCACTTGGCCCTGCCCGCTGACCCATTGATAGAGGTCCTGGTCATTCTCTTCCAGCAACAGGTCATAGAGGTCGAGCGCCCCGGCGCTCAGGTCGTCCAGGCGCGCCTCGGCAAAGCGCGTCAGGATGATGTCCATTTCCTTGATACCGCGCCGCATCGAGCGCATCCGAAGGCGTTTCAGCCGCGTCTCGCGCGTCTCAGGCATCCGTAAGCGCGGCCTCGACCCGGCGTTCCAGCCGGTTCAGACGGTCGCCACAGGCGCTCATGACCCCGTTCAGCGCCTGGATTTCCGCCAGCACCTCGCCCAGGTCATGCCCCGGCTCGCGCGTTTCGCTCAGCGCCGGGCCGTCGCCCTCGCCCGTCAGCAGCCACAGGATCGAGACATTCAGCAGCCCGGCCAGCATCGACAGCCGGTTGGCGCGCGGCTCGGAATGGTCGTTTTCCCATTTCTCCAGAGTCTTTTCCTTGACGCCCAGGCGGCGGGCCAGTTGGGCCTGGCTCATGCCCGACAGTTCGCGCGCACCTGCCAGGCGGTCGCCGAAAGTGGTCTCTTCGGGGTCGAACCATTCGCTCTTGGTCTGCGCATTCATCTCCACGATCCTCTCATCGGGTTATCGGGCTTGATCAATCTCCGGCCCCTACCTAAGACATCGCGGGAGCGCTTTCCACCAGGAGTCCGACATGTCCTTCCTTTCTGCGACACTATCACGCGTCAAACCCTCGCCCACCGTCGCCGTGAGCACACTGGCGAACGAGCTGAAGGCGGCCGGGCATGACGTGATCGGGCTGGGCGCGGGCGAGCCGGATTTCGACACGCCAGGGCACATCCGCGAGGCCGCGAAACGCGCCATCGACGAAGGCAAGACCCGCTATACCGCGCCGGACGGGATCATCGAGCTGAAACAGGCGATCTGCGCCAAGTTCAGGCGCGACAACGGGCTCGACTACGACCCCCGGCAGGTCAGCGTCGGCACCGGTGGCAAGCAGATCCTCTACAACGCGCTCATGGCCACACTGAACCCCGGCGACGAGGTGGTGATCCCCGCGCCCTATTGGGTGAGCTATCCGGACATGGTCCTGCTGGCGGGGGGCGAACCCGTGACGGTCGAGGCGACGCTCGAAAACGCCTTCAAGATCACGCCCGACCAGCTCGAGGCCGCGATCACGCCGCAGACGAAATGGTTCATCTTCAACTCGCCCTCCAATCCCACCGGCGCGGGCTATACCCGGGACGAATTGAAGGCGCTCACGGATGTGCTGATGCGCCACCCCCATGTCTGGGTGATGACGGATGATATGTACGAGCATCTGGCCTATGACGGTTTCGAATTCTGCACACCGGCGCAGGTCGAGCCGGGGCTTTATGCGCGCACGCTCACCTGCAACGGCGTGTCCAAGGCCTATTGCATGACCGGCTGGCGCATCGGCTATGCGGCGGGACCGGTGGACCTGATCGCGGCGATGCGCAAGATCCAGTCGCAATCGACCTCCAACCCCTGCACGATCAGCCAATGGGCCGCCGTGGAGGCGCTCACCGGCAGCCATGATTTCATTCCCGAGCACAACGCCGTCTTCGTGCGGCGGCGCGATCTGGTGGTGGCGGCGCTCAATGCCATTGACGGCGTGACCTGCCCGGTGCCCGAGGGGGCATTCTATGTCTACCCTTCGATCGCGGGCCTGATCGGCAAAACGACACCCGCGGGCACGGTGATCGGGAATGACGAGGTCTTTGCCACGGCACTTCTCGAGGAAAAGGGCGTGGCGGTCGTGTTTGGCGCGGCCTTCGGCCTGAGCCCCAATTTCCGGGTGAGCTATGCGACCTCGGACGCGGCACTTGCCGAGGCCTGCGCACGCATCACGGCGTTCTGCGCGAGCCTCGCATGAGCGACCGGATCGCGGCCCGGCCTTGGCCGCGCCGGGACGGTTGAGAGCTGGCGAGGGCAGACCACGGGTGGTCTTCCCGCGCGTTCCCGGCCGGGCGCACCTGCAGGTGGTGCAGGCAGGTGGTGCAGGCAGGGGATGCGCAAATCCGGGGCGCGGCGCGGCATTCCTTTGACAGTGTGTGGGTGCAGCAACTAGGTTGCAGGACACGAGCGAGCAACGAGGCCCCAGTGACCGATCTTCCGGAATATTACTTCCGCGTCCGCGAAAACGGGGCCTTCGTGTTTCGCGTGGACACCGAGAACCGCCAGCGCCGGATCGACATGGACCAGATCGCGGTGGTGAATATCCGCAATGGCCAGATCAAGCCGCATGGCGAGCGCGAGCTCAGCGAGCGCGACATGGAGGTGATCCGCGACTGGATGGCCGGGCGCGCGGAATTGCAGGCCTACCGCGACATCGACGACATCCACCGGGCGGTGGACTACCTCAACACCACCACCCAATGGGCGCAATCCAAGGCCACGGACGAGCAACTCGACCAGGTGACCGATGCGCTGCTGCTGGCAATGCACGATCTGCGGACCGTGCTGGTGCGCAAGAAGGCGGACCGGTTTCTCAAGGACAGCTGACGGGCCCTCGGGCGAGGGGTTGCGCCGCGCTTGCGCGCGTCGCGGCGGGGCGGCCCGTTCCGGGCCGCCGGCCAGCGCAGGCGCGAGGCCATGGGTTTGTGCCGCGCTTGCGCGCCGCGGTGTCCCGTCACACCCTGCGGGTGCAACAAAGACGCGCCTCCCCCCTCTGGGCCGGGCTGTCCGACCGGCGGGCAGCGCGCGGGGGTAGTCTGGACGCAGGACAGGCGCGGGGTTACTCGGGGCGCGCGGCAGCGGCACCAGCAGCCGCACCGGCAGCAGAGGGACCCACCGAGATACCGCGCCCGGACCAGAAGAAGAACCGCGCGAGAAGGCAGGTCGAGGCAAGCACCAGACCCATCGTAAGCCCCAGCCAGATGCCCAGCCCCCCCAAGCCCAGGGTGATGCCCAGCAGATAGCTTGCGGGGATGCCGAGGAGCCCGTAGCAGATCACCGCCAGTATCAGCGGCACTGTGGTGTCCTGCACGCCGCGCAACAGGCCCAGCGCCATGACCTGCGCACCGTCGAAGAACTGGAAAAGCGCCGCCCCCAGCATCAGCACCGCGCCCGTGGCCAGCACCGCGTCGCGGTCGGGGACATAGGTGCCCAGAAAGAGGCCAACCAGCGCCTCGGGCCAGATCAGGAAGGCGGCAATCGCCACGGCGGCGACGGCCGCGGACATGAGCACAGCAACCAGCGCCCCCTGGCGCAGCTCGCGCCCGTCCCGGCGGCCCATGGCCTGACCCGCGCGGATCGTGGCGGCGTTCGACAGGCCCATATGGATCATGAAGGTGATCGAGGCAATCTCCAGCACGATCCCGTGGGCGGCCAGCGGAATGGTCCCGAGCCAGCCCATCATGATCGTCGAGGCGGCAAAGAGGCTCGACTCGGCCAGACTGGTCAGCCCGATCGGCAGGCCCACCCGGCCCACCTGTCCCAGTGCGCTCCAGTCCGGCCGCCAGAAACGGGCAAAGAGCGCGTCGCGGGGCCGGACGCGCAGCGCATAGAGCGCCAGCGCTAGGGTCGAGCCGACCGCCACCGCCAGCGAGGCGACCGCCGCGCCGGCCACGCCCATCTCGGGAAAGCCCCAGTTGCCGAAGATCAGCAGGTAGTTGACCACGATGTTCAGCCCCACCGCCGCCACCGTGACCCACAGCACGACCTGCGTGCGTTCAAGCGCCGAGAGGTAGCTTTTCAGGACCATCACCAGCAGCATGGGGATCATCGCCCAGCCTGCGATCGAGAGGTATTCGGCGGCGATGGCGGCGGCCTCGGGCGTCTGGCCCAGGGCGGCGAACATGCCCTCGCTCAGGATCAGGGCGGGCATCACCAGCGCGCCATAGACGACCGAAGCCCAGAGCCCCATCCGGGTGACGCGGCGCAGGCCGGTCACATCGCCCTCGGCCTCGGCCCGGGCCACCATCGGCATCACCGCCCAGGCAAAGCCCGACCCCACGATGAAGATGACGAAGAACAGCGTCGCCCCCAGAACCTGACCCGCCAGCGCCTCGACGCTGTAGCGGCCCAGCATCACCGTGTCGGTGAACTGGATCGAGATTTGCGCCAGGTGGCTGCCGACCAGCGGCACACCCAGACGCAGGATCGGACCGGCATGGGCTCGGTATGCGGAGACATGTGCCATGGCCCAGCCCTACCCGGTTCCGGGGCAAAGCTGTATCCCCGAAATTCCGCGGGCTCGCATGTGCAGGTCTTGCGCCGCGCCTGCGCGCGTCGCCGCGCGCGGACCGGCGGTCCGCGCGCCCCATGATCACGTGCCGGCCGGACAGGTGCCGGGCGCGGCCTCATACATCGGTCACACCGCGCGCGGCGCTACCGCGGCTTGCGGTGCTCGGGGTGAATGGAGGCCCCGAGGATGTGATCGGCATTGTGGATCACATGCGCGGCACTGCCCACGATCAGCGGATCAGGCGCAACGACAAGATCGGTATCCTTGCCCGGATAATCCAGCGAGTTGAGGAAATGCATCATGCAGCCCAACCGCGCCCGCTTCTTGTCGTTCGACCGCACCACCGTCCATGGCGCATCCGCGGTGTCGGTGTAGAAGAACATCGCCTCCTTGGCCTCGGTGTAATCCTCCCACTTGTCCAGCGACAGCTTGTCGATCGGGCTCAGCTTCCACTGCTTGAGCGGATCGGTGGCGCGGCTGTCGAAGCGGCGCTTCTGCTCGTCACGGGTGACCGAGAACCAGTACTTGTAGAGCCGGGTCCCCGACCGCGTCAGCATACGTTCCAACTCGGGCGTCTGACGCATGAACTCGAGATACTCGTTGGGCTCGCAGAACCCCATCACGCGCTCGACACCGGCGCGGTTGTACCATGAGCGGTCATAGAAGACGATCTCGCCACTGGTGGGCAACTGCTCGACATAGCGCTGAAAGAACCACTGGCCCTTTTCCTCATCGGTGGGCTTGTTCAGCGCCACAACGCGCGCCTGGCGCGGATTCAGGTGCTCGGTGAACCGCTTGATCGTGCCGCCCTTGCCGGCCGCATCACGCCCCTCGAAGAGCAATACGAATTTCTGCCCCGTTTCCTGAACCCAGTGCTGCACCTTCAGAAGCTCGGCCTGAAGCCTGGCCTTCTGCTCCTCGTACTCCCGGCGCCCCATCCTGTCGGCATAGGGGTACTCTCCATATTCCGACACCGGTGCCATCTCAGGGACCGCACCGGGGGCCTCCTGCGGCGGTTCCCCGGCGGCGTCCAGGTCGGATGCCACGGTCGGTTTTGCGGATTTTGCGGCGCTCTGTCTGCGGGCCGTCGCGGTGCCGTCGGGGGCGGCTGGTGCCATTGTCATGTCTCCGTGTGATGTACCCCGACAGGATACACCGCGACATGGCTTGCCACCTTGATCTGACTCAAATCCCGGGAAAAGTCGCGCGCCTGATCGGCTCAGTGCGTCCAGGCCCCGCGCCGGCCGGTGGCGAAATTCTCGCCATAACCGCCGGGCCGGATGTTGACCTTACGGGGCTTGGGCTCCTGAACGACCGCCTCGATCCGCTTCTGGCGGGCATAGTCCAGCGCCGCCTCCTTTGACGGAAAGCTCATACGCACCTGCGCCTGAGTGTCGCCGGACGATGTCCAGCCCATCAGAGGATCGACCTCGCGCGCCTCGTCTGCCACGTATTCCAGCACCCAGTGCCTGGTCTTGGCCGTGCCCGAGGACATGGCGGTGCGGGCGGGTCGGTAGATACGTGCGGACATGCGGCTCTCCTGATGTGCAGCGCAGTTATCCCAAATCACGGGCCGCCCGACAAGCGGTGAAATGGACGCCATTGCCGGAAAGTCGCGGCGCGCTTGCCCGAACCCGGCCAAAACCCGGTCACTCCTGTCCGCGCGAACACCGGGTATGTGTCATCCCGCTGCGGGCCCGATCCCTTCAGGTCCTGATCACCACCGTCCTGACCGCCAATGCCACGCCCGCGCCACGCGTCAGCATCGCCGCCGGTCCGCGGATGAAACGACCCCCGACGAAATCGCCGCTCCCGGCGTCACATCCCATTCAGGCATGACACTCTCAGCCTGCAACTGCCTGGCTCACGGCGGCGCAGAGCCGGTCGCACCTGCCACAATCGCTTATGGAAACATCAATGAAACCAAACTATATTGCCGGGAATCAAGGGAGATTGAAATTGGCCATCAAAATCGAAATGCTCCGCTGCTTTCACGCGGTGGCCGATCACGGCAGCCTCGCCGATGCCGCTGCCGTGCTTGGCCGCACCCCTTCGGCGGTGTCGATGATGCTGCGCCAGTTCGAGGACCACATCGGCGCGCCGCTCTTTGAAAGTGCGCGCAAATCGCGCCTCACACCGCTGGGCGAAATGATCCGCGACGAGGCCGGACGCGAACTGGCGCATTTCGAGCGGACCATCGCCAATATCGAGGGGATCAGCCGCGCCGAGGCCGGGCATGTGCGCATCGCCGCGACGCCCTCGGTGGCGCAGGTGATCATGCCGCCGATCCTGCGCAGCTACCGTGAGGATCACCCCGGCGTGCGGATCGAGATGTCGGACACCGACAGCGGCACGATCCAGCGCGACCTCGAGGCCGGGCGCGCCGAAATCGGCCTTGCCTCGATCGGCCCGATGACCGGGTTCGACCGCGAATTGCTGTTTTCGGATGCCTATGGCGTGGTCTGTCCGGTCGATCATCCGCTGGCGCGCGACTGGTCACACCTGACCTGGGCCGACATGGCCGGGTTCGAGCTGATCTCAAACGGGCTGTGCCAGAACATCCGCGATGACGGGTTCCAGCCCATTCTCGAGGCCTCGACCCTAATGGTGCGCAACACCGCCTCGATCCTCAGCCTCGTGCGCTCGGGGGCGGGTGTGACCATCCTGCCCGAGCTGGCGATCCTGCCCGAATTTCTCGACCTCGAATTCCTGCCCCTGCGTGACTGTTCGGTGCGCCGCGAGGTCTGGATGCTGTCCCAGCCCGAAACGCTGCTCACCCCCGCCGCCCGCGCCCTTCTGACCTGCATCAAGGCCGCCGACCTGCACAGCACACGGGTGAAAATTCAGCTGGATTGAAAAAAGATCCAATACTTCTGGTTTGCCTTAAATCAGCATTCGTGGCTAGATGCCTGTGGTCCTCTCCAAAGGCCATTCACCGCCAGGAAGCCTTTCGGCATGGTACTCCACGGGGCACCATGCCGAAACGCTCCAAAACAGATCACCATGGCTTCGGAAATACCCTGAAGACGGATTTTCCAAGTCCGGTTTCAGAAGGAAACATGCCATGACCGAACTCTCCAGGAATTTCATCGCAGGCCAGTGGGTCGCCGGAACCGGCGAAGTCGAAAACCGCAATCCGTCGGACCTCGGCGATCTCGTCGGTCTCTACGCCCAGGCCAGCAGCGCCCAGCTTGACGATGCGCTGGCCGCCGCCGCCCGGGCCCAGGGGGAATGGGCGGCCTATGGGCTTGAGCGCAAGCAGGCCGTGCTGATGGCCATCGGCACCGAGATGATGGCCCGCGCCGAGGAACTGGGCACGTTGCTCTCCCGCGAAGAGGGCAAGCCGCTCGCCGAAGGCAGGGGCGAGGTCTATCGCGCCGGGCAGTTCTTTACCTACTACGCCCACGAGGTGCTGCGCCAGCTGGGCGAAAACGCCGATTCGGTCCGCCCGGGCGTCGAGATCGACGTGCGCCGCGAACCCGTGGGCATCGTTGCCGTGATCAGCCCCTGGAACTTCCCCACCGCCACCGCGTCGTGGAAGATCGCGCCCGCGCTGGCCTATGGCAACGCGGTCATCTGGAAACCCGCCAACGTGACCCCCGCCTCTGCCGTGGCCCTGACCGAGATCATCAGCCGGCAGGACATCCCCGAGGGTCTCTTCAACCTTGTCATGGGGGCCGGCCGCGACGTGGGGCAGCGTCTTGTGGAAAGCCCGAAGGTCGATGCCATCTCATTCACCGGCTCCGTCCCCGTGGGCCGCGGCATCGCCTCTGCCGCCGTGCAGAACTTCACCCGCGTGCAGATGGAAATGGGCTCCAAGAATGCGCTGGCCGTGATGGACGACGCCGATCTCGACCTGGCGGTCGGCCTTGCCCTTGGTGGCGCCTTCGGCGGCTCGGGCCAGAAATGCACCGCGTCGTCGCGGCTCATCGTGCACGCAGGCATCCACGACGCCTTTGTCGAGAAACTGATCGCGGGCGCGCAGGCCATGAAGGTCGGCCACGCGCTGGAGACAGGCACGCAAATGGGCCCCATCGTCAGCGCAACCCAGCTGAACGAGAACCTGGCCTATGCCGATCTGGGCAAATCCGAAGGCGCGGAACTGGCCTGCGGCGGCGCGCGGCTCGATATGCCGCACGAGGGGTACTACATGTCGCCGGGCGTCTTTATCGGCACCACCAACGACATGCGCATCAACCGCGAGGAAATGTTCGCGCCCCTGACCAGTGTGATCAAGGTGGGCAGCTATGACGAGGCCCTGGCCGTCGTCAATGACACCAATTTCGGCCTCACCTCCGGCATCGTCACGCAAAACCTCGCCCGCGCCACCCATTTCCGCCGGGGTGCCCGCACCGGCGTCGTGACGGTCAACCTGCCCACCGCCGGCACGGACTACCACGTCCCCTTCGGCGGCCGCGGCGACAGCTCGTACGGCCCCCGCGAACAGGGCATCACCGCGCGCGACTTCTACACCATTGTGAAAACCGCCTACATCGCGGCAGGGTCGCCCGCGTGATGCGAGAACACGGCACACTCAAAAAGACCTGCCCACCCCTGGGTGGGCGCTGCCACGGGATTTCTGTCCGGAGAATTCGCGGCACTCGAAGCCACTGTTCGGAGCGCGTGATCAACGATGCCCCCGCCCGTGAGGAAGCGCGGGCGCGGCTCGGCCATGCCGGGCACAACGGACCGAAACGCGCTCAGGGAGCAAACGCATGACCTACCGCATCGACTGCCTCCAATACGCCAACTGGTCAGAGAAGATTTTCCGCGAAATGCGTGAGGGGGGCGTCGATGCCGTCCACGTCACGATCAGCTACCACGAGACCTTCCGCGAAACCGTGCTCAACATGGAGCAATGGAACCGCTGGTTCGAGCAGTACCCGGACCTGATCATGAAGGGCCGCTGGGGATCGGATGTACGCCGCGCGCACGAGACCGGCCGCACGGCCATCTTCTTCGGCTTCCAGAACCCCGCTCCGATGGAAGACGACATCGGTCTGGTCGAAATCCTGCACGACCTCGGCGCGCGCTTCATGCAGCTGACCTACAACAACCAGAGCCTGCTCGCCACCGGCTGCTACGAGGCCGAGGACCCCGGCATCACCCGGATGGGGCGTCAGGTGATCCGGGAAATGAACCGCGTCGGCCTGGTGGTGGACATGTCCCATTCCGCCGACCGTTCGACCATCGAAGCGGCGGAGATCTCCGAGCGCCCCATCGCCATCACTCACGCCAACCTGCACTCCTGGCAACCTGCGCTCAGGAACAAGCGCGACGAGGTGGTGCGCGCCGTCACGCAAAACGGCGGCATGATGGGCTTTTCCATGTACCCGCACCATCTCAGGGACAAATCCGACTGCACGCTGCAAAGCTTCTGCGAAATGATCGCCACCGCCGCCGAGCGGTTCGGGGTCGAGCATTTCGGCATCGGGAGCGACCTCTGCCAGGATCAGCCGGACGCGATCGTCGAATGGATGCGCGTGGGCCGCTGGTCCAAGGAGATCGACTATGGCGAAGGCTCCGCCGCCGCCCCCGGCTTCCCGCCTCAGCCGCAGTGGTTCAAGGGCAATCTCGACTTCGGCAATATCGAGCAGGGCCTGCGCGATGTGGGCTTTTCGGACGCGGAGGTCGCGGGCCTCATGGGCGACAACTGGCTCAGGTTCTTTGACGAGAACTTCACCCCTTCAGGGACAGACTGACGATATGGAAACACCCGTCCCGGGCTTGACCCGGGACCTCTGCGACACACCATCAGAGGCCCCGGGTCAAGCCCGGGGCGCGTGTCGCGACACCGACAGGAGGACGACCATGCAACACCAGGCACCCGCATCCCGCGTGATCGCCCCGCGCCCGCCCTCGACGGTCATGAAACTCGCCCGCATGGGCTCTTTTCACCAGTCGCGCATCTCCTTCATGCGCACGCTCCTGCGGCGTCTGAGGTCCCAGGACTGGACCTTCTCGCGCCCGCGTTTCGACATTGATGACAATGGCGTGGGCGTCGCCGTCTACACCGCCCATGGCCCCGAGCGCGCCTACAGCCTCGTGGCCTTCGCCAACGACCTGCCGCCCGAGAAACGCTCGGACCGGGTGATCGCCACCGAATGGGACGCGACCTTTGCGCTTTATGATGGCATCCCCACCGATGACGACATCACCCGCCTGTCGCAAAACGTCCCCCTGCAGGAGGCAGGCCGCGTTTCGGACCGCGAATTGTCGCTCAGCCGCGCCAACCGCTCGGTGCGGCTGTGGGAACATGTGGTCGATGCCCTGTCGCGCGGCCAGCAGCCCGATGCCGGCAAGGTGCGCGACGTGGGCTATCTCATGCGCACCACAGCGGTCTATGGCTCGGGCAAGTTCGGCGCGGCGGATCGCGAGCAATCCGACACGCGCGAGGAATGCCGCGGGCCGTTTCAGGTCGAAATGCTCTCGGTCTACCTGACCCGCGCCTTCGTCATGGACCTTGTCGAACACATGGCCCGCCTGCGCAGCCCCGGCACCGCCGTGCCGCTTGATCCCGCGCTGCGCCGCCGCTTTGGCATCGGCAATTCCACCGGGCTCGGCATGGCGCCCTTCCTGATCAACCACCCGGTTCTGCTGAACCACTGGATCTGCGCGCGCGAAGAGGCTCTGGCCCGCGTCCGCTCCCTGCCCACGGCCAGCACGGAGGAGGCCGCAAGCTTCCGCAACATTGCCGCCCGCGCGCGCCTCCATGCCGAGGACTGGACCTCCGAACACCCGCTGCAGATCGCCAGGCTCGCGGAGCTGCGCGCCGATATGGCCGCGCTGGAGACGCACCTGCAAGCCGCTGATATAACAACAGATTTCCCCTGGAACCGCCTCTGGACATGGGCCGAGGACAGCTGCTCTCTCGAAGGTCAGGAACAGATCGCCTCACTCCTGATGGAACCTTATGGGCACCTCGTCGATGGCCTCACCTCCTGCATGGCAGCGGACGAACATCTCAGCTTCCGCATTGACGGGGCCATGCCGGTCGCCGAGCTGCGCCGCATTACCGAGGACGTCTATGACTGGGCGCTCGACATCGACTGGGACGCCCGCGAGCCGAATGCCCGCGTCTGGTACGTCTCCGAAGAAAAGCTCGAACCGCGCCTGGGCGAGCGCTTCGAGGACCCCATCGAACCCTATGAGCAGCCGCTCTGCCCGGGCCGTGACGCCGCGCGAATGCATATCGACCTGGTACGGGCCCCGGACGGCCCCGTGGCCGCGTTCCTGCTCGGGCATCCCGAACATCGCCACATCGCGCGCCGCGCCCAGATCGCCGCACGGTACGAATATGCTGAAATCCGCGACAACACGATCGGTGCGGCCATGCTGCCCATTGACCTGCTGCGTGCCAAGCTCAGCTTTTTCGGTGCCTGCCATTTCGATCCCCGCTCGGACCGCTGGGTGCGCATCAACATGTTCCAGCACGCGCCCTTCCCGCACGAGCTGGCGACCGGCAATGTGGATGACTGGACCTATCCGCCGCTGGAGGACGGACCCCGACCGGAGGCCGCGTCATGAGCTGGTCCCTGAACGAAATCGACAGCCTCGCGCGCAAGGCCACGCGCGGCGCGGGCTATTCCTGGGGCCTGGCCGAAGAGGCCGGGCGCGCCACCCGCTGGCTCTGCGCCATGGGCCTGCCGGGGGCGGACTGCCTCGCCGGTGTGCTGGCGCAGACCGATGGCGTGGCCTATGACGCGCTCTGCCCCGACGGGTCCGAGGGGGCATGGACAGCATCGGGCGGTACGCTCTGCCCGCTGATCACCGGAGCCGCGATTTGCGACAATGCAGCCACGATTGCCGATGGGCGCGAGGTTGTCTTGCAGAAAACATTCTATCCGCTGCTGCTCTACCCGTTCGTGGCGGTGGCCTCGGACATGACCGGAACCGCGCTGAGCCTGTCCTGGGGGCCATGCCGCCTGACCCGCTGCGAGGGTATCAGCCACCTGAACGCAGAGGCTCCGGCCTTGCATGACAGCTGCGACAGCGCCACGATCCGCTGCGCGTCCGACACGCCCGGCACGGTCGTGCGCCGCGCCTGGCGGGGCGGGATCAGCGACGAGGCACAGCGTATCCTCTCCGCGCTCGCGCACCGCACCTATGCCCCCGACACGCCGGAAAGCCGCATGGCCGGGGCGGGTGCTGGCCTCACCGACAATGACTGAGCACGCGATGGTGGGTTGAAAACCCACCCTGCACCCCTTTGCGAGGCGGATTTCCGGGCGCCATTTACGCGGGCCCGTTGTCTGCCTATCGTCACCCCCGAAGGGAGGTGCGCCATGCAGAAGCTGACCGCCGTGGAAGTCCACGCCGAAGGCGAACCCGGCCGCGTCGTCACCGGCGGCCTGCCGGACGCGCCTGGCCGGACGGTCTTCGAGAAAATGAAATGGTTTCAGGACCATGCGGACCATATCCGCCTGCTGATGCTGCGCGAGCCCCGCGGCCAGCCCGCGCTTTGCGCCAACCTGATCGTGCCGCCCTGCGACCCGCGCGCCGATGCCGGTTTCATCATCATGGAGCAGTCCGAATATCCGCCCATGTCCGGCTCCAACACGATCTGCGTGGTCACGGCCCTTCTGGAAACCGGCATGATCCCGATGACCTGTCCCGAAACCCGGCTGACCCTGGAAACCCCCGCCGGGCTGATCACCGTCACCGCCGCCTGCGACGGCGCCAAGGTGACCCGCGTCACCTTTCGCAACGTCCCGGCCTTCGCCGTGCATCTCGACAAGGTGATCGAGGTCGACGGGCTGGGCGCGGTGACCGTCGACCTCGCCTGGGGCGGCATGTTCTACGTGCTGGCCGATGCCGACAGGCTGGGCATCGACCTGGGCCCCCGGAACGGTGCCGAAATCGTCAAACGCTCCGAGGCGATCCGCGCCGCCGCGCTTGCGCAACTGCCTGTCGCCCATCCCGAAAACCCGGAGATCACCGGCCCGACCATCACCAATCTCTGGGGTGCGCCCATTGATCCGGCCACCCACGGGCGCGGCGCGATCACCCTCTGCACCAGCGGCTTCGACCCTGCCAGACCGCACGCGCTGCCGGGGATTCTCGACCGCTCGCCCTGCGGCACCGGGACCTGCGCCAAGATGGCCGTGCTCCATGCCAGGGGACAGCTCGCCCCGGGCGAAGACTACGTGAATGCTGGGCCTCTCGGAACCACCTTCACCGGGCGCATCGTCGGGGAAACCCGCGTCGGACCCCACCCTGCCATTGTCCCCACGCTGTCGGGCCAGGGCTGGATCTACGGGCAATCCACCTGGACGCTCGACCCGACCGATCCGTTCCGGCAGGGATTCACCATCGGTGACATCTGGGGCTGACCCCGCCCGGGCCTGATCCGGGGCCGTCTGCGGGTGGACCGGCAGGCCCCGGGTCAAGCCCGGGACAGGTGTCGCTACCCGAACTCGGCCAGCCGCGCCACATAGCGCGCCAGCGTGTCGATCTCCAGGTTCACGCGATCCCCGACCGCAACCCGTCCCCAGGTCGTGACCTGCTTGGTGTGCGGGATGAAATTGATGCCGAAATCGCACCCCTCCACCTCATTCACCGTGAGCGACGTGCCGTTCAGCGCCACCGACCCCTTGGGGGCCACGAACCGGGCCAGCGCATCGGGCGCGCGCAACATCACCCGCGTGCTGTCCCCTTCATCGGAAACGGACATCACCTCGGCCACGCCATCCACATGGCCCGACACGATATGCCCGCCCAACTCGTCCCCGACCTTCAGGGCCCGCTCCAGGTTGACCACCCGGCCCGCCGCCCACAGGTCGAGATTGGTTTTCGAGACGGTCTCGGCGCTCACATCCACGTCGAACCAGTCATCGCCCAGGTCCACGACCGTCAGGCACACCCCGTCACAGGCGATCGACGCGCCCATGTCCACGGACCCCATGTTATAGCCACAGCCGATCCGCGCCCGCAGATCGCCGCGCTGCTCCAGCTGCAGAATTCTGCCCTGATTGGTGATGATGCCGGTGAACATGGCCGCCTCCTTGCTTGCCCTCAGGGGTTAAAGCCGCATCCCCTGCCTGACAAGGCGCGATTTGACTTATTTTCGCCCCAATTCGGGGCTAGCGTTGCGGCCAAAAGAACAGGACAATACCGGATATGACCGCGGACTCGAGGCAGCCTCTCCGTGTGTTTCTGTTCCTTCAGGGACCGCACGGACCGTTCTTTTCCAGGCTCGGCGTTATGTTGCGCCGTGCGGGGGCCGAGGTATGGCGCGTGGGCTTCAACGCGGGCGACCGGGCGTTCTGGCGCCACCGGCCCTCCTATATCCCCTACCGCGACAGCCCCGAGAACTGGCCCGGCACCCTGGCCCGGCTGGTCGAGGACAAGGGCGTCACCGACATCGTGCTCTATGGCGACACGCGCCCCATCCATGCGCTGGCCGTCGAAGAGGCGCAAAAGCGCGGGCTGCGGGTGCATGTCTTCGAGGAAGGCTACCTGCGCCCCTATTGGGTCACCTATGAACGCGGCGGCTCGAACGGCAATTCGCGGCTGATGGAGATGAGCGTCGAAGAGATGCGCCGCGACCTTGAACTCTCGGACATGGACAGCGCGCTGCCCCCGGCCAGCTGGGGCGACATGCGCCACCACATCTTCTACGGCGCGCTCTATCACGGCTGCGTCATGCTCTTCAATCGGCCCTATCGCGGGTTCCGGCCGCATCGCGCGCTCTCGGTCAGCGCCGAATTCCGCCTGTATCTCAGGCGTTTGTTGCTCATGCCGTTTCAGGCCATCGACCGGCGCATCGCCACATGGCGCATCCGCCATGGCGGCTTTCCCTATCACCTCGGCCTGCTGCAGCTGGAACATGACAGCTCGTTTCAGGAGCATTCGCCCTTCGACACCATGTCGGACTTTCTCGACACGCTGATCACCGGCTTTGCCCAGGGCGCGCCGGGGCATCACCACCTTGTCATCAAGGCGCACCCGCTCGAGGATGGCCGCGTGCCCGTGCGCCGCGAACTCAAACGCCTGGCCCAAGGGCATGGCGTCGAGGACCGCGTCCACTATGTGCGCGGCGGCAAACTGGCGCGGCTTCTGGACGAGGCCCGCAGCGCGGTGACGGTGAATTCCACCGCCGCGCAACAGGTTCTTTGGCGCGGTATCCCGATCAAGACCTTCGGCTCGGCGGTCTTTGCCAAGCCCGAATTCGTCTCCACCAAACCCCTGCGCGACTTCTTTGCCGGCCCCGAGCGCCCGGATCGCAAGGCCTATGCCGATTACCGCAAATACCTGCTGGAAACGAGCCAGATCGCGGGCGGGTTCTACTCCGCGCGCGGCCGACGCCAGCTCCTGCGCCAGGCCGTCGACATGATGCTCAGCCCCGACGATCCCTATGACGCGCTCAAGACCGGCAGCGCGGCTCCACGGCAACAGTTGCGTGTCGTGACGTGATATCCACAACCCGTAGTACTGGATTTGTTGTTCCGATTCAGCTACGTTAGAGGCAATAATTGAGGCAGCGTCGCAAAGACGTAAACAAAAACAAGGTCGAGGAGACCGGGCAGTGAAACTCAAGACAACCCGTTGGGCGCGGTCTGTCGCGCTTGTGACATTGGTCAGCATGATCGCGTCCTGTGGCCTGCCGAGGCCGGGCCCCAACAAGCGTGAAATCTACGAAGGCTCGGTGCAACGCTCGGGCGATGCATTCGTGGTCACGGTCAATGACCGCGTGACCCGTGCCACCGCCGTGCAGCCAGCACTCGGCTTTTCCGAAAAGTTCAAGAACGCAGGGCGGCTTGGGTCGGACACGATCCGTCCCGGCGACACGCTGGGCCTGACGATCTGGGAAAACGTCGATGACGGGCTTCTGGCGGGCGAAGGCACCAACCAGACCATCCTCGAAGAAGTTCAGGTCGACGGCTCGGGGTTCATCTTCGTACCCTACGCGGGCCGCATCCGCGCCGCGGGCAACACGCCCGAAGCCATCCGCAGGATCATCACCGCCAAGCTCGACGAACAGACCCCCGACCCGCAGGTGCAGGTCCGTCGTCTGGCCGGTGACGGCTCGACCGTAAGCCTTGTGGGCGCCATTGGCGGCCAGGGCGTCTACCCGATCGAACGACCGACCCGCACGCTCTCGGCCATGCTGGCCGCGGCGGGGGGCCTCACCATTCCCGCCGAAGTGGCCCAGATCACCGTTCTTCGGGGCGGCGAGCGATCCAAGGTCTGGTTCCAGGATCTCTACAAGAATCCCGAGTTCGACATCGCCCTGCGCGGCGGTGACCGCATCCTGATCGAGGAAGATACCCGTGCCTTCACCGCGCTGGGCTCGACCAGCGGCCAGGCACGTGTTCCCTTTGAAACCCAGACACTCAGCGCGGTCGAGGCCATCGCCACCGTCGGCGGTCTCAGCCCCGTCACCGGTGATCCCACCGGGGTCTTCGTGATGCGCAACGAACCGGCGGAAATCGCCAACCAGGTACTGGGGCGCAACGATCTTGTCGGGGATCAGCGCATGGTCTACGTGCTCGACCTGACCAAGCCCAACGGCATGTTCATGGCGCGCGATTTCTCGGTCCGCGATGACGACACGCTCTATGTGACCCAGGCGCCGTTTACCCAGTGGACACAAGTGATCTCGGCCTTCACCGGTACGCTGGGCGCGGTCGGATCGGTCGGGACGGCGACATCCACCCTCAGCGGCGGATAATGCCCTTTTCCAGACGCGACACACCCGCCGAGGCCCCGCCCCGGCGGGTTCGCTATTTCAACGCGGGCTTTCTGCGCCAGGCCCGCGTGCGCCGGATCATGGAGCTTGCGGGCTATCCGCTCGCCCTCGGCACGCCCGACGCAAATGACCTGATCGCCGTCTGGGGCCATTCCCCTTACGCCAAACGCGGCGAAGCGATGGCTGCGCGGAGCGGAGCGGCCCTGATCCGGGTCGAGGACGCCTTTCTGCGCTCGCTCCACCCCGGCCGCGAGGGCGAGCCGCCGCTGGGCCTGGTGATCGACCGCACCGGCACGCATTTCGACAGTTCCCGCGCTTCCGACCTTGAAACGCTGCTGGCCACGCATCCGCTGGATGACACGGCGCTCCTGAACCGCGCCCGCGGGGCCATCGCGCGCCTCGGCGAGACGCATCTCACCAAGTATTCCGCCTTTGACCCCGCCGCCCCCTGCCCCGATCCGGGCTATGTGCTGGTGATCGACCAGACCCGCGGGGACGCCTCTGTGACGCTGGGCGGCGCGGATGCCAACACCTTCCGCGAGGCGCTCTACTACGCGCAGGAGGACAACCCCGGCGCACGCATCGTCATCAAGACCCACCCCGAGACCCGCACCGGTCACCGCGCGGGCTATTTCACGGACGAGGACGCCCGGGGACGCATCTCGCTGCTGACCGACCCGGTCAGCCCCTGGGCCCTCATGGAAGGCGCGACATCCGTCTACACCGTCTCCTCGCAACTTGGCTTCGAGGCCATCCTCGCAGGCCACAAACCCCATGTTTTCGGCCAGCCCTTCTATGCCGGCTGGGGTCTGACCGAGGACCGCCACCCCCTGGCCCTCACCCG